>Ga0182004_10003778_pt1 | contig 12107 bp, 12 predicted proteins | sample Sormic07211540_1_FD_120479 | JGI IMG/M metagenome (GOLD analysis project Ga0182004, IMG submission 120479) | Endophyte microbial communities from Sorghum bicolor roots, Mead, Nebraska, USA - 072115-40_1 MetaG | ecosystem: Host-associated > Plants > Roots > Unclassified | place: USA: Nebraska... | reverse complement strand
GGTTTGAAATCCTTCGAGATTTCACGGACTACCGGGATTATATGGGCTTAAGCGTGATGGTTTGACTATGCAAATGGTCACTGTTAGGCTTAATCTCTTATAATTTGGTCGGTTCTGTTACAAAAACATCCGCTCCTGAGCCTACCGACACGGTCGAGGCCCTATTAACAGCGGCAGAGGCAATGGCGGTCGAGCAAATACCCCAGCGCCCTGGGTGACCATTCGACTGGCGCACACCTTTTCATCGGCTGTCTAATCCGGTGTGAATTAATAGAATACCAAGCTGAGGCCCGCCTTATCGCTCGACAAGCCAAATCATATGTAATCTATGGCGAAAGCAAAGAACTATACCGACAAAGCCCGACGGGGATCCTGCAGCGCTGCATCACCATAGAAGAAGGTTGAAAGCTCCTCGAGGACCTACACTCAGGGGCTTGCGACCACCATGCGGGTCCAAGGACCCTCATAGGAAACACCTTTCGATAGGGTTTCTATTGGCCAACGGCCGTTGCTGACGCCATCGAGCTCGTTTGCTCATGCCACGGGTGTCAGTTCTACACCAAGCAAACCCACCTCACCGCCCATGCTCTACAGATGATCCCTATCACTTGGCCATTCGCAGTATGGGGTCTCGATCTCATGGGTCCTCTCCAAAGGGCAGCGGGTGGATACACCCATTTGCTGGTGGTCATCGACAAGTTCTCCAAATGGATCGAGGCTCAACCCATCATGAACATCTGCTCTGAACGGGCTGTCCTCTTCTTCACCAACATAATCCATCAGTTCGGGATACCCAATTTAATTAACACTGACAATGGCACCCAGTTCACCGGTAAAAAGTTCTTGGACTTCTGTGACCAGCATCACATCCGTGTGAATTTGTCCGCAGTAGCTCACCCTCGAACTAATGGACAAGTTGAATGAGCCAATGGTATTATCTTGCAAGGGCTCAAACCTAGAATATACAACCGGTTGAAAAAGTTTGGCAAGAAGTGGGTCGAGGAACTCTCCTTGGTCCTATGGAGCTTAAGAACGACGCCAAGCAGAGCCACAAAGTATACCCTGTTCTTCATGGTCTATGGCTCTGAGGCTATGCTACCAATAGACCTCGAGTATGGGTCACCTCGGCTCAAAGCCTACAACGAGCAGACAAACAAGGAGACTCGAGAGAACGCAATCGACCAACTCGAGGAAGCTCGAGACATGGCCCTCCTCAACTCAGCAAGGTACCAGTAGAAGCTTCGACGCTACCACGACAAACATGTGCGCAAAAGAGACCTAAACACGGGTGACCTTGTTCTACGTCGATGACAAAGCAATCAAGGATGCCACAAGCTGACTCCACCTAGGGAAGGCCCATACGTGGTGGCCGAGGTCTTGAAACCAAGGACGTACAAGCTCGTGAACAAAAAGGGGGCGGTCTTCACCAACGCATGGAACATCAAACAGCTACGTTGCTTCTACCCTTAGAGCTTCGAAGCTTTACATTTTCATGCACATCTTGTACCGCAACCCTGAGAATGAATATGTGAATAAATTAAAGTACTTTTTCATGTAATATACGCTTATTACCGGCTAAACCTCAACACTAGGAGGAAGTATCGACCATGACTCATCATAGTCGACACTTCCTCGGGGGCTAGCAGGGGGACCCCCCTAAAGGCACTTAAAAACCGAACGATTTCTTCAAAAGCCTCAACGTTACCTTCTTTTTCTTGTCAAGACCTAAGGGAAAACCTCACACAGTCGAATAGTAAAGGCACCTCGAGCCCCTTAAGGGCCGATGGAAGGCGAGCCTAAGAACCCCTACGCCCCAGGCTATGGTAACTCTACTCACTCCCTCACCCTCGAGGCAATCAAGGTCGCCCTAACAAAAGGTCAAACAAGGAATACAAACTTAAGCAACAAAGAAGACAAAGGAACTTGAGCATAAGAATAAACAAATGTACATGAAAATCACAAAGTCTTAAAGCCGCTAAGGCCACAACGCTTAATCGAGACAAGTTCTAAGTATGTTACAATGGGTCCAGACACCCGGATTAAGCTCACAAGCCCTCTGCTTTCCCTCCTGCCCCTAGTCTTCCACGCCCACGCCGGTCTCGAGGGGCAGTACTTCCAGCTCAAATAGTTTCGCCAGCCTTTCACCAGGGACTTCCACGTCGTCAATCAAGGCATGGAGCCTCTCCTCGTTCTCAGGGTCACTCTTGGAGATGTCGGTGACGAAACCATGGGACACCACTTCCATATCATAGGAGAACCCCAAGCAGACAACCGCCATCGCTCGCTTCACCCCGGTATGGAGTGCGTCCCGCACCTGGTCCCTCTGTGTGGCACCAAGGTAACACAACTGATCGACCAGAGCGTCGCCTAGAGCCGCCTCCCTCGACTCATCCACAGGCTCGAGCTCGCAGTAGGTCGAGAGGTCGTTTATCGCGGTCCTTAATCGACTGGTCAGGGCGACCTCCCCCTCGAGCTGAGCCTTAGAAGACTGGGCGTCGACTTGGGCAGCCAACAGATCGTCCTTAAGCCCTGTAAAGATTGTGATAGTAGAGTTAGACAATAGGAAAGAAAAACCCGGTGAAACAAACATGAAGGCACGAAGAGCTTACCGCAAATCCCTTCCTCGAGAGTCGTGTTCTCACCAACTAAGTCGGTGTTGGCCCTCTTTATCTCCTTATAGGAGCGACCCAGATCTGTATTTTTAACCCGCAGGTCCTCGATCACCTTACTCGATTGTAAGATGGCCTCCTCCTTCTCCTGTTGCATTTTCTTCAGACGATCGACGTCGTCAGAAAGACCCCGAGAGCGGATTCGCTCTGTCTTGAGATCCTCGCGAGCCCTTTTCACCGCCTCCTCTGCAGCGCCACGAGCGACCTTGCTATTCAGAAGTTCCTCTTTTACGCCACAGTAGGCGCTCCGGGCTGCGGCGAGATCCGACTCGATGAGGCTCTTTTCCTTGTCCAAATCGGCAGCCACATCCTTATACCTCACGACCTCCTCCTGGGCCTTGGTAGCCGCCTCCTCAGCCAAGGCGGCCCGCTCCCTCGATTGCGCGGCCTCCTCCTTTGCCCTCTCTGAGGCCTCTCGGGTGCCTTGGGCATCCTCCTCCGCCCGGGAGACCTTGCTGTCCATAGTAGATAGGGCCTCCTGAGCCTTGGTCAGAGCGACCTCCCTCTCCTTGTACTCTTCCAAAGCCGCCGTAAGATCCTTATAGGCCTAAAGAAGCTTCTCCTACGACTCAAGGAGTTGCTCCTTAAGAAGAGGGAGCTGCTCCCAACCGCCTCTCGTCGCATGAATAAAGCACGACTTCAGGCGGGAGGTCTCTTTCAAATTCTACAGCAGGTTGCAAAGTAGTAAGAATGCAAGCCTAAGCTCCCAAGTAACAAAGGTCCAAAAGTACTTACAAAGAAAGCCTGGCTAAGCCCGTTGTTGACAATATCAGACATAAGGCCCATGACATCTTCATCCAGAGGCGAAGCTCCTCGAGATGCTCCCACTTCTCCGCCTCCTTCCGGTCGTCCATCATAATATTAGGCTCTTCTGGACAAGTGGACGCTCGAATACGGATCCTCTTGGGGCCCAGTTCTCCATCTCCTCCTTCGTGCGTGCTTTGATGCCCAGGATGAGCTCTTGTACACTCTTGAGTGACCCTCCTTGGCGTAGGAATAGATCGACAAGGGAGGGAATCCGCCCGTCATCGTCTATCGACCTCCAAGTCCTAGCCTCGCCAGCATCGCCGCCACCAGAGGTCCTAGCCTCATCTCCCCTGTCGGCACTAAGATCCTCCCACAGCAGTCGGTCTCGAAGGAACCTCGGGGTGATCCCTCGATACCATAAATGGTACCCTTGATTTCAGACTGGGGGTCCACTGGTGTGCGCATGGCACACGGCAGCGCCACGACACCATCCTCCCACCCAGGTTCGGCCGGGATGGAGGCTGGCCCCCTGGATGGAGCCACACGGGGGTTGGCAGACCATAAATCGGCAGTTCCTCTTCCCCAGACTTGGGCCCTTGTGACGGCAGCGACTGTGGCTGGCGCGGGCTTTGCGGTTGCTGCTCGAGCAGCTCTTCCAGCTGTTGTTGCTGCTGCTGCGTTGAAGCTCCAGGAGCTCTTATTGCTGGCACTGCTCCAGCTGCTCTTTGAGCTGTTCCTGATGCTGCTGTTGCTGTTCCTACCGCTGCTATTTTTTCTATTCTTGCCGCTGCTGTTTTTGCTGTTCGTGATGTAGCTGCTGTTGCTACTCCTGTTGCCACTGTTGCACCTACGCCTCTTGCGGATGCGCCAGCCGCCCCTGCGGGAGGCGTTGTTCTTCTTTTTCTCCTTCTTCTTTCCTCCGTTCTTCCTCATCCTTGTTCCTCCTCTCCTCGACGAAGTGAAGCCCGATGGGCCATGGTGTTCGTTTTTCGATGTGGGGGTCTCGACCTCCTTGTCCCTGGAGCGAGCATCCGTCGAGCGCGGACCGCCATCAGACCCATCACTGATAGTGATGGGGTCGCCCACTCCCCCTGACTCGGGCGGCTCGGGGGCTCCCTCCTGGCCCTGGGGACGAGGCGTCTCGACTCATCCAGGTGACGGCAGGGTGGTTCTAGAGCCGTTGCCCCCCTCCGTCGATCGAGGTGGGGTATTATCGATGTCAACAGACGGTCGAGAGTCAGGGGAAGCTACACACACCCCAAAGCGATACGTCAGTCACGAAGAAATTCAGCGCTAAATCTGTAAAAGAACCGCCCAAATTGTAAGAGGTTAAGCCTAGTAGTGACCATTTACACAGTCGAACCATCAAGCTTAAGCCCATATAATCCCGATTGTCCATAAAATCTCGAAGGATTTCGAAACAAAATTTATACATACAGCCAAGATCGTAATAAGTCCAGCGATCACCATCCACAGTTACATTTAGTTCACAACATCCAGCGATTACATCGGAGTTTACTTAAAGTTATCACAAACCAAGTTCATGAGTAGAGGAAGCATCATAGTTTTAAAATAACACACACCCTTAGTCTAATACAGTGCCATGGTTTGATCATTTCCACAACAGCAAAATAGGAGGTAGAGTGACCATCGCCCTTGGTCTAGTCATCAGCCATTGCTGGGTACAAGCAGTGAATGCAATAACCATAGTACATCTGACCATCTACAAAACAACATGGGAATGGAACCCTGAGTACGAGAGTGTACTCAGCTAGACTTAACCGTCATAAACCAAAAATAAAAGACTCTTCAAGGATCATGAAGGCTGTATAGTGGGGTAGCTGAAACCCTTTTTTGCGCAAAAGTGTTACCCAACTAGAAGTATATCCTCACATTTCTCTTTTCTTTAATTAGCTCAGGTTAGGTATAGTTTACCTATCGTCTAGGTTTACACCTGTACTATTGCAAACAAGTGTTGTGATATGATAGTATCTTATCATAGCATTCACAAAAACATTACTTAACATAACCCAAGTGTTTCATAGTCCTTACTACAATGATAGGGCTCAAGTCAAGTGCTCACTTTATAGGAGCGATGGCGATTCGAATTGATTTCTGACAAGCTGGCGAGTTTATTCCCCACACAACCCACACTCATTGATCAAGTGAGCTACAGCTTACCGTATTGCACTATCCAGGACCAATTAGTAGGCTCGACAGGCACCACCCGTACTCGAGGACCGTTTCAGCGACCGAGGTATCCAAGGTATACCAAGGTTGCGCGTCGTGCCCTCGTCGTTCTCCTCAACCATCACTAATACAGCGCGTACATCGGGCTGAATCACGGCCCGGATACTGCTCAGGCTTCGCGGTCGGAACGACTTATCCTGCTAGCAAAATGTGGGGCATGTGTTCAACATGACAAGAGGGCCGTCAACGATCGGTCCTTAATCGACACAAGCAGGGGCACTATGGTCAACACCACCATAAGACCCTACCCAGTCTCAGGTTCATTCCCACACTTGATTACTTTTCATCATAGCATTGACACCTAACATTCAGGTATCCACCTATATCTCACAGGTGACAGGAAATCACCCAACTTCTACCTTACTAGGTAGGCTAAGCGTAGACTCTGAGCCTATCTACATAGGACAAGGTAGATAATCAAGTGGTGATATCAAGGAGTAAATATGCATCAACGGTATCAAGCAACTCCTATCACTAAATGCAGCATAGTAAGACAATCATGATATAACAAATTAAGTTAGCGAGAATAGGGAAACTTAGAATGCTCCGGGGCTTGCCTCTCTCGAAAGTGCTAGGCCTGTGGTCCGGGCACTCCTGCAAATCTCCTTTCGGCTCTGGTCCTCCCAGAAGTTTCCTCCTCCTAGGTCTCCTCCTGCCCCTTGGGTCCCACCTCGTTCTCCTGTGAGCCTCTATGATGCATGTGTGCTCATGAGTTTAGTGCAAGATGTCCGAGGTGCAGTTGGTATGCAAGTCAAAACAAGATGATCATGCCATGGTGCATAGATGACATGAGAAACTATTTCTACAAGATAGTCAACATCATCCAAGAACATGTAACCAAATTAAGCATCTATTGCATTCTCTTCTACAAGTTCTTATCATTATGAACCAGCAAGCTAACATGATGCTTCAAAGATACACCAAACACCGTTCACTTCATTTATCTCAGGTATAACAAGGTTTAATTGATTTAACCATTATTTAACCGTTCACAGTAGCATGAACTTCTGTTCAACAATAAATTCCACAAAAATTACAGCAGGCCACTGCTCAAATATGAAGTCTACCACAATATTTTTTTTCACAATATTTGGACAGATGGTTTGGCCTACACAAAAAATCACAAGTTTAATCACTATTATTAAGTGTAAATACCCTACTGTTGATAAAGTGTCAAACAACAGATTTCATATTTTCATAAATTACTTACTAACATAAGAAATGTCCACAAAAAATTTCAGATTAATTGCATGATCCAGTTATTTATTAAAAATCATAAACCACTGTCTTGCAAGCATTTAAATCATCATAAATTAATTTATACAGCAAATATTGTGTGCCATATTTTTCCCAGAGACTAAATATCTGTGCACAGTTAACAAAGCAAGAATCACATTTTTCTGAGTTATATTCTAATTACTATGCATTTTCTAATTATCAGCAAAACATGGAATAATTAAATTTACACAGAAAAGTTGTACAAACATGACATGCAATTATACCAAGTTGTAGATCTGTATTTATAGAACACATCAAACTTTAATTCATCATTTTGGAGCTATGTATCTCAAGATATGGATTAAACACTATTTAAAAAAATTTCTGGAAAACCTTTTTAAAACGAAATCGATTCAAAACATGCACCCGGATGCCATCTCCCAGAGGCGCTGACAGGAGGGATCCGTAGGTCAACCGACCCCACTCGTCAGCCACCCAGAGCATCCGCGGCCGTAGACCGGCCGGGATCTCAAGGGCACCTACTGCTTACCGAGCATGAGACGAACCTAACCGTACCCTTCTCAGTTCTTAACAAGCACCAGAGGTACATCGCCGTCGAGAATGGCGGACGCGGCGGCACTGCTCACCGCGGTCCAGCCATCTCGCTGCGGTAGAACGTGAACCAACGACGAGAAACGGTGCGTGACGTTGAGGCAGAGCTAACACGCTCAAAAACGTAGGCAAATGTGGAGAGGAGAGGGAGAACCACGCGAGCCGAGAGGTCGTCAGAGCTCCAACTCACTCCGGTGAGCTATAACGGGCACGCTAAGCTTACAGAAGGCGATTGAGCGCGCGCTGGGAGCGGGAGGGCGAGGTGGAGTTGTTGGTTGCTGCGGATTCGAAGGGGAAGGCCAGAGCTGCCGGAGAAAGATGCTCCGAGCGCCTGCGGCAATGGCGAGCGGTGGCGTGGGTTGCTGCTGCCCGCGGGCGAAGGAGAGGGTGAGAGAGAGAGAGTGGAGATGCGCAACTAGCAGTGGGGAAGGAGCCGGGCACACCTAGTGGCTGACCAGGGTGCGTCCACCCTGGCGCATGCGCGCCACGCGGCGGCCGAGCTCTGTCGGCTCGCCACGGCGTCACGGCGCGACCGTACGCGCGTGGATGCCGGTGCGGGCGGTAGCGCGGGGAGGGGATGATGCGTTGGTCGGCTGGGCCGGCTTCGGCCAGCGGGCCAGAAGCGAGGCCGCGGCCTGCTAGCACCCCCTTTCCCTTTTCCATTTTTTGAATTTCTTTTTCCAAATATTTTTCCAAGCTCATTTTGACCCATTTAATTAGGTCTTGCCCCTAAAACAAAAATTGTTACCAATAAAAAGTTCTACAACTTTGGTTTAAGCTAAAATTCCAAATTACAATTAGAATTTGAAATGCAACCCAAAACTAGTTCTAGGTTTTGAAATAAATTCATATTGGGGATTTTTTTATAAAATCCATTCCTCAAGTTCTAGAGCTCCAAAAATTTCTCAAAATTGTTCTTAATTCTCCTATAACATATTCCAACTTATTTTGGTCATTACAAGAAATTTTAAAGCAAGCATACAAATTTTGTCACATTTAATTCACTTAATCAAGCACATAAAATCACAATTCAAAAGCTACCATGCTTATGTGATGCTATGCCCATGCTATGCTTGATGAGGATGCTTATGAGTGAGCTTATGAAACTAAATGCATGCTTAACACCTAGGGTATTACAGCCCTTCCCCCCTTAGGAAAATCTCATCCCGAGATTTTTGGGTTACTAACCATTTCTTTTGAAATTTTGGGTAGACTGTTTTCAGGTAATCCTCTGTTTCCCAGGTGGCGTCTCTGTCATTGTGATGACTCCACACCACCTTGTAGGTTTTGACAACTCTATTCCTGGTTACCCGATCCTTGGTATCCATGCTACCCACCGGTTGTTCTTTATATTCAAAATTTGCCTTTATTTTGATCCCCCAAGGTTCAATCCTCCGTTCGGGTACCTTCAAACACTTCCTCAACTGGGATACATGAAAGACTGGAAAGATCGAGCTCAACTCTTCAGGCAGCTGAATCTTATAGGCCACAAAGCCTTTTCGTTCTATTATGTGATACGGCCCCACCTATCTAGGTGCAAGCTTACTTCGAACTCGGAAGCGCTAAACTTTCTTCATCGGTGTCACATTAAGGTAAACATAGTCACCCACATTGAACTCAAGCGGCCTTCTTCTCTTGTCGGCATAGCTTTTCTATCGTGATTGTGCGGCTCTCATGTGTTGTTGTATGATTTGTACTTTCTTCTCAATGTCGTTTACAAAGTCGATACCGTAGTATCTCCTTTCACTAGGTTCGACCCAGTTTAATGGAGTCCTGCACTTTCGACCATACAAAGCTTCGAACGGAGCCATCTTCATACTTTCTTGATAGCTATTGTTGTAAGAGAATTCATCCAAAGGTGACCATGATTCCCAAGATCCCCTTGAAGACAGCACACAAGCTCTCAGCATATCTTCAAGCACTTCATTGATTCTTTCTGTTTGGCCTGAAGTTTGAGGATGATACGCGGTGCTTCTTACGAGACTCATCCCCAAACTCTTGTGCATTTGCTCCCAAAAGTGAGTGGTGAACTACGGTCCTCTATCTGATATAATGGTTTTGGGAATACCATGCAACTTGACAATCTCGGCCATGTATAAGTCAGCATACTCAGGAGGTCTGTGACGAGTCTTAACTGGGATGAAGTGAGCTGACTTGGTCAATCGATCTACGATTACCCAAATTGAGTCATTCCCTTTTCGTGTAGTCGGTAGACCCGTGATGAAGTCCATGCTGACCTCTTCCCACTTCCAATCTAGAACTGACAACAGTTGCAGTAACCATGCGGGTTTCATGTGTGTAGCTTTGACTCTACAACACGTGTCACATCGGGCCACATATGTTGCTTTCTCTTTCTTCATTTTGGTCCATCAAAAGTGAGACTTCAGAACTTGATACATCTTACTACTCCCAGGATGGATAGAAAGCTTTGAAAGATGTGCTTCATCCTTGATTTGATTCTTTAGCTCTCTATCCTTCGGAACTACCAACCGATGCTGAAACCACAATACTCCTTTCTCGTCAACTCGAAACTGAGTCTTGGGTCCCCCTTGATCTTTTCTTTGATATGAGAAATGCCCTTGTCTGTTCTCTGACTTTTGATGACTTGGCTCTCAAGTGAACAACTAAGCTATATGTGACATAAAACCTTAGGATGCATGAGATTGAAACCATCTTCAAACAAAGGCTGGACCACTTGATAACGTGGTTTACCACTTAAGGCATCCGCTACCACGTTAGCCTTGCCGAGGTGGTAGTGGACCTCAAGATCATAATCCTTGATCAACTCTAACCATCTTCACTGTCTCATATTCAACTCAGATTGGGTGAAGATGTACTTCGGGCTTTTATGGTCCGTATAAATATGACACTTATTTCCAAGCAGATAATGTCTCCAGATCTTTAGAGCGTGCACAATAGCTGCTAGTTCAAGGTCGTGAGTCGGATAGTTGACTTCATGTTTTCTCAACTGTTGTGAAACATAAGCTATAACTCTACCTTCTTGCATCAGCACACATCCCAAACCACTTTTCGATGCGTTGCAAAACACATCAAAAGGCTTCTCGATATTCGGTTGCGCTAAAATAGGAGCAGTGGTTAGTAGCTTTCGCAAGGTGCGGAAGGCTACTTCACACCCCTCTGTCCATGCAAACTTATGATCCTTTTGTAGCAAACTGGTCATTTGCTTAGCAATATTGGAGAAGTTGGGGATAAAACAACGATAATTCCCAGCTAAACCAAGAAAGCTTCGAACCTCCTGTCGAGGGTATCAGTAAGGGGTACCCTCACCGACGCACATAACGAGATTATCCGTACGCAGGTTGAGGCCCTCAACTCGACGCTCTGGTCATACATATGCACAGCCATCGACGACCACAGCCTCGAAGACGGAAATGGCGTCAAGCGAATCGATCAAGGGTCGAGCGCCAGCTACCGTCGAATACGGAAACAGGCCCGAGCGAGTCGAGGAGCGTCGAGCGCAAGGAAACTGTCCGCCGCCTGACGCGCGCACGAGAACCAGGACATTTAATGCGCCCGCCGCATTCCCACCTAACACAGTGGTCACGGGAGGCGTGATAACAGGGACCCGTCCCATCGTTCTTTTTGCAGCCTTCCCCACCAAACGACCCAGGGCGTGTCAGGACGCGGGAAACAAGGATGGGACGTCTAATCGGAACCCCCTCGAGACAACCAAGGTTAGCGCTCCGGATATTAGGTCTTTGCACGGCGTCTAACCCTCGACCAAACCCGGTTCCTTCTTGGGGACGAATTGGATGTCGACTGACAACACCACAACCACTCCGCCAGATCTGCCACCGTGTCGTACAGGCATGCGACCAGTGAACCAGCCCAAGACGGCGCGCAAGGCAGGTTACAGGGGCACGCGTAATCATCACCAGGCTACTAAGACGGGACGGCTCGAGGTCACGCCGGTACGGAGGCCTCGAGTAGGTTAGCACTCCATGCTCCTATCGACCCCTACTCTGACACCTATACATGTACCCTGGGTCTCTCCTTGGAGCTATAAAAGGAAGGATCCGGGAATAGATAGACAGGCAACACCACGCTCATACGTAGTAGAACTTCCACACTTCATACCATGCTTGTATTCGCCCCTGTACAAGCACTTCGGTGCAAGATAATACAAACTTCCCACCCCCGCTGGACGTAGGGCCTTCTCTTGCCCGAACCAGGATAAATCTTTGTGCCTTCTTGCATCACCATGTGGGAAAGGGAGCACGCATACAATTTTACTCGTTGGTGTGACCCCCCGGGGGGAAAACACCGACAGTTGGCGCGCCAGGTAGGGGTCCTGCGTGTTTTTCATTGATTTCCAGATGGCTGCTCTCGCCTCGCCGATTCCGCGCTCCACGGTAATTTGGTTTGGGAGTCTCGAGTTCATGTCCACGGGCTCCAGCTACGACATGACCTTGCTCTCAGTCAAAGGACCAGGAGGAGCCCGCGTTGCACTAGCACGGTTGAGGGCCCTGAGACGCCGTCGCCACCACGCCTCCCCACCCAAGAAGAGGCGCGGACAGCACCACCGCCACCCCTCTGCCTCATCACGACCGGCAACTCGTGCGAGGCAGGAGGTGGGCCACGAGCCGGCAG
>Ga0182004_10003777_pt1 | contig 12108 bp, 15 predicted proteins | sample Sormic07211540_1_FD_120479 | JGI IMG/M metagenome (GOLD analysis project Ga0182004, IMG submission 120479) | Endophyte microbial communities from Sorghum bicolor roots, Mead, Nebraska, USA - 072115-40_1 MetaG | ecosystem: Host-associated > Plants > Roots > Unclassified | place: USA: Nebraska... | reverse complement strand
CGGGCGACACGGGAGCGTTCCAAGGTGTTGGAGCCGTCTCGGCGCGAGGGGAGGGAGCCTCGAGAGAGGGCTGGTTCGCTAGTCGAACCCATGCTACAGGTAGAGGTGCGTGCGTTCGGTCAGGAGGTGATTTGGCGTCGAGTCCCGTGGGCGTAGTCCTGGTCTCGACTCCTTTGCAGTCGCTGACCTCTGGGCCATGGCGGAGTCTGGGAAAGGGGAAGGCCCTACAAGTCACGAGTGCGCATCCATCCTCCCATCTTCGCTCTGCCTGTCCCGCGGTGGAGGGTGGAAACCCTAGCGATTTTGGTCGGATCGAGGCGGTGAGGCGACAGGAAGTCAGGGCGTAGCTACCACACGAGGTACGTGACCATCCTAATGCGGATTTGAGCAAGCGTCTTCTTCACCTGTGGAATCGTAGTTGGGAAGTTGGGGTCTGTGGGAAAATTTCTGTTCCGAATCCTAGGTCGCAGAGTTCTAGATCATCGAAGTTAGCTCCCCTTAGTGGTGCTAATCCGTTGATTAAGCGATGGTCTACTTTGGGAGGTGATACTAGGTCTTTTTTGCAGGTTCTCCAGGCCCCTTGGCAGCCTGTGAAGAACATGGATCGTCGACAGTTTCCTCCGAACCGTTTCAACCAAGGATTTGAGGGAAATTGTGGATTTCGTCCTGGATGGCAGGGACAGGGTAATAGGGGTTGGGTGCCGCGGGGGAGAGATAGAGGAGGTGGAAGGTTTCAAGGGGGAGGTCGTGGTTATGGTAATCAGTATTGCCAGAACGAACAAGGAGGTATTAGTGAGTAGAAAGAGGATATCAGTTCTAGGCAAAAGTCTACTTCTAATAAGGTTGAAACTTCTGTGAATAAGAACACTCAAATTATGGTGAATGAGAAAAAAACATTCAAGAAGAGGGCAGTAAGGTTTCTGAAGGTATGAATGATCAAAATGACAGACCTCAGTTCTGTCCAAGATGTGGTAAAGTGGGTCACATTGCTTCAGTGTGTCCTAATCCTATGATTTGTACAAGGTGTCATTTGGAGGGACATGTTGCTAGAGTCTGCTTAACTAAAATGCCTTGGGAGTTCATCTCCCCTTTTTGTGGTTTCTCTGCATATGGACAGGGGTTTCATGTCATTGAGAGTTCCAGTACTGAGGAGGGGATAGAAGATATGTCCAATGTTGCTTTAGTGACTGTTACTTATGGACAAGTGGATGCTAGACAAATTGAAAGAGAATTCAAGATGAAGGCTGGACCTAATTCTACCTGGAGGTGGTATGCTAAAAGAATTTCAGAAGGCAAATATCAAATGAGGTTCCCTAATTCTCAGAACATTGAAGACTTAGCTCACTTTACTGAAATGAGAATGAGGTCTGCACCTGTTGTGGTGATCAAGGTGGATAAATGGAATCCTTCCACTGGTTCCAAGGGCCCACTAGATGTGGCTTGGTTGAGAATTACTAACATCCTAGTTGAGAAAAGATCTTATGCCAATGTGTGCATGGTTGCTTCGAAGGTGGGGTTACCTCTAGAGGTTGACAAGGACAATTTGACAAAAAATGACTATGTTAGAGTCAAAATTGGATGTAGAGATGTCACCAAAATTCCTGCTATTGTGGATGGAGTCCTTGATTTTCACTTCTATGATTACTTCTTTCAAAGAGAAGTTCCCCAGGATGGTTATACTGATGCTTCTGGGACAAAATGGATAAGGAATGAGAGAGACCAACCTAAAGATGATTTCCCATCACCCAAAAAACAAAGAATGGTGCAATCTAAACAAGCTGGCTAGGGTTTTGAGGTGGGACCTAGCAAGAATTATGATGCAGGCAAAGGAAAACAGATGACTCATGAGAAATCTGAGAGTGTACAGCAGCAACAACACTTTCTAAGGGAGACAGTGAAGAAGATAGTTTTTTCACGGATGATCTGAGTGCTCCGGGAGCTGACCATTTGAGATTTGGCACTTTCAATACTCTAGAACTTGGAAAAGTTACTATCAATGAATATGGTTCTAACTTCATGAAATACAAACAAGATCCCTTGGTAACCATTGAAACTAAGAGAGCTCTGTTTGAGAACAAGAAGAGTGATAGTTTCCAATTGGAGGACTTTGGATCTGAGAAGAAATTACCAACTATTCTTGAGGATATGGGACCAACTATGGTTGGTAGAGCCATCTCCATGAGCCCTGTCAAGGGGAGTCAAGGAGGGCCTAAGGGTGATCAGTCTAGTCAAGAGGAGGCCCAGCAAAAGGTTCAGGAGGGACAAGAACAGCTTGCTGAAGTAACTGAGGCAGTAGAAAAGGAAGTGGGGGTCGATGATAATACTCAAGATTAAGAGCAGGGAGCAAGTGGGAATCAGATTTTTATACCAAAAGAAGCTTGTCAACTAATGAAAGTTGATCCTGTTGACTTAGCTAATGTCTGGGAAGGATACTCTAGTGAAGGGTTTGCTGTGCAAGGAAAAGACCAAGAGATAAGCAAGGATGAATGGCCCAAGTGGCAAGAGGTGAGGCAAAGCAAGAGAATCAGAGCCAATGCAACTTTCCAGAGGAAGATAAATGAACAAGTGCTCAGTGATGATCATCATGAGGTGGAAAAAGAAGGTACTATAGCCACTCATTCTAACTCTTTTGCAGTTCTATCTAATCAGCATATTAGTGATTTGGCATCTAAAATGGGGATTCACACTCATTCCATTTCTCTTGAGAAAATTAATATGTTGAAAGATCTTGAAAATGCTAGAATGGATATGGTGAACAAATCTGAGGGTTCTGTTGATCAAAGTAAATGTCTGGAAGAGGAAAATCTTCCCTTAAAGGATCAGAATATTTTGGAATGGCAGTCTAAATCCTCAGATGAGGAGCATTTGACTGTTATAGACAGTGTTAGAAAAAATAAATCTGGCAAGAAAGGGAAAAAGAAAAAGTCTAGCACCAATAAGAAGCATCCTCTTGATATTTCTGGGAAATTGAAAGGAGATAAATCTAAGGTTAGTCGTAGACTTAATCTCAAGGATAGAAATACTATTAAAAAAGTGGTTAAATGATAGGCATTATTTGGAATTGCAGAGGGGTAGCGAAGAAAGGTCTTAGTTCTTATGTAAAAGAGTTGTTATGGGACCATAAAGCTGATTTCATTGGCATCCAGGAGACTATGAAAAAGTCTTATTCTGAGAAATTATTTCGGAAGATTGATAATAACAAGGAATTTAGCTGGTTTTGGACTCCCTCTGATGGGAAGTCTGGTGGAATGTTGAGTGGAATTAGAAAAGACAAGTTTGATGTGGAAAGTTTTGAATGTGGGGAATACATGATAATTGCTAATGTTTTTGATAAGAGTGTTAGGAAAAAATGGTCCCTGGCTAATGTGTATGGGCCGGCTAATGATGAGTTTAAGGAGAGTTTCCTGACTGAGCTTTCTAGTTTCTGCTTCAAAGCTAAATATCCTATGCTTCTGGGAGGTGATTTTAATATCATGAGATTTTGTTCTGATAAGAACAAAAAATTCAATGATAATAAGTATTCTTGTGTGTTTAATCAGATCATCAACTCTTATGATCTTAGAGATTTGCCTTTATCAAGTGGAAAATTTACTTGGAGTAATAATAGGAAAAATCCAACACTTGAGAAACTGGACAGAGTTCTTATCTCCAGTTCTTGGGAGAATGAATTCCCTCTTTGCAATTTTAGAAAAAATCCTAGATATATGTCTGATCACAATCCTTTGATTGTAAGGACAGACAACTCTCAGATCATTGGAGCTAGACCTTTCTGTTTTGAAACAGCTTGGCTACACCATGCTGATTTGAAGAAAAAAGTGAATGAAATTTGGAAAAAGAAAGTCACTGCCAAATCTAATATTGATGCTTGGTGTATTAAGATGGATAGAGTGAAAAAGTTCCTGAAAGGTTGGGGTCATAGCTTGAAAGGTCATACTAGAAAATATAAAAACATTCTAAAAGAGGAACTAGAAAAATTGGAGAAGTTGGAGGAAGACTTTATTCTGGATGCTGAAAATTTAAATAGAAAAACTTTTATTCATTCTGAGCTTCTGGGGATTATGGAGGAGGAAGAAATCTATTGGCATAAAAGGTCTAATAATAATTGGCTGTTGAAAGGTGATTGCAATACTGCTTTCTTTCATAGAGTGGCTAATGGAAAGAAAAGAAAAAATACAATTTTTTCTTTAAATCACAATGATCAGGTGATCGAAGGTGATGATGCTCTGGTTGAACATGCAACTAGCTTTTATAAAGAACTTTTTGGTCCTTCTACATCTTCTGGTTTTCATATGGAACCTGGATGTTGGGACTGTTGGGAAAGGGTTAATGTGCAGGACAATGAGGAACTTGAAAAACCATTCTCTGAATTGGAAATTAAAGATTCTATTTTCTCTATGAAAAAAATACAGCTCCTGGGCCTGATCACATCCCAGTTGAGTTTTACCAGCACTGCTGGGACATTATACAAGGAGATCTTGTTGCTCTTTTTGAGGATTTCCACAAATCAAAGTTAGACATTGAGAGATTCAATTATGGAATCATAACTCTGTTGCCAAAAGTGAAGGAAGCCAATAATATTAAGCAATGTAGACCCATTTGTCTGCTGAATGTTGTCTATAAGATTTTTACCAAAACTCTAATGCTGAGGCTGGACAAGATCATGGGAAAGATTATTAATAGAAGTCAATCTGGTTTTTTGAAAGACAGAAACATTATGGATGGGATTTTGGCCCTACATGAGATTTTGCATGATACTAAAATCAGAAAGAGAGATGGCTTAATTCTAAAGCTTGATTTTGAAAAAGCATATGACAAGCTTAATTGGGATTTCCTACAGGACTGTCTCAAACAAAGGGGTTTTGGGACTAAGTGGTGTGACTGGATCAAGTTGGTCATGAATTCTGGTACTGTTAGTGTTAAGGTGAATAATAGTACTGGTAGCTAATTTAAATCTAGCAGAGGGGTTAGGCAGGGGGACCCTCTATCTCCCTTTTTGTTCAATATTGCTGCTGATACTTTGGCTAAAATGACAACTCATGCTCAAAGGAATAATTTGATAAAAGGTCTGGTTCCTGAGTATATTAAAAATGGAGTCGCAGTGTTACAATATGCGGATGACACTATTTTGTGTATCCAAGATGACAAAGAGCATGCGTCCTACCTTAAGCTTCTTTTATATTTGTATGAAGATATGTCGGGATTGAAAATCAACTTCACTAAGAGTGAAGTTATTATGGTAAATCAAGAGGAAAGTAAAAGTCTTGATTTCTCAAATATGTTCAATTGTTCAGTTGGTAAGTGGCCGATTAAGTATCTTGGAGTCCCTGTAGCTGGATCCAGAATTCGTATTGCTGATTGGCTACCTATTTGTGAAAAAATCATGAAACGTCTTGATGGTTGGAAAGGTAGTGCTTTGAGCCTGGGCGAGAGGTTAGTGCTGGTAAACTCGTGTCTTAGCAATCTGCCAGTCTATGCCATGTCTATGTTTTGGTTGCCAAATACTATCCTTGAAAAGATGGATACCGCCCGGGAAAAATTTCTTTTGGCAGGGGTGCGGTATGAAGAAAAAGTATCATTTAATTAAGTGGATTAAGATTACCAAGCCTAAAAGTAAAGGAAGGCTAGGTATTAAAGATTTGAGGCGAATGAACATTAGTTTGCTGTGCAAATGGTGGTGGAAAGTTGAGAATGGTGAGGGCATTTGGCAGGAGATTGTCAGGAGGAAATATCTGAAAAAAGCGATGATCCGTATGTTAACTAAAAACCCTAAGAATTCCCCTGTGTGGAATGACTTGTTAAAGGTGAGACACATATATTTGAAAGGAAGAATGATGCGAGTTGGTAATGGCAAATCTACTAGTTTCTGCCATGATAAATGGTGTGGTCTTGTCCCCTTAGCAGACAAGTTCCGTGAGCTTTATCAGATTAATGTGGAGAAAAAGTGCTCGGTTGAGGAAATGAAAAGGAAAAATTGGAGACCGTCCTTTAGGAGATGGCTTCATGAAGATCTTCAGAATCAATATAGACGGTTGCCTGACATTGTTTTTCGTTATCGCCTGAATTCTGATAAAGATTATGCTAGATGGGACTCGGAAAAATCTGGTATCTTCTCTGTTAATTCTACATACAAGCATTTATGCAGACATGAATATGGGCTTAACTTCAGTAGGATTTGGAAAGCGAAGCTGCCTTTGAAAACAAAAATTTTCATGTGGCTGGTCATTCAAAATAGCATTATAACTAAAGACAATCTGGGAAAACAGAAGTGGAAAGGAAATAAATCATGTACTTTCTGTTCTAAGAATGAGAGTGTTCAACATTTATTTTTTGAATGCTCCAGAGCCAAGTGTGTCTGGAGTCTTTTGGCTCATTCTTTGGGATCTGTTTGTAGACCAAACAGTTTGGAACAGTATTGGACTTGGGTTCAAAATATTTTACCTCAAGATCCTAGTATGCGTACTGTCGGTTTGGCGGCAGTTGTTTGGGCCATTTGGTGAACCAGAAACAATGTCTGTTTTAATAACAAGAAAATGAGATCTCCTACTGAGATTGTTTGCTTTATTTGTTCCTTTTTGGCATATTGGACTGGTCTATTCAAGGAGGACCTCAAAGAGCAGGTGATTCAAGGGGCTGAGGTGGTGAAATCCACGGCGCAATTCTTCCACAATAAAGATATGCAAACACGGGCGCATAATGATCTTCAGATGGTGCCGTTGGCTGGATAGTAGTTTGTGTTTGTGGAGTTGAGCTTTGCTAGCCAGTTGTTTCTAGCTTATGTTAGGTGGTGTGGTTCGCGTGCTCCAGTGGTTTTTTGGCGAGGGGCTCATTGTAACGTTGCTAAACCTTGTTGTATGGGCGTTGCTGCTCCTTTGGTGCTTCTAGTCCTTGATAGGTCGAAGTTTTTTGGGCTGGTTCAGTCATGTGTTCCCTCGGTTAACATATGTCTGTTCTCTTTAGCGCGTCTTTTGGATCAAAACATGAACTTTGTAATTTCATTACCTTGGTAATGAAATTCGGTTTTACCGGTGTGGAATATATATATATATATATATATATATATATATATATATATATACACACACACACGCACACGTGACCTTGTTGCCATCGATGTGTGTAATGCCCCCTCTACCAAATCACTAGCCTATTGCAAACTTTTATTTTTGCAATGGATATACTATATAAAATCACTAAGGCCCCGTTTGGTTGCCCTTGCTAAATTTTAGCTAACAAATGAAACTGAACTATTTTAGCTTCTTTTAGTCAATGTGTTTGAAACTTTAGCTACTAAAATGAGTAAAGTTTAACTAGCAAAAATTTAGCAAGGGGATCCAAACATGGCCTAAGTATTGTGGTGAACATACATTGGAGTTATCAATTGTTTGACGAGTACAATGGTTGAAGTTGGTGAGGTGCTAGAATTAGGTGAAATTTGGTAAAAAAAAATGGTATTAGATTTCAAGCTTATGAGTTCAATTGGCTCATGAATTGCACGGTACAGGTTCATAAAATAGCATCTTGTACATTGATCCGTTTCTCTTCATGTTATGGTTGGCCAAAAGTTTGCCTATATATTGAATACTAGAACTGCTCGTGCTCTCAAATGGCTGGTTATAGATCTAAGAAGAATTGTCATTTTAACTTATTTACTATATTGATCATCTTAACAAGAATTAGGAATCATTATGTGGATCTCAAAATTTTATCCTACTTTTTTTTGTCCTTCAAATTGGACCCTTGTGTTGTATTGTTTTTTGTTTATCTGCAAAAAGAATCTTCACTCTTCAGGATCGGTGAGATTATATTATTTGTATTATATTTCTAAGAGATAGGTTCTACATATTTTTGAATCACTAAATTTGATGGGCACGTAAGGCAAGGGGAACACAAACTGTAGGATGAATTGGTCACATAATAAGCATGAAACAATCAATTGTTAGCACCATGAACTATAAAATATTAGTGATGTGACATTACTAAATTGATTCAACTCAAACATAACTACATAAATGGAGAGCTATTAAATGCACTTAACATATAGAAATAGCAAATAATCACAATTGGTCAGGCATATATGTCCACATCCATACAAAATCAAATGGACTATCTGACAGGAAGAAGCAACTACTTTGTATGATGGTTGACACTGTTCTTGGACTCAGAAGACTCAATTTTCCAGCTTAAAAATCCATATAATATCTATGGTTTCGTCTTAAAGATTGCTAAATGTGGGCATAGCAAAGCCAAAAGAACTATTTTCATATATTGGTAATGTGCTGAATTAGTCCTTTTGGAGCACCCCTTCAGTGTTGTTTCTTCTCAGACAACATTGGGATCTTAGAGATAAACTTAGCATCAATCACTTTATACTGCTTTTTTATCTCAATAAGGGCCTTTTCACCCACAACATCAACTTGATCTTCGTACTTCTCATACAACATGGGAAGAGTGTATGCCATCAGGAAAACTGCAAAATTGCATCCACTTTCAACATTTGCGAATGACAATGATCCATAAATGTACAAAGATACTATGCTTGCATACATATATGTTATCCTAATATACAAAATATGACTGTTTGGATGTAACACATGCACGTTCATATTTGCTAGCGCTTCATCCAATTCATATTTCCAGATGATTCCTGAAGAGGAGGTAGAAAAACCAGTAGTTTGATTGTTTCACACTGATTTTAAATCCAAAATCTTAGTTGTATCACAATGCTTGATATGATCAAAATTCTCTCTTAATTTAAGAGACCTTTTACTACAAAAAAATAAATAGTTCGTGCATCTACAGCCACAACCATCTAACTCTTACGGTTTTCAGTGCAATTGTTGATCAACAAAATAACAGACAGAGAACACATAAATGGTATGCTACCTCCAAAGAAGAAAATAAAGAAAAAATTGTATCCTCCTTGTGTTTTGTTGTTAAACGTCGTTGTTTTACTCTTAAAAGTACCTATGCATATTTTCATAGACCAAGTGGCACAATGATAAAACTGATAGTTCAAACTTAATCATATTTCACACATTATTTTTGTATGTACAAGAAATTCTTTATGTTTCTTGTAAGTACCGGAATGTAATCAAAATTCGTTTTTATTTTTAGTGCATTATTCAAATCATTTACTCATTCAAAGTAATTTATATAAAGTACTATGCAGTATAGATTTGAAGAAGGCATTAATGTATTGTGGTGTAGATAAGGAATTTACTAGTGTAAGACAGAGTCAAGAAGCTGAAGCAGCTTCCAACTATGGAAATGAACCACAGCACCACAATTGTCTGCCAAGAAAAAAAGGGAAGACATAATAAAAAGGTTCAGCATCATCATAATTAAATCAGAACAAAAGAGGTGGTAGAAGTCAGATTAATTACCATCAGATATGTTTTCAAATCTTTTCCAGAAGCAACATTGCGCAATGTATAGAAAGCCTCATTGATTTCTTTCCTTGCAATATGAGCTACCTTCAGGCATTGGACTTCAGATAGAATGACCTCTGGGAACTTTGGAGGAGACCTGAAAAAAACTGAAGAATTATCTCCAAAGATGTAACCATATCATAGCTAAAAACTACACAAACATTCTGTGCAACATGTACAGGTGAACAATTATTAGGCATTTCTTTGCATTTGGGGTAACAAAGGATCTTGCTCAAATTAAACAGGGTATGACTTGAATAACTATCATTTAAAATAAATGAAAATATGTTTGTTTAACGCATACAACAAGATGACCAGTTTTGGGGTTCTAATTGAACAAATAAAAAGCAAAGTAGTGAATTTTTTGGTTTCAAATTGAAATTAAGGACCAAATTAAAAGGCTAAGAATACTGGGAGGAACATAAGCGATGACCTGTTGACAAAGGATGCAGCATTGGACCAGACGAACCAGACGGTGAGAAACACAATTAGTGCATGGCAGAGGAAGGTAAGGAGGTGGTAGCCGATGCCCTCAAATAGTAGCCAGATCACAGTGACTCCTGCCAAGATGCTCCCGGATGCCTGTTTGTTCCTCCACAGCACAAGATCGGCGGCTAAATCAAAAGGAAAATTAGATGCCATTGTCATCCGTTGCTGTTGCACACCTTATAGATTGGCAAAAGTTAAAAAAACAAAAAAGAACTCACAAATTACACAAACAATATATGGTTTATTATGTCAGTTCATGTTTCAGAAGAACCAGTGTTCCCTTCTTTCTCTATAAAGAAAACAGATGAGAACAAAATCACAAATTTCTCCCTTCCTAACTTAAGTGTACCTTTGCCTCCTCCGAGAACGTGATGCAATGAATGTTTCCTCCCGAATAGCTTCTTCTTCTTCTTAGTCTTCTTTGGCTTCTTGTCATCATCTGAGTCCGAAGAGGAGGACGATGATGAGTGCTTGTACTCGTGGATCTTCTCGTTGATCTTCTCTAGGAGCGAGCCATGCTCTTCACTCTCAGACATCATTCCCTACCCTGACTTCCCTCACAAAACGCGAAAAAAGAGTTAAAAATCTACCAAATATCATAACTGTGAGATCGTAACACCCACAAAAGTCACAAAATCTTAGAAAAGGAGATAAACACCGATGTAATGGAAGGACTAATGAATGACCTATCTTTGTGAGGATCAAGATGACTTACATCGACAAGTGGATTTATTTAATGACTCTCCTGTCGCCCCTTCCCCCTCTTCTTGCAGTTTATTTTTTATTTCAGTTCTGGGTCTCTGTGGCTTTACCTTCGTCTCTATCGTTGGGATGGAAACCGAAATTGAAGGAGGCTGCATCCTAGATATAATGGTGCGGAGCCAAAGGCGGGGACAATCACAAATAGTAACCGATCCCCCATTATTCTGCTAATGTCTAAACATGCAAAAGCCTCCTGCCCTCCTGCGTAACTAAATTTTAGCTAGCTAAAATTATTTTAGCTACTCTTGGGTGACTAATGGAACTAAACTATTTTAGCTACTTTTAGTCAATATATTTGGAACTTTAGCTACTAAAGTGACTAAAGTTTAGCTAACTAAAATTTAGTTGGTGGAACCAAACAGGGCCCATATGTTGTATTATTAGCCATGCTCTAATATACTTCGTAACTTCAACCAATCACAACTCCTATTGTGCTGCCAGTTGCCACTGAACTTCCTCCCTTCCACCCACGTTGAGCTCAAATGTTCGATAAATACAAACCACATCTACATGCAACCGCACAGCTATTCATGCGTTGTGATTGGTTACATGCATATTGGGTGTGTGCCCGACCCATGCATGTTACACTAGTACACAGAGGTTCTAAGCCGGCGGGGGTAAAACATTTGCACAGGCGGTTTTAATTATAACGCGCCTGTGTTGTAAAATTGTACGGCCAGAATCGAAAACCACCTGTATAAAAGGCTCAGTACAAGCGGTTATTGTATTAAAACCGCCTGTGTAAATGGTACATTTACACAGGCGGTCATGTTATGTGAGCCGCCTGTGTAAATCGATTAACACAGGCGGTTCACATAACATGACCGCTTGTGTAAATGTACCATTTACACAGGCGGTTCACATAACAAACCGTCTGTGATTTATCTTCCTATAAATACCACCAGCCCCTTCTTCCTCCTCGGGCGGAACTGTAGCTCGCAGCCATCTTCCATTGCAGCCCATCTTGGAGGTCCAATTTTTTCAAAATACATGGGGGGAGGTTTTGATCTTCATTTCTTGGAAGGAGGTGGCTAAGAAAGGTTAGTTGATGCCTCTAATGCCTCTTTTTGTGCCCTCTTGCTCAATTTAAGCTACTTTTTGGATCTAGGGTTTCACCATGATAGGGAGAGAGTAGAATAGCTAGGTATGGTCTATTTTGCTCAAATAAGGTTGCTTAACATGGATATATGATGTCTCTCCTCTCTTCTTTTTATGTTTCCTTCTCTAATTTGTGAATCCAAGAAATATATATGTAGTAGTTTCCATGAATGGTGTTTTCATGCTTGGGAAGAGAGAGAAAGATAAGTTTTTTTTAGTTTTTTAAATTATATGGTTTAGGATGTTATTTTTTATGTAAATTTGATTTAATTATGCGATAAGCATTTTTTATATATGAGGTTGCTTCAGATGTTGCCTCTCCTCTCACCAT
>Ga0182004_10003776_pt1 | contig 12110 bp, 11 predicted proteins | sample Sormic07211540_1_FD_120479 | JGI IMG/M metagenome (GOLD analysis project Ga0182004, IMG submission 120479) | Endophyte microbial communities from Sorghum bicolor roots, Mead, Nebraska, USA - 072115-40_1 MetaG | ecosystem: Host-associated > Plants > Roots > Unclassified | place: USA: Nebraska... | reverse complement strand
TCCTAAGGGGGGTCCCTTGCCCCTCCTTATATAGTCCGGAGGGCAGGGTTACAGATCTGGAAACTAATCCTAGTCGGTTACAATTACCATAGATAGTTCGATATCAATTCCTATTCTAACCAACTAGAATCCTGCTTGATCTTCACGTCTTGTTTCCTTGCGCGAAACTCCAAGTAGTTGGATCAAGCCACGGACTTGTCTCGTAATGGGCCAAGCCTCCTGGCCCAAGTCTAGCCGTAAGGGTATAGGGTTTATACCCCCACACCACACAAGAGATAACAATATACTAAAAGAGAGTCAACGCTAGGAGATCACAGAAAGCAACGGAACCAAACCTGTAGTTAAAAGAAATAATTAACGGTAGTTTTATATTATAGAAGAGAAGCCTACATATTTAATTTTAAGGTAACAAAATAATATGAAAGTTATTAATTCTGATTAAGGCTAACATATTTATTTTCAAAAGTCAAGTTAAAACTAATCATATTATATTTATAAATATTTAGATATCATTTATGCCAATTTAACACTGACATGTAAATACAAATTGACATATGTGAGCATTTAATCGAGTATAATATGCATATTTAGACCGGACAAATTACAATTTAGAAATATAATTGTGTTTGCTGCTAATCATGTTAACATTTATATATAAAATACATAAGCATAAAATCTATATTTTAATTATAACACTAGATGCAAGTATATTAATTAAGTTAGTATTTAACTATATATAGAAAACCATGTGACAACTAAATTAAAACACTTATGTTTTAAGGTTGAACTAAATATTTTATAATGCAAAGAAACATCATGGTTAATATTAGTTAAATTAACATTAATTTATGAAGGACCGAAATATAAATCTTTTGTGCTTTTCATTAGAAACATAATTGTGTAAGCATAAATTAAATTAATATTTAACTTATGAAATTCAATGATTTACATGTTAAAAGTTTCTACTAACATATAGCTTATGGTCGACGCGATCGTAAAGCAACAAGAACGGAGTTAAACTTAGATTGCTTTTAATTGGAAAGCTATTAAATAAATATTAATTTGATTAGTATTTAAATTAATAAATTTATAATTAAGTGACATGTTAAAATTTAGAATTACTGCATAGAGCGTATTGACATGAATATAATACAATTGAACTACTCGATGCAGACCTAAACGAATTAACAGCAGGAATTAAACGAACAATGGCAAATTCGTAATTACCATCATCTTGTACCTTGGCCATCTTCTTTCCCATATCGTGGCCATGGCAGACCTGCAATTGCGATTTTTTTTATTTTTAGCCCAAATTCAAAACATGTTTCAAATTTGATCCGCTTTTAAAAATATTTTCAAAACTAGCCCGTTTGGACCCGCCACCATGCATGGCGGGGCAAATGCACAGAACCCCACCATGTATGGCGGCGGGGTACTATTGCTGACGTGGCATGGTTTAGGGGACACATGCTGACGTGGCTGACACGTGGCGGGGTACGTGGCAAAGAGTACCCCGCTAGCGTGTCATATATATTTTAATCGAAGTTATTTCTCAAGAAATATAAGTAATAATTATTTTAGGACAGAATACCCCGCCATGATTGGGGGCGGGTATGCCTAACCCGCCATGGATCATGGCGGGGTACACGTCAGTAGGCCCCAGTGCTGCATGCCACGTCATCAGTAGTACCCCGCCGCCATGCATGGCGGTGTTCTATACATTTGCCCCGCCATGCATAGTGGCGGGGCCAAACGGCCTAGTTTTGAAAATATTTTCAAAAGCAGGTCAAATTTGAAATATGTTTCGACTTTGGGTTAAAAATAAAAAAATTTGGCAATTGCTGCTCATGCTCGTGGAGGGGAACGGTAGGGGTTTCCATAGGGGCAAGGCACACGGTTGGGCAACATGGCAGCCCAATGCCGCGCGGCACAGGGACCACGCAGGTCAGGATGTGGCCGGCCTCGCTGCCAGTGACGATGGCCGTCGACAGAACAGCCATAGGCTGCGGCGGCGTTGCTGCTTGCTTCAATTGAACTACAGACCAACAATGCTAACATTTACTAAAGATAGGTAGGCACATAAGCTAGTGACTGTATTGCAGAGAATAGATCATGCAGGGATATATGGAGATTCATATCATGGCTAAAGATGAACGAACGACTGAATGAGAAACAAAGATCGGTGACGTACGGTGAGATATCCACAGGAAGCTTGGCCGTGTCCATCTTGAAGATTGATGAGTTCGATCGGCTTCTGGAGAGTGCACCGCTGGCACCTTGGACTTGCCCCTCCTATGCTGAAACTTGAAACATGATCATGAGGATATAGCTAGCAGAGGGGTGGAAAAAGATCACGATCCTGTTTACACCAAAGCTAGGAGATTCAGAAGTCCAGGTTGGTCTTTGGCCTTCATGGACGAAAATCAGTTTGTCGAGCTAGGATTGTTGACGGCGGCGGCTGCTAGGGTTTAGCGAACAGTACAACAGAATCAAGGCATCAGGGCCAGACTTTATTGGGCTAATGCCTCCTAACGTGCACGTCGTGATTGACCCAGGCTAATGCATCCAGGTGGACCGATTCCAACTCTAATTTGATTTGTATTGGCCTGCATGAGAAAAATAACACCTGTCCATTGGGCCCGAGCAGCAGATGAATAAACAAAGGGAGCAGCAACGATGATTATGACCGAGTACTCAATTGTGAGCTGGCTTTAAGGACGTCAGTGACAAGGAGAATATGGAGCAGAGGACATGCCCAATATCAATGAGGCCAGGCCATAATTGAAGCTCGAGTCAGATTATCGAGATTCCAAATAAAAGATTTTGGATCTCATAAAAAGATTTTCCTCATATAGATGAGAAAAAGTTTTAGCAAAATTCAAACAAAAATTCCGGTGAAGATATTAGAGACGTTTTGATGGATGACGATCACGATTAATAAATTATTTAGAGCGGAAGAAAGATTTTGTGAAACTTCAAACAAAAAGATTAAGATCAGGAAGTTAGAGACTTCTTGACTATAGACAACAATAAAGATACACGGGAGACAGACTAACGACCTAGTCAACACGTTTTGAAAGAATTACTCACTCACAACACAAAGTCAAGAAATAAGCAAATATCACATTAACAAAACCCAATCAAGTTAATTTGGAACAATTTTAAAAAAATCACCTTTTCCTATAACTAAATTTTCACTAACTCAATCGAAACTTGGTAAATCTTATACAAATATTAAATTTATTTTATATTTATTTAGTGTTTTCTATGTACAACCCAAAATTGAAAATTTTGAGGTGTGACAAGGGCCGCGGCGGTTCGTTTTCCTGCCTATTGGGCGCGCTTTTTTAGGAGGTAGCCGCTGTGGCGCTGTTCCATTAGGCGGAATCCGTAACATTAGGAAAAAGGGACCATTAGGCAACACATTTATTGAGGGAGTTCCCGTGATTAATGGATCTATCCGTTGCGGCGCACCTATATATATCAAGGTCTCGCTTGGCCATTTCCCCTTCCGCATTCTGCCATTGCTTTCCTTCCTTCTCTCCCCGCATCACCCTGCGTGCTGAGACGAAAAAAGCTCAAAAAGAGAGATTGTTAGGGTTTCGCTGACGAGTGGCGCCCGTCGATCGTGACGGAGCGCTAGCTGCAGGACTTGGAGAAGGAGGGGCTCCTGTGACCCCTCACTTCCTCGATGTGGCCCGAGTGGATTGCGCTGCCGGTGGAGCACCGGGAGCCAAGCCCGCTGGAGGGCTACATCGTCTCCTTCATCAAGTTCCACCGCCATAGGCTCGGGTCTCCTCCGAGCCGCTTCATGAGGGCGCTCCTCCACCACTACGGTGTCGAGCTCCAACATTTCTCCCCCAATGCAATCTCCACCGCGGCATTCTTTGCCGCGGTGTGTGAGGGCTACTTGGGAGTGATGCCGCATTGGGATTTATGTCTTCACGTGTTCTAGGGTGAGCTGTTCCACGCTCTCGGTGGGGCTGCTGGGGTGAGGAAACCAGTGTGGGCCGGCTGCCTCAACCTGGTCCAGAAGACGGGGCACGCGAACGAGCCTCGAGAATACATCCTTACTGGGCTGATGTCGAATCACGCCTAATGGGATTCTTAGTGGTTCTACTTGCACAACGACGGCCTCTTCCCCAACTACACTGGGCGGCTAATCAAGGAACGCCTCGACAATTGGAACTATGGGGTCATCGAGACCCACTAGGCTCGGCTCCACCCCCTCCTCGAGGCCCTGAGGCGTCTGTGCGAGGAAGGCCTGATTACAACTCTTGTCCTCTCGGCGGTCCACCGTCGACGGGTACTCCCGTTGATGTCTCGACAGCTGAGGATGGACGAGATGGGTCCCCGTGTTCCGTCACGAGACCTCGAGGCATGCCAGATGTCGAACGAGGCGCTCCCAGACGAAGAGGTTGCTGCCAGGGTCAGGGCGGCCATCTCGGGCGACTTCCAGCCGGAGCACGTGAATACCTTCCCCATGAAGCCTGACGAAGGCTACTATGATCTGGTAAGCCTCTCAAGCCATTGCCATTTGCCCCTTGTTTTTGGTTCCATTGTTTCCTTTCTAATTTTCCTGAGGTGCGTGTTCGTTTTGCTAGGGGGCGATCGATGCTAGGTTCTTGAAGCCCCCGGTTAAGGAGGATGATGTTGAGCGCGAGAAAAGGCGCACTTCTGCTAAAAAGCACAAGTCTATGCAAGACGTAGAGAGGAAAAAGGAGAAGAGGAAGAACCTCGAGCGACAGGCGCTCAAGGAGCGTCGAGCCAAGGCAAGGCGTGAGGGGAGGCTCGAGGAGGACTCTCCTAATGAAGATGATGACGATGAGGACGATGAGGATTCCGAGGGGATGGCGGCCCACCTCGACCGAGTCCTGCAAGGCCCACCGCAAGCCGACGTTTCCTCGTCGCGCGCGGGGGCTTCCAAGGGGCCTCAAGGCGGAGCCCGTGAGGGTTGCCAAAAGGAGGCGTCACCTCGCCGCTCACGTGACGACACGCCCCCTGTTCTTGCTCGGGGCAGGGCCAAGCTGCCGCTGTGACCTCCCTAGGTGTCCGGTCCGGGCCACTGGGTCAAGACTACTGGAACAGGGCCGCTGACTCAGGGCCGCGCCACCGCAGTGGCCTTGAGCTATGGAGGAGGACGTCGGAGGAGTGCAAGTCCTGAGGACCATCAGGAGGAGAGAGTCAAACCGAGGCCTGCTCCTATCTTGGAGCAGCCACGGGCCCCGACGTGTGGCGGCTCGAGGCCGGCTGGTCGGGGGACAGGGAGGAGGACCATCCTTCCCGTGGGGTAAGATTATTAGACCATGACGCTGCCCTTGTTGGTTCATTGTTTGTTGGCGCTAACCAGCCCGTGTCATTTTTCCCCTGTTCAGGTTGAAGAGGCAGCTAGAGCAGGCCCAACCCTCGACCGCCAAGAGACTCAAGGTAGGAGCGAGCTCTAAGGCATCGGGTAAGTGATTGGCTTCCTTCTTGTGTTTTCGTGTTAGTTTGCCCAGTGCAGGGATTCTTCGCTGCTAACGTGTGCTTTGGGGTGTATGCAGGCTCTCCTGACTAACGGCCGCCTGCTGGTGGCGATGAGGTCCCGCCTCGAGCGTTGGAGGGAGGCCATGTCTCGACGAGCGATCTGCCACCCCCGGGTCCCGATGGGATGCCGCACCCTCAAGACCAAGAGGGAGTCCCCGAGTCAACCAAGCTTGGGGGGAGGGTGACTCGATTACTATTAGTGATGAGTCCAGGGAAGGCTCGCCGTCAACAGGCGACCGTGTCTCGGACAAAGGGACCGAGATCCTTCGTGTCGAGGGGCAGACGACGTGGCCTATTGGGCTCCATGTCGTCGAGGAGGAAAAGAAGAAGAAGACCAAGGAGGAGCTAGTGAGGAAGAAGGAGGAGGAAGAAGAGAGAAAGAAGGAAGAGGAAGAGGAGAAGCAGTGCCTGCTGGAGCAGTAGCATCGGCAGGAGCTCCAGCAGCAGCAACAGCAGCTGGAGGACCAACTGGAGCAGCAGCGGTAGCAGGAGCTATAGGAGCAGCAACTACAGCAGTAGTAGTAGCAGCAGCAGCTGGAGGAGCAGCTGGAGCAGCAGCAGTAGGAGCTGTAGGAGCAAAAGCGATAGCAGTAGTAGCAGGAACAAAAGTAGCAGCAACTGAAGGAGGGGCAGAGGCTCGAGCAGGAGCAGCGATAGCCACTCAGCAGGGACAGCTAGGGTAGCCCGAGCAGCTCGAGCAGGGGCAAGGACCCGAGGTACGAGAAGGTGAGTTGCCCGTTTACGGCCCCATGACTCCCCCGTGGCTTCATTCTGGGGGAGTTCCTACCATCCCGACCGAGCCGCGTTGGGAGGATGGCGTCGTGGCATTGGCGCTAGGCTTGCGCAGGCTCGTGGACCCAAACTCGGAGATCAACGGAACCCTTTACGGCATCAAGGGGATCGCTCCTGATTATCTAAAGGGTCGGCGACCATGGGAGGACATGGCCGAGACTTCTGGTGCTGGCGGGGAGGATGTGGCCGGGACCTCTGGTGGCGGCGACACGGATGAGGCCAGGACCTGGGGCTCTATTGAGGAGGATGGGTGGTTCCCTTCCCTGATCGACCAGTTTCTGCACCACGGAGGCTCGCTTGAGACGCTGCATGAGCTCATCTGGGGCGTAAAGGAGCGCACGAGGGAAGAGCTCGAGCACTAGGGCCCCAAGAGGTTCCGCCTTCGATGTTCTACGTCTCCAAAGGAGCCGAACATCATGATGGACAATCAGAAGGAGGCCGAGAAGTGGGAGCATCTCGAGGAGCTCTGCCTTTGGATGAAGCATTTCCTGGGCCTGATGTCTGACATCGTCAACAATGGGTTGGGCTAGGCTTTCTTCGTAAGGACCCCTTAACTCTTGTCATTTTGAATTTCTCATTACACCGGTGTGCTTATCACCTTGTGCTCTTTTGCAGGACTTGAAGGAGACCTTCTGGCTGAAGTCAGGCTTCATTCATGCGACGAGGGGCAGTTGGTAGCAGATTCCCCTTCTCAAGGATCAGCTCCTCCAGTCATAGGAGAAGCTTCTCAAGGCGTATAAGGAGCTCACTATAGCCGAGGAGGAGAAGAAGAAGGAGGTCGGTCTGACTGAGGCTCGAAAGACTTTGTGTGGTAATAGTGGGAAGGTCTATCAAGCCGAGGAAGACGCCCGCATTGCCAAGGAGGCAATGGAGAAAGCCCAAGAGGAGGCTACTCAGTCAAGGGAGCGGGCTACCTCGGCTAAGGAAGCGGTCGCTAAGGCTCGAGAAGAAGGAGCGCGGTACAAGAACGAGGCCATCGAGCTAGACAAGGGGAAGAGGCTTGTAGAGTTAGACCTTGTCAGCGCTCGAGGCAATTATGCTGGGCTGAAGGAAGAATTCTTGAAGAGCGAACTCACCCGGGGCGCCGCAGAGGAGGCCGAGAAGAAGGCCCGTGAGGACCTCGAGGCAGAACAAGCCCGCTCTCGCAGCCTTTCTAATGACATTGACCGTCTGAAGAAAGCGCTGTGGGAGAAAGAAGATGCCATCCTACAGTCGGGCATGCTGATCGAGGGCCTGCGGGTCGAGAAGATGGAGCTGGCCCGCTCTTACAAGAAGATCGAGAAGGCTAACACCAACTTGGTTGGGGAGAACACGACTCTTGAGGAGAAGATCCGTGGTAGGTTTTCTAGGTCCTTATGTTTACTTTGTTTTTACGGTGCTTGTTTTCTATCATCTGATTCCTTATTTTGATCTCTGCATAGCTTACGGACGAGCTGCTGGCAGCCCAGGTCGACTCCCAGTCTCTTAAGGTGCGGCTCGAGGGGGAGGTTGCTTTGACTGGTCGGCTGAGGATGGCGATCAACGACCTCTTGACCTCTTGGGAGCTCGATCCTACAGACGAGGCAGGGGAGGCGGCTCGAGGCGACGCTCTAGTCGACTAGCTGTGCTACTTAGGTACTGCTGTGAGGGACCGAGTGTGGGACGCGCTCTGCACTGGGGTGAAGCGAGCTATGGCTGTTGTTTGCTCGGGCTTCTCCTATGATATGGAGGTAGTGTCCCACGGCTTCGTCACTAACATCTCCAAGACCGATGCAGAGAACGAGGAGAGGCTCCATGCCTTGATCGAGGAAGTGGAGGGTCCTGGCGAGAGGCTGGCGAAGCTGTTTGAGCCAGAGGTGCTTCCGCCAGAGGCTGGCGCAGACGCAGAAGACGACGGTAGAGACAGTGTCACAGAACTGACCAAATTATAAGAGTTCAAATGTAGAAACGATCGAACTAGCAATCAAGTTTCCAGACTTGAGCCCATATAATCCCAGTAGTCAACCGAAACCACGAATGATTTCAAACTAGCTTTGCAACATACCAAGATAGTAATAATTCAACACAATATAGCGATTGTTACATAGTTCATTCATTGCCGACGAAGCGGCACCACGTCGGAGTACTTAGTTATTACAACACAAGTTCGATGTAGTGAAAGCAACATAGTTTTCACACACACATTTCATAGTTCTTGTTACAGCTAGAGTCTCATCACATCCACCAAAAGCATCCGGGTACGAAGTTTGTTAGAGAACCGCGCCCAACGGTTTAGTTCTCATCCCCAGCTGGATGAAGGCAGGTCTTGCAAAAACCATCATAGAAGACATCATCTGCAACAGGTGGGAATAAACCCTGAGTACGATGATGTACTCCGCTAGACTTACCTGTCTAACCAAAAAAAGACACCAAGGATCATGCAAGGCTGAATATAAAGTGTAGCTGTCTTGACTCATAAATTTGCCAAAATGCTTAGACTGGAGAATAATCCATCTTTATAAGCATCATATTGATTATCATTAGCCTACCACTAGATTAGCACCTAGACTAAGCACTTCATTTGATTATTAACAAACAATAATAACCATATCAGGTTTCATCATATGTTCTTCCTTGCTATCCTCCACATCATCATTAAGAACCATTAGTACTTAGTGAATGCTATGTTTGCCGCTGCTCTATCAAGTTCTCACTATCCGAGAGAGACGGCGATTCAAATCGATTCCTATCCAATTGAAGGGTTTTTCCTAGCACTCACCCATGCATCCCCCATCGGAGAGCAAGCGGGTCACCTTTGGTATGACTCAGGAATCGCGGCTCCGATCAGCGCCGCACCCCCAGGGCTGCCACTCTGTCAGGAAGATCAGGACTTTTAACTCACCTACCCTTGGTCTTACGCCAATGCCCCCACACACCGCACTTCCTCCGGTAGTGCGCACTTTATACTTGCCGGTCTTCCGGCCTGGGTCATACTACTAGGCTTCACGGTCAGAACGAGTTATCCGGCCAACTAAGTGTTAGGCATGCGTTCAACATGTCAAGAGGACGCATAACGATCGGTCCTTAGCTGCCACAGATGGAGTTAGTACCACCTTGCAAAACTCCGCCCGGCAGAAGTCATTTTAATCCAGGTTCTTTCCCACGATAGCATATATAGCCAGTCGTGATCCAACAACAGACCCTATTTCACGCAGGTGATAGGATATCACCCGACTTCTACCGATTAAAGCATGGCTAAGCTGCTACCCGATCCTAACTCTACAACTAGGTAGCGGTAAGATATCTGGACAAGGAAAGGTATAATGCAGCAAGGGTTCCATCACAACTCCTATACGTAATGCATCAATAGATATAACATAATCAAGTACGCTTAGAAATTAATGTGGGAGACTTAAGATGCTCTGGGGCTTGCCTTTCACGAACGAAGTGGGCTCGTGACAAGGGCACTCAAATTCCTCTTCGGGCTCCTCTTGTCCTGCTGGCTGGACCTCCGTCTCCTAGGTGACCTCCGGGCCTTCGGGATTCACCCTCTCGAGCTCGAACGATGCTGCGACTTCCGGTGCACCTATTGCATGCACGATAAGTAAGGAATGTGTGCACACAAGATGATGGTGAATGCTTGGTAACATGATTATAAACTTCACTGGACACTCATTTATGGAGTAAGCTTCTATTACAAGCTAACAAAAGAGTACCAACACAACTAACAAGAACACACCAACTTACATAATTAAATAGCAACAACTAATTAACAGAGCAGCTCAAACAACAATTCATAACTCGAGATATATAGATCCAACAAACATGAATGAGGACATTCTGGAAAGCTTATGAAATTGTTTACATTTCATCGTTAGACATCACAGCAAGCTTCATAAGCTAAACAGGTCAACTAAACAAAGTTCCAGGTTCTGTTCCAGAGAGACAGAGAGCACCTAGTTCTGGAACTTAGCTTGGAAAAGCCATAGCTCTTAAACTACTAGGCCAAATGACCCCAAATTGAAACTGCATCTAGCACAAAAAGTTTACAACATCTTTGACATAGACAAGTCTTTCAGAAAGCGAAGTTATCATTAGACAACAAACAGATTACTCCCTTGCTGTCCAGAACAGCTTTATAACCTTGATGACATAGCAAAAACATATTTAGTACCAATCAAGTGGTTCATAAGCACAAACACATTGCAAGATTAACACAAAACCACATGTTGATAACTAAACACTTAATGAAAAGGCATTTATTAATTTAATTCCATAAAAGGACATAATTCAAAGATACCAGCAAGAGTGTTCAGAAAAATATACAAAAATTACAGAAACACAAGCAAGGCACCTTGATATTACCATAAAATTTTAAGAGCAAATGCACATGCCAAACTTATGATATTTAATTAACATGTAACAGGGTGCTTATTTCATAAATTAAGAAACATGGCTTAAATAGTGTCAAACAACAGATTTTAGATTATTTACATGTTACTACTACTATGAACAAGCTTGACACCAAAGGAGAACACCAGCATAAGCATGTAGCATTTAATATGATTTAAACATCGATTTAGGCAATAGTATTAACATAAATTACATATCAGAGATACAGCACTCCAAAAATCATGAAATATTTATCAGAGCATTCTAATACTATCTAGAGCATAGCAAAAACATTTCACAGCATTTCGAGTAGTAGATCAAGAGATATGAATTTACATAGAATTAACAAGATTAACTCATAACAATTATTTTTCACAGAAAACATGGTGCATATTATATTTTTATTAAAAACTAGCCATCTCATGGATCATTAGAAAATTTGTTTCACAACTTTTGGAGCTTAGAAACAGGAGATATGATGTTTGCAATATTGCAAATGGAATTTAAATAAAACGGAGGAGAGAGTCGTTAAGTCACTTACAGCGGGACCCGCATGTCATGTTCTTCTACCTCTCGACCGAGATGAAGTTCACCGGCGATTTCTCCGTGACGGCGAGGTCTCCGGCCAAACTGAGGACAACAACGTGATCCCAGGTAACTTGCGAACCGATTGACCCCTCTTTCCCCACGGCGGAGCCACCGGAAGGGACTTGCCGTCGACCATGGCGGCTCGGCAGATGTGCTCTGCGATACACCGGAGCTCTCAGGCCGGTAGAGCGTGCCCTAGGGTTTTCTACAGCATCAGTGAGTCATGGCGGAGCTTCCTAGGTGGAGAGCTCGACCGGAGAGGGCACAGGCGAGCCTGGCCACGTGCGGGTGGTGCTCCGGCGAGAGTACGGCGGCGCTGCGCTGCCGTTTTCATCGCCGGTGAGTGCGGTAGTGCGCTCTAGGGTTGGCTCACTAGCTAGCTAAGACCCTAAGCTACTCAGAGAGACACACTGGAGAAGAAGAGGAGCTCCGAGGACCTCAGCATTGGGCTTGTCGGAGAAAACTGTTCCGGCGACCCGATTTAGGGAAAAGTGGAAATTTTGGCTCACCGGAGGGTTTCACGACGAGCATGAGGGTGGAAGTTGGAGATCAGAGCACGGCGGAGCTGTGGGCGAGCTTTGGCGGATGGAGATGCAGTGCTGGAGTGAGCTCGACGATGGCGGGACCGCTGCGGCCAAGTTTCAGAACGAGAAAGGCGAGAGGGAGAGAGTGGACGCGTCCAGGCGCTCGAGGGCGACGCCGTGGAGGTCATTGTTGACGGTTCTTAAGTGTCAATTTTAATTATCAAAATAAACAAGAGAAAGGACCAAAATGCAACCAACACCTAGAATTAGGGTTTGATCTGACAGAATTCCATGAGTTTTGTTGTTTATCTGTTTCTGCAGGGGGTTATC
>Ga0182004_10003775_pt1 | contig 12110 bp, 12 predicted proteins | sample Sormic07211540_1_FD_120479 | JGI IMG/M metagenome (GOLD analysis project Ga0182004, IMG submission 120479) | Endophyte microbial communities from Sorghum bicolor roots, Mead, Nebraska, USA - 072115-40_1 MetaG | ecosystem: Host-associated > Plants > Roots > Unclassified | place: USA: Nebraska... | reverse complement strand
TTTGGGTTTGGGTTTGGGCCGGGGTCGGGACCGGCAGCCGGAACTGTGAGAGAAGCGTCCCGATCCCGACGAGGTCAGGTCAGGAGAAATTTCCCCTCTGCGTCCGAAGCGAAGCTAACCAACCCAAAAAATATTAACTGCACGGAAATTTCCTCTCCCCTGCTCCCTCCCTTGCGTTGCGCGTTCCTCTTCTTCCTTCCTTGATACTACGATCGATTCCAACTTCTTTATTAGCCTTATATTATTACTATCAGTCAATCCTGAGAAATTGGATTGGGGATCGCATCGCATCCAAATCCGATACACAACAAGCCAAGCGAGAGGCCGCCTGCCCACCTTCCGGCGCGGCGACATGAAGAAGATCTTCGGCGCCAAGAAGAACAAGGACCCGCCGCCCACCATCCAGGACGCAACCGACAGAGTATGTATCATCCACCCAAAACAAAGTTCCTTGCAATTCAGCAATCCCTATTCAGATTTCAGCATATATATCAATCTAATCGATTCCTCCTCGCAGATCACCAAGCGCGGCGACACCGTCGATGAAAAGATCAAGAAGCTCGACGCTGAGCTCGCGCGCTACAAGGAGCAGATCAAGAAGACGCGCCCAGGCCCCGCGCAGGAAGCCGTCAAGGCACGAGCCATGAGGGTCCTCAAGCAGCGCAGGATGTGAGCCACCCATCCCCCATCCCCCGTCCCCTCCTCCTCTCTGCCCCTTATCTTGCTCTCTCTCTCTCTCTCGACTAGTGGATTACCAATTACTAGAATTACGGTGACTACTTTACCACATACATGAGCCAGCCAAGCCTACCTACTTGCATCTACTCATCTTTTAGTTAACTGCTTTGGATTATGCTGAATCAATTAATGCATTCCATAAACATTCAACTGGTGTATTACTTGATACACACATTTTAGTAATCATAATCCTATTTCTATGGATAGTATATACTGGCATACCAGTATAAATAAATATCTATATAAATTGATTTTCTGAGGTGTGGTCATGCCAATTTTTCAAACAACAAACATATCAAATGCGTTATGACTCAACGGAGTTGAGTAGCGACAATTTTCTTCTAGGCTGGGCGGAAATGGAATTGCTTTTATACCCACCCCCTTAGTACATTCTTTTAGATTTTCAGAAAAAAAGAATTTTTAGAGAATCTTCCGTCCGTCAATGGATACTAACTCCTATCTTCACCCTCTGTTGTTATATTTTCCTTGCAGGTACGAGGGGCAGCGTGATATGCTCTACAACCAAACATATAACCTTGACCAAGTTGCTTTTGCCGCAGAGGGACTTAAAGATGCACAGCAAACTGTATGCCTCCAGTGTTACCTAACAAAAACCTTGATTTTTGTTGCTACTTTCCCTTCTAGAATCCTATAGGCTTACATTCAAGTGCTTTTCATTGGACAGATGACTGCAATGAAGGCTGCCAATAAAGAGCTCAAAGGGATGATGAAAACTGTCAAGCTCGAAGATATTGATGTACGTTATTTAGCATTCTTACTCTTAACAGAGTCATCTTGCTTTCAGTATTCACACCTTACATGCATTTCCAATTTGTTGCTTATTTTCCTGTTTGATTGATGTTGCATCTGAATATATACCTCCTATGATCCATAGAGCATGCAAGATGAGATGATGGATCTTATGGATGTGAGCAACGAAATACAAGAAACTCTTGGCAGAAGCTACAACGTTCCTGATGACATCGATGAGGAAGAACTTATGGGAGGTATGGTTCAATCATATTGGCAGTTTGATTCTCTTCGATAATAATTTGCGAATGCCATGTATTTTCTCAAACTGCATACATTGCTACAAAGTTTATGAAGAAGAACCAACTCATTTCTCTATCTGCTATCCTCATTTGGTCTCTTGGAAAATGCAGAGCTCGATGCTTTGGAAGCTGACATGGACTTTGAATCAGAGTCAGTCCCATCTTACCTCCAACCAGACCAAGAATCTGAACTCAACTTGCCTGCTGCACCAACTGGCCATGCAGCAGTCCCAGCAAATCAGCAGCAGGTAGTGGAATTTTTCTTTGATTTTAGTGCTGCTTTTCATACTTATACCATGGCAGTTATTTGGTTTTCTTTATCTTTGCTATGTGCACTAACCACCAATTAGCTCCTAGAACAATATCAAAGCCTATTGCAACATGGGGCCATGCTTTTAAATTTTATTATTATTTCTATAAAAAAATGAGCATGTTTCAACTTTATCCCAGTGATCAACAGAGAAGAAAAATGTGACAAGGAGAAGATAAAAAAAAAATTGAAACTCTTATATCTTTTTTGGGTGGTGGTTTATAAGGTAGAAAAAGGGTTACTTGAATTCCAATTGAACATGGATGCAATGAGCATCCACATCTGACCAACTTAGCTAGGTTCAGCTCTGTCATAGTTACGAGCATGGAAAAATCTTACGTTTGGATTCTTTTCCAGTGAGCTTGGAATTGCCTGCAGTGGCATATAATTCTCCATGGTTGATCCATAGTAATAATTTTTTTTTCTTGTTTTTCATTCCCTTTTGGTGCAGGAGGATGAGCTAGGGTTGCCGACAGTACCACAAGCTTCCATTCGTACCTAGTTAAACAGAATCACGTTTCTTGGAGTGAATGATGTAAAGAGAGTCGTATGATATCTACAATTGGATGTAAAATGTTCTTATGTACCGCACCACTGATTTTTTTGCCACTTCACTTGTGGACGGTGTAAATGTGATTGAATTGAATTGGTTGGGACATAATAAGATCCTCCTTGTATTTGGTGGTGGAGGGCTGTGCTCTGCCCTACATGGTTGTACATACATATGAGGATCTGTTGGCATCCATTTTGCTTTTCATGCTGTGCATTGTCTGCACTGATTGGGTTTAGCGAAGTACAATATGATTTGTTGTACATGTACAGCATATGACAATGCCTGTTCAAAAGTTTAGCATCATCTATATCTGTCAATGATAAAATAGCACAGGGCTCTGCCGGCCTAGTTCTGCAAGGGCAAGGATTGTAGGTTGCACAGTGTGCCCTCTCCTCACACACGAACGCTCCCTACATACAGATACAGTAGTAGCAGAGATGCTGTTATTTGTTTGGTTCGCACTCACAGGCCTTTATTTGCTTTCATGGCGACAGTACTAGCTTTGTAACAATGATAACGTGCATTGCAGCCCTTCAATGCTGGTCATAGTGAATTCAAGAACAGGACATGTTTGAGTGTCATGCCTACAGCATGAACCGTTGCAACAACTGGACTCGCTAATCTTGCGGTTTCAGCTAAACTTCACATTACCACAACCTCGTACCCTATGTTGGCAATATACATATAGCAAACATATCTGGAAAGCTAATGGTACAATCCATAAAGGAGCTAGGGGAGAAAACAAAAACTAGCTATATTTACATCTTCTTAAGCAAGCACAAATATTCATTGCTCAAATGAGTCGTGAAAGTTAGACACTCAATCTAGTCCTGCTCTGGCTACTTTCATTATACTGCTACATGGGAACCAACGTATCAAAATTTGCAAAGTTTCTCTCCTGATTTAAGCCTAATAAGATTTAGTGCATTTAGAAACAGACAAAGAATAAGAGGACGATAGAATCCTCGATGTTCAAATAGACCTGATAATTGAGATTGAGTTTCTCTCTCTCTCTCTCTATACTACTCCCTCTATTGTAAATTATAAGACATTTTAAAATTTTAAATTGTTTGCTATACCCTTAGATATATACTATGTCTAAATACATACAATAATAACATACCTAGAAAAGTAAAAATGTCTTATAGTTTGAAACACAAGGTACTAGCCTGGTCGCTTAAGCTTATCTGTCGAATATGTCAATCATTTGGCAGTGTTTTTTTCTCATAATCAGCGAACAGTACTTTCAGCTATGACTTTTTAGCACAACTAATAGAGCCATATGTGTCAATATAGTATCGGTGCACCAAATATCTAACTGAGGCTAGAGCCTTATTTAGTTTTCAAAATTTTTTAAGATTCTTCGTCACATCAAATCTTACGGCATATGTATGGAGCATTAAATATAAAATAAAAAATAACTAATGCATAATTTACTTGTAATTTGCGAAATGAATTTTTTGAGTCTAGTTAGTTCATGGCTGGACGATAATTACCAAATACAAACGAAATTGCTACAGTAGCCAAACATAAAATTTTTCAGAAACTAAACAAAGCCTAGGTTGAAAAAAAGAATGTCGAAAGGACGCATTTGGATCAGGCAGAATGGCTGATAAGCCATGACTGAAAGTATTGTTCACTGATTTGATGTTAAAGAAAAATACGGTTGAATGACTTACAGATTCCACAGTCAAGCAAATAGGGTAGCACAATAGTTAGAACTGCAAGGCCCCAAACATAATTTCCATGATATGTGGGGGTTCATATGTAAGAGATATTTTTGGCTATCTTCCCATTTGGCCTTTCTTATCTATCCGTCGGCAACGGAGTGGAGTGCAGAGTCTCTTCCCCATCCCATTCCCATCTCCTCCTCCTCCTAAACCCTCCTCCTCTCCGTCTCCTCCAATGGCGGCGGCGGCTGCCACCTCCTTCGCCACCCTCGTAAGCCGAGGCGCCCCCTCCTCCGCCTCCTCTTTGTCCACCATCTTCCAACCCTTCAATCACCTGACGGACCCTCTCGTGTTGCTTGCAGGCCGTCGCGCGCTCGGCGGGGCAGCGGTCCCTCCTCGCCTCCAAGGCCGCCCCCTCGCCGCTCCTCTCCCTCCGCAGCGCCGGCCTCCCCTCGCAGGCCGTCTCCTTCTCCGGGGGCCTCGCGGCGTCGCCCTCCCACAGCCGAGCGCGCTTCGCAACATCCGCCAGCGCCGAGCCCAAGGTACCATCTTTAAGCTGCTGTGTTCCTTCTCTCTCTCTCTCTCTCTCTCTCTCTCTCTCTCTCTCTCTCTCCTTTAATTAATCTATAGTATCTATCTATCTATCTATAGCGGCTGAAGTGGATACCGGGCCTGCGGTAAAGTTTGCATCTTTTTCCATTCTACTATTCTATTTTACAAAGGGGAGGGAGGTTTTTCCTTTAATATAAGGAGGCTAATTTGTAATCCTGGCAACTTAGACAGCTTTTGGACATTCCATCTGCCTTAGATGTCAACCTTCCCGCTATCCACTTTATTAAATTGGACTTACTCCTTTAGTTCAATGGGCATGCTAAATTAAAGTCACCACTAAAATTTCTGGGGACACAAGTTCTAATTGCAGCACATCATCAAGGATTTGTTAAGATAAAACGATTGAATCTTCAGACACTAGGAGGCCTTGAGTGGCCTGTAGTTGTCAGCATTATACCCACATTAGCCATTGCTTGTGCGAGGATGCAGATGCTCAATTGTATTTAACTCAAACTGTGGGTTAGGCAATTTTGTGGTTGCATCCAGTTAATATATGCAAAATACTCCTACCTATGTTACCTCAGTGTGTAATTATGGCAGGATACCTATGTTGATTTGTCTATTGTGCCTCTTGCAGGAAGCAGACCTTCAGTCTAAAATCACAAACAAGGTGTACTTTGACATAAGCATTGGGAACCCTGTGGGGAAGAATGTTGGGAGGATTGTCATCGGCCTATATGGGGATGATGTTCCACAAACAGCGGAGAACTTCCGTGCTCTTTGCACTGGTACGAGGGATTGCTGGACTACCATTTTGCTTGTTGTGCAGTCTTATTAGTTTGAGTATTGCCTTGTCCAGAAGAGAAACATAACAAGGTCCACTTTTGCAGGAGAGAAAGGGTTTGGATACAAGGGATCCAGTTTCCACCGTGTTATCAGCGACTTCATGATTCAGGGCGGAGATTTTGACAAGGGCAACGTATGTGTTCACTGGCTATCACTATGCACTTGGATATATATTTTTTTCCGCTGTGCATATTCAGTGCAGAGAAATTAAAGAATATCTGCATGCTAATGTGCTGATATGTTCTATCAAAAGAATGGATGATTTTTTAGCTTACTTTTTGTTCTACAAGTGTAACTGTTTTATCTTATTGATTATTCTGCTAAGTATTCTCGTTTTGGGATTAGTGAATTGAATTTACACAAGTTCAGAGTGGTTTATGCCAGACATTTAATTGGTGAACAAAAATAGGAATTATCCAACTCCTACATAGGTTTCTTGATAGTCTACTAGTTTTGTGTCATACAGTCACCTTTGTGACGCTGCTAAAATCTTGTCATAGTACATTATGTCCATGATTTATTTGTCTTTATACATACATGCATTTTGCAATTAGTATCTTAACTCATAAAATTAGAAGTGATTGGCATCTAGTCTTGTTTTCCAAACTTATGCACACATTTTCCATGTGTGACTTTATGAGGTCCAACTGGCAGTATATGGTTGGGACACTGAATTCTTTGTGTACAGTCTGGCAGATTGGTTTTTAAAAGACTACATAAAAGATTGGTTTTGTGCCTGAACAGTTGAACAAAGAGAAACTGAATTGGAGGATGCAGCTTTCAAGTTTTGCATGTGATTAACTAGAAGTTACATTTGCAGGGTACCGGTGGGAAAAGCATATATGGACGCACCTTCAAAGATGAGAACTTCAAATGTATGCTCTACATCTGAAACAGTAGTGATGTGCTGTGTGGTTTCTAACCATGCTAATCCTGATGGCATGCTGTTTTCATGCTTTAGTGGTTCACACTGGACCTGGAGTGGTCAGCATGGCTAATGCTGGACCGAACACCAACGGCAGCCAGTTTTTCATTTGCACTGTCAAGGTAATCTCGTACCTTGTTTAACTACCAGAAAAGTGGACCTTTTTGTTGCCTCTGCTACTTCGACAATTTATGTTTCAACCAGTCTCTCATGTACTAGCTCCAAAACTAACCTGCAACTGGTATGACTGGTGCCTTGGATGCAGACACCTTGGTTGGACGGAAGGCATGTTGTGTTTGGCCAGGTCCTGGAAGGGATGGACATCGTAAAGTTGATCGAGTCACAGGAGACTGACAGAGGTGACCGCCCGAAGAAGAAAGTAGTCATCAGCGAGTGTGGGGAGCTTCCAGTGGTTTAAGTGTTGCTCATCTGTTGTCCGTCTTACCTCGGATGGATGGTGATATCTCCCCCTGAGTTTACTGGTTCTGATGCTATGACCTTGTCTTGCTATCTCTATGCTAGTTATAGAGATATTCAAGTAAGATCCCAAATCTGAGGCATACTGTTGCTGCTCGGCTGGAATAAATGTGCTACTTTCCCCTTGCCCAGTTTAGGGAAAGGGTTTTGTTCACGAAGTCACCCTGTAACCTTGTATGTTTCATACTCGGAATGAAGGTTCAGGGAAATCATGATATAAAAAGATTCTGTTGCATTGCATGCAAGAGCTGTTGATCGTCCAGAGCAATGTATATGGCCTGTTTGGTTTATGCCCAAATTTGCCATACCTAACTTTTGGCAAACTGTAGCAAAGTTTAGCAAGAACATGAGTCTATGATGTGAGGGACGGTGCTAAGAAAATACGGTGTGTCATAGTTACAGCAACGAACTAAACACACTTGACTTGTGCCATGGCAAGTTGTGATCACGAACCAAATAGGCCTTACCCCTTACGTGCAAACCGATAAAGTCATGTGGAGTGGCAATCATTCCAAGGTATTCTACTAACAACCAGCACAACATTACAAACTTGGTTTCACCAAGGCCTGAACTCACAGTACACTACCTTCACATGTAGAGTGAATGGGTGATGAGTCATGCATGCTGATTTGTCAAGGTGTGCATGAACTGATGGTGATGAGTCATGCTGATGTGTGAAGCAATACTGCTCAGCGTAGCCCAATTTATCTCAACAAAAAAACAAACAAACACACACGTATGCCATTACAAAGTTAGCTTCACAAGCGTATGAATAATTCAGTGACAATCCTTGACATGTAAAGTTGATTTTCATATGTGCTGACAGGAAGCTCAATGATCTATTTATACATCCAAATCCATGTAAAAAGGCACTTGTATTTCCACGTCATGCAATGCAACGACATTCCAAAAATCATCAGTTGCAGATGCTGCAGAATGCAGCAAACCATGGATCATCTATAAATAGCTCCCACATATGCACTACTACTCTATCATCAGATCCCACATCAAGATCAGAGACACTACTACTGCACCAAACTAATTAAGCAAGCAAAGCAGAGCCGTAGAGAGGATCGTCCAACAGATCAGGTGTAGCATGAAGATGGTCATTGTTCTCGCCGTGTGCCTGGCTCTGTCAGCTGCCAGCGCCTCTGCTCTGCAGATGCCCGGGATGGGGCTGCAGGACTTGTATGGCGCCGGCGCCCTGATGACGATGATGGGCGCCGGCGGCGGGCTGTACCCCTGCGCCGAGTACCTGAGGCAGCCGCAGTGCAGCCCGGTGGCGGCGCCCTTCTACGCCCTTCGTGAGCAGACAATGTGGCAGCCAAACTTCATCTGCCAGCCTCTCCGACAGCAGTGCTGCCAGCAGATGAGGATGATGGACATGCAGTCACGGTGCCAGGCCATGTGCGGCGTGGTGCAGTCCGTCGTGCAGCAGCTGCAGATGACGATGCAGCTCCAGGGCGTCGCCGCCGCCAGCAGCCTGCTGTACCAGCCAGCTCTGGTGCAGCAATGGCAGCAGCTGCTGCCGGCAGCTCAGGCCCTCACCCCCTTGGCCATGGCGGTGGCGCAGGTTGCGCAGAACATGCCGGCCATGTGTGGACTCTACCAGCTGCCCAGCTACTGCACCACCCCCTGTGCCACCTCCGCCGCCATTCCGCCCTACTACTATTGACGATTCTCCCTGGCCTGTTTAGAAGATCCGCTTCTCTCTACTGCAGTAATAAGACGTCACACATTATCATGTGTGGTGTGACCAATAATATATATATATGCATGATCATTGATCATAATAAAGTTTTGGTTCTAAAGAATCTACTTAATTTCTCCATCCCAAATTATAAGGCATTCTAAAAATCTTGGAGAGTTAAATTATTTCAAGTTTGACCAAATTTATAGAAAGAATTATAAAGATTTATAAGATCAAGTGGATATACTATAAAAATATAATCAATGAAGAACCAAATGATAATTAGTATCTATGTTGTACACCACCTCACTTGACTTGGTCAACACGTACGTTGTCTTAATCTTCATTCATCTGGTACTTTTCTCCATATCTATGTACGATGTGGATAAATCAAAATTTCTCCAGTCGGGCATGTAGATATTTCAAAATCTATGTTTAGGCTCAAAGTATAAGTATGCATCCGTGGTGCTTCCATAGAATGACAGATAATGCGTGAATGTCATAGGTAGCATGTTGAGATCAACAATTCACTGGCATAAGTGGTGCTTACATAGTATGTTTGAAAAGACTTAGGGTGACAAGGGATATTGGTACATGTGGATATTACTACTTCTGATCCACATGTCCCTCCCTCTTGGGGTGCTCAACATATCCTCTCGCCATAGCTCTAAGCTTGCTACCCGCTCATTGTGTTCATAGATGAAGAGTGTGTTAGCATCACTATCGATGTCGACGTAAGGGAAACGGACAAACACATCTCCAAAGACCGTGCTTACATTTGATGGCTTTTATGCAATGACCTAGCGAAGAAACGTGCTCCGACTGGGTGAGGCTACAAAGAAATCACAAAAGGTATATCGACTTTTGATATATGAGGTGGAATTGATCCACTAATTCTCCGATGCATATGCGTGAGAGCTTAGCAAGTTGTATAAGTCATTTTTCTTCGAGAAGCATGCCACAAGAAAAAAAATCATAGCATGACTGATATTAAGGTAGAGTGGTATGGGTAGCATGTTTGAGATCAACAACCTGCTGGCATTATAGTGGCGATTCCATAGTAGGGTTGAAAAGGTTTGAGCCTTCGAGGTACCAATGGATGTTGGTTTTTGGTGAGATGGTGCCAACAAATGGCTGCTTGAGGTAGAAGGGCCTCCAATTGACATGAGCAGAATTATGATAACCTAATGATGGTTTAGGATAAAAAAAGGAGCCAATTATGAATTTGCAAGAGAAGATAAAAAATCGTTAAAAAATTTAAATTTACAAGAGGGGCAAGGAACTGAACAATCTGTAGAAGACTTGGATATATAGTAGTTTTATTGAGGAATGGAGAATAAAATTGTCCGGTCTTGAGATTTAGCCTTAGTAAAAAAATGCACGGCCAGGTAACAGGGAAGCTAGGGGAGAACTGGAGAAGAGAATGAGAGTCAAAGAATTTGTTGATGATAGTTGTATAGAGTTCATGCAGATGGAAGTGATAGAAGTAGATAAAGAGAGGAAATTAGAATCAAAGACAAACAAAACTATTTACAAAAAAACATTCTCAAACAAAAAATAAAATAACAGAAAAATCTATGCAATTTGCATGGATAACCTTATTATACAACCAGATTTTTTAATTTCTCCTAGTGATATGGGGTTCTCCTAACTACTTTAACTAATTTGAGTCTGATTTCATTCGCAGTGGACAGAACTGGAGTATAGTGCGTGATATGGTATGAGATGGAGCGGTGTCTTTTTCTCCTTTTTGTACTCTATTCTTCCAAAGAAGCTTTACAACAACCAGACTTGGGTTGCAATGGCCCATGCGGTCGATCTGTCCACCGTTGGTTTGTTTAATCCAACGGATTATACACAAACTAAATCAACACATGGTGCATATACCATGGTATAGGGTATAGAAGGTTCATTTCCATTTAGGCCTTGTTTAGTTCAAAAAAGAAAGTTTTTAGGTACTGTAGTATATTTATAAATTATAACTATAGTAATTATAGTCTAATCATAAACTAATTAAGTTTAAAAGATTTATCTCACAAAATATATGTAAACTATGTAATTAGTTATTTTTTAATCTATATCTAATGTTCTATATATGTGTCTAAATATTCGATGTGATGGGACGAAAAGTTTTTGAGTGAAAACTAAACAGGACTCCGCTGAACCTACCAGCCATCCAGTGATCCAGCGATGTTTTCCTTACAATAAATCAGCGAATAATATCTTCAATTATGACTTTTTAGCCAAACGAACGGGACGACGTCACGGTCGTCAGTCATCACAGCAAGAAAAAACTACCTAGCCGGCCTCCGTCTTCATTATCACACAACACAATATTTCTAGAGCGAGCGAGCAATAGCCATAGACACATGCATGTATATTATGTAGAATCATGCATCCAGCAGTCATATATCCTGCAGTAGTCTAGCTAGCAATCTTCAGATCGAGAGAGAGCACCTAGCTAGAAGCGTAGAAGAAGAAGATAGAATCGGGCGGGCGAGGAAGGAAGGAATTGAAGAAGATGCAGGACTGGGCACCGGTGTTCATCTCGTTGGTGCTCTTCATCCTGCTCTCCCCAGGCCAGGGCTCCTCTTCCAGATGCCTGCCAAGTCGCGCCTCATCGCCTTCGGCAACTTCCACACCAGCGTCGCCTCCATCATCGTCCACACCATCCTCTTCTTCGCCCTCGACGCCATCCTCCTCGTCGCCATCGGCGTCCGGATCGAGCTCGGCAACTAGGCAGGCAAAGCTCCTAGCTGATGACGATCCAGCTAGCCGTGATCACAATCGTCAGATCGATGCATGCATGATCGAGCGAGGTGCCTGCCTCCCTTGGATCACCTACCTACCTAGCTTCATCTCTCATCATACTGCGAGTATTAATTCCTCGTGTGTGTTTGTATGTGTACTACATGCATATATAGGATATAGGATTATACTTATATAAAAGCCTGAACTTTAATTATATATGCCAGCAAATTAAATTAAAGCTTAAGTCGTTGTTGCTCATTTCATAGCTCTATCTTTTAGTTACGTACTAGCTGCTATATATACTGGTCGAATAAGATATATGCATCTATCATCAGTACGTAACAGTAACAAACTAGCTATCAACCTGCAGCTAACTCCGATTCATACATGCATGCTCACCCTTCAAGGGGCTGTGCAAGCTATATATAGACAGATCCGTAGTACATACATACATACATACATACATACATACATACATACATACATACATACATACATACATACATACATACATACATACATACATACATACATACATACATACAT
>Ga0182004_10003774_pt1 | contig 12113 bp, 15 predicted proteins | sample Sormic07211540_1_FD_120479 | JGI IMG/M metagenome (GOLD analysis project Ga0182004, IMG submission 120479) | Endophyte microbial communities from Sorghum bicolor roots, Mead, Nebraska, USA - 072115-40_1 MetaG | ecosystem: Host-associated > Plants > Roots > Unclassified | place: USA: Nebraska... | reverse complement strand
TCTACTTTGATATCGGAGTGGAGATTGTTCCGGAGTAAGAAGCGGCCAGACGAAAATATTGACCAGACGAAAATTTCAGCTGAGGCCTTGTTTAGTTTGTTGCACTTTTATTTGTTTGAAGTAAATATTGTCCAATCATAGACTAACTAGGGTCAAAAGATTCGTCTCGTGATTTACAGTCAAACTGTGTGAATAGTTTTTGTTTTCGTCCATATTTAATGCTTCATGCATATGTCGTAAGATTCGATGTGACAGAGAATCTTGAAAACTTTTTGGATTTCGAAGTGAACTAAACAAGGCCTGAATTTAGTATTAGGTATATAGATAAGGAGACAGACCAAAAAATTTTCAGACCAAAAAAACAGCTGAAATTAGGTATAGAGGTACTCCTTTTCCAGCAAGCGACCCGGACACGGACAGGGGACAGACAGATTGGCAGAAGAAATTTAGGGACAGACTGAAATTTTTCCTCTTTATAGATAGGTATAGATTAAGGAGAGTTGTTCTTTTTTTGGGTAAGACGAGAATGTCCTTCTATGGGAAGGAGGGAGTATTTTGGAGGTCGGTGTGAACAGTTTATATATGGCAAAAGAAATATCGGAATCAGGATTATCAACGACACCAGCAAATCCCGAAAATAAGTGGGGAAAAATAGGAACTCGCCACCTGCAGTCTCATTGACTTCGTCGGTTGACCCTCGTCCCCTCCGCCGCCGCTGCTGCGAGCCGCCACCCGGGACGACGAAGATCGCTTTCCACCGTCCTCTCTTAAGGTCCGCCTCGACCCACTTGCTCCCCATCTGAAAAGAATGTCCCCTCAATGCCTCTCCTCGTCTTCTCCCCAACAAAAATTGCATCTTTTCTCTTCGTTTAATCTGACCAATTCTTGGAACTAATCCCTGCCGCAGCCGCAGGCCGCATGAGGATGTCGGCTGTACCCAAGAAGACATCGTCGAGATGCATCACAGTGGCGGAGACCGGCAGCCACACGTTCGAGATCGTCGGTTACAGCCTTCAGAAGGGCACCGGCGTCGGCAAGTTCGTCCGCTCCGGCACCTTCACCGTCGGCGGCTATGACTGGTCCATCCGCTTCTACCCCGACGGCTCATCCACCGATTCGGAAGAGTACGTCACGATCTGCCTCGAGCTCATGACCAGCAACGCCACGGCGCGCGCAAGCTACCACCTGCGATTGGCCAGCCAGCAGTCCCCCCTGTGTTGGTGGGGCTGTAAAAGCGGTCCGAGGCTGTTCAAGTCGTGCGATGTTACCCGCTTCGGTCCGCGGAACTGGGATTTCATACTGAGGTGTGACCTCGAGGAGGAAGAATCCTGTTACCTTGTCGATGATAGCATCAGGATCGAATGTGAAGTTACCGTCATCAGAGAGCCGCAGCTGTCTGAAACCAGGGTGGAATCTGAAATCGAAGTGCCACCGTGTGACATGATGGCACATTTTGGCAAGCTATTGGAGCAGAAGAAGGGGACAGATGTCTCGTTCATTGTGGGCGGTGACTCCTTTGAGGCGCACAAGATCGTCCTCGTGGCGCGGTCACCTGTCTTCATGGCTGAGTTCTATGGCCGAATGCGCGAGTCAGGAATGTGCTGTGTGACCGTCCAAGACATGCAGCCTGATGTTTTCAGGGCGCTGCTGCACTTCATCTACACAGATTCGTTACCTGACATGGATGATCTTGACAGAGATGAATACAGCGAGATGATCCAGCATTTGCTTGTGGCTTCTGATAGATATGCCATGGAAAGGCTGAAGTTGATGTGCCAATGTATCCTTCGTAAAAATCTTGACGTGGAGACAGTGGCAACTACATTGGCTTTAGCTGATCAACAGAACTGTGACGAGCTGAAAGCTGCTTGCATCGAATTTATCAGCTCTTCAAGGGATGTGAGTGCTTTAGTGGCAACCCAGGGATACTCAAGTCTTAAAAGAAGCTGCCCTTCTGTCTTGGTAGATTTATACGAGAAAACCAGTAAGCTTTTTAAAACTTAGCAAGCTGCTCATCGTGTACTGAATTCGACTAGTTAATTAATTGTCAGTAGGACATATGAGGGGCTTAATTTATAGCTACCTGTTTTGGAAGAGCGGCTCTTTAACTTCAGTCAGTGGGTGGTTAGTTCAGTTATTAGATTGAGATGATCTAGCACTTCCGAATTCCTTTTTTTTTTTATCTTGTTCGACCTGGTACTCTGTCAGACACCAACTTCTCCTGAGTTACACTATTTATATATACCTTCAAAGTCCTGGGGTCGATGAAACCCCCATAATAAGTCCTGGTTTGAAGGCTAGCACAAAACTTCTTAAGAACTAAATTGGGAGACGTCTCTCCCCCTAGTTGAGTTTTCTTTTTTCTACTGTTTAACTGTACATAAATATGTGGAATTCTCATGTTCTCATCTATGTAATGAAAAAGGTGCAGTGAAGAAAAGCATGTGGTTCTTGGAACAAAGAAGCATGGATAGCAATGGACACTTATGCCATCAATCATAATGTGTGGTGTTATTTATATTATTCTAATCCTATTTTAGTGTTAATGTTAACTATGTTACCGTTGAAATGTATAGATACATGAACAGTCTGGCAGATCAGCACATAATTATACAGTAGCTGTATTAGGAGAACACATCTGCATATTAAATTGTTAATTTCCTCAGGATTCATGACTGGGGAAGTATCTAATAAATTTATGGAGCTCTAATATATTTATTGACCCCACACATATGGAATTTTGTGGTGTTCCATCATACTGTTTTTACCTTATGAGTTACGATACTTCTTTTAGCCAGTTTCTGCTTTTCATCCAGTGATCCTGAAAATATGTTTAATTAGACTGCAGCTCAAAAGAGTGTCACTAAATTTTAACAGTTCGGTGTTCTATTATCTACAGATGTGTACTTGTTCAAATATATGGAAATAATTTACAAGGCAAATTCTCAGAAAAAGTTATATTTCTTATCTCAAGTCAGGTCGCTTTTCTTATAAGAGAGGAGGAACAGAGGGATGTTGCCTTTTCTAGTAGTTAGTTTATTTCATTTATGGCTTCTGTCCAAAATCGGTGGAGCTGTTGCTAGCTAACAGGTTTTGTAAAATAGTTATTTTTATTTGTCTTCCTTTGTCTTGTCAATAAATCCAGCCAGAGTTGATCCCTAGCTCTTTTGACGAGGGGAAAAAAAAGTTAAGCATAGCAATTTTTCCCCTTTTTTTGGTGTTGTATTTTAGATTTATTTCACTTGTCTATGTTTGACACTGTTTTATGTTAGCGGCGCCAATGTAAATTTGTACAAATTTTAGCCATGAGGCTTCTGGTATGAGCATGGCAAATAATCCTTCCCTACCAACCGACTTGAGGGTTTAGTTCTGGAGAAATGAAACATTTCCCAATATTGATGGATGTGAAATAACTACTACTTTTATTTGTAAGCTGTGAAGTTTATTTATACAATGAAATAACTACTACTTTTATTTGTAAGTCATGGCTAAAAGTAATGTTCGCTGATTTGTTGAAAGAAACACTGCTAAATGCTAGCAGATTCGGCAGACAAGATCGAGTGAACAGGGCATATACTAATAGATCATATGTGAACAAACGTCATGTAGCTTGACTGGACTACAACCTGGAAAATGAGAATGCTGGCTAGATTTAGTCTCATTTAGTCTAACGTTTGCTGGCGTTAGAGGGTGTTTAATTCACCTAACAGCTCTTAGATTTAGTCTCATTTAGTCCCATTTAATCACTTTTTTACCCAAATACTATGACTAAATGGGACTAAATGGTCTTTTTAGTCTCCATAGTCACTTTGGTGGGGCCATGCTGATGGGGTCGACTCCAAGAACAGAGTTAAGGCTTTATTTAGTTCTATCCAAAATCTAAAAACTTTTTAAGATTTTACGTCACATCGAATGCACATACATGAAGCATTAAATATAGATTAAAAGAATAATTAATTGCACAGTTTGCCTGAAATTTATGAGACGAATTTTTTAAGTCTAATTAGTCTATAGTTGGACAATAATTATCAAATACAAATGAAAGTGCTACAATATCGTCCAATCCAAAAACATTTTGGAACTGAACAAGGCCTTAAGTGTCCCTCTGTATTGTCCTCGTGCCTTGGCTGCACACTTATGTCAGACGGCTGGACTAATAAGAGAGGTTGCCACTTGATCAACTTCCTTATGAACAGCTCTGCGGGGACTTATTTCTTGGAGTCTGTTGATGCATCAAGTGAGGTACATGATGCATTTATGCTTGCTGATTTGTTGGAGGCAAAGATTGAGGAGATTGTGAAAGACATGGTGGTTTAAGTTATCACTGATAATAGGGCTAATTACAAGACAGCTGGAAGAATTCTAATGGAAAGAATTCCTACACTGTATTGGAGCCCATGTGCTGCACACTACTTGGATCTTATGCTAGAAGAGATAGGAAACTTGAAGGAATTTAAGAAGCCCATTGCAAGAGCCAAACGTGTCACAACTTTCATCTATAAGCATGGAAGAATTCTTAGTTTGATGAGAGAAAAGACAGGGGCTGATCCAGTGAGGCCTGCAGCCACTCAATTTGCCACCTCTTTCCTCACTTTAAAAAGCTTGTACAAGCATTGAGATGCTTTGAAGGCTTTATTTGTTAGTGAAGAATTGATGGGGAACAAATTGGCAAAGACTGCAGCCGGTCAAGAAGTGCACACCATTGTGCTCTCTGTGGAATTTTGGAATTCAGTTGAAGATTGTCTTAAGGCTTCAGCCCCTCTTCTTATCATTCAAGACTGTATTCTCTCATACAATCTAATGATGATGCAACTGTTGGGCAGTTAAGAGGTTGTTTTCTTGATGTGCTTAGAAGAATGGTGGAGGATGAAGAAATTAGAAGCAAGATTGATGCTCAATCCTTGGATTATGAAGGCCCTAGAGGAGATGCATTCACAAACAAATTGGCCAAGCAAAACCTACCGAATTTGAACCATCGTACGTGATGTTTTTCTTGTAATTGCAGCAGGTTTTAGTATGTGCAATTTAATACTTGCAAGTATATTTCATCTCAAAATGCTAATATATGTTTGTATTTGGCAATATAGTTGATTGGTGGTGTTCATATGGTGGTCGTGCCATTGAGCTTCATAGGTTTGCTAAACGCATTGTTAGTCTTTGTGCTTCATCCTTTAGTTGTGAGAAACTGGAGTACAATTGAGTTTGAGTATTTCCGTCTTCACTGTTTTCTTCTAATTAATTTGTGCTCAGCTAGCCAATTACTGACAATTTTATTTGTTCTTTTCCCATTCTTCTTTTGTAGATGCATACAAAGAAAATAAATAGGTTGTTGCATAAGATATTGAATAACATTGTGTTTGTTTCCTACAACTAGAAGATGAAGATAAGGTTTCAGTTAAGGCGTGAAAAAAGGGAAAAATTTTGATCCTTTGGTCATTGAGGACTTTGACTGGGACAATGGTTGATTCCTCCTATGTTCATCCTCAAGGTGCCCGTGGATGTGACAATAGTGACAATGGTAATGGCCTTATATGGGAACATGTGGATGAAGCTGTTGGTGCATCAAGCTTGCTGCGTGGCCGCAATCTTCCAAGGAATGCCAGCAGCAAGCGTGCAAGATATGGAGATCCACATAACTTGGTTCTGTCCAATAAAGAAGAGGAAGATGAAGATCCACATGACGATGCTGATGTGAGTGATTGTGAGCAGGATCCTAATGGCTCCAACAGTGGCAGCGAAAACATGGAGGCTCCAAACATCCTTGATGAGTTTGATGATGGATATTGATTGTTGAGAGGTGCCTGCTAGCAGATTTCAGATCTGCACTAAAATTACTTTTGTGTTGTACTTGTGCACTACTTAGCATGCCATGAGTATCAGACTCTTAACTTTTGGTGGCTGGGCTATGTTATGTAATTGTGGTTGTGCACTACTGATTATGCCACTAAGACTATCTTAGTTATATTTGTGAACTGCTTGTAATGTGGCTAACTATGCCACTAAGACTCTTATGTCTTATCTATATTTTTGGAATGTTTGTAATGTGATTAACTATGCCACTAAGACTCTTATCTAAGTTTGTGGGCCGATGTAATGATGATATATTGGTATTTGCTTGTGCCTGTCTTCTGTTGCTAAATTTCCTTGATGTTGCTAAATTCTTTATTGTATATGCAGCTTGTTGTTTGGGAGAAGAAAAGAGAGCTCAAATCATCAAAAGCTATTTCACTATCCGTATTTAATCTGATTAGATTATAAAGTATTTCTGTTACATAATTATATTAATGAGTCACATGTTGAAACTTGTTAGGGTCTATATGGCACATGGAAGAAGACGACTGGAAACAGGAGAATCACTGCTACATGGGCTCCAGAATTGGCTGCAGAAAGGTATGTATAAGTGTATGCTTGTGTTGTTCTATGGAAGGTTAGATTATGTGTATGGCGTCGCCTCGCCAAGCACCTAACTCACCTAGGCGTCCAGAAGGTGGTGGAGCGCCGCAGCTCGCCTTCCCGCCTTAAAAACTATGGTAGACGTACTACTACCTTTATCAATAAGCACATCAAAAGAATAGCACTATTAAATTCTGAAATAAATCTTGAAGGCCATACAAACCTAATCAACTTCACACAACTTCAAATGATGACACCTAATTAATAGTTGTAGAAATTATCCCAGTTTCTGGCTGGGGACTTCCCGAAGAGAGGGCCCAATAAAAAAAGTCAAACTAATATGTAGATACAAACCTAATCAACTTCACACAACTTCAAATAATGATACTCCCTCCGTCCCTAAAAGCTGCAACTTATAGAGTTGTCCTAAGTCAAACTTTTAAAACTTTGAACAAATTTATAGAAAAAAGCGCTAAGATTTATAGTACCAAATTAATACCATTAGATTTATCGTTGAATATATTTTCATAAGATACTCATTTTATGTTATACATATGGATGCTCTTTTCTATAAAGTTGGTCAAAGTTAAACAAGTTTGACTGGTACGGATTCTAGGAATTGAAGCTTTCAGGGACAGAGGGAGTACCTAACTAATAGTTGTAGAGATTATCCCAGTTTCTGGGTTGGGACTTCCCGAAGAGAGGGCCCAATAAAAAAAAAAGTCAAACTAATATGTAGATGGTGCTAGTGTCATTGATTCCCCAATGACCAGAAGAAGAAAAAAACCTGCATGGTCCATAAGAGCCTGAAGAAAATAGAAAATCAGCATAGCATCATTTCAGTTCACAAAAGAAATCATATATGACAAACTACCGTTACATTTAGGATCGATTTAGAGTAAGTGCCTGGTAAATGCTTAACGCCACTTGGGTCGAAATGAGCCCATGATAGATGACAGCAAGAGTACAACCAGAAAAGATGCATTCAATAAACAGAGTATGAACTTATGGTACAAATTTGCCATATTTCACGTGGGTCGAAATGAGCCCATGATAGATGACAGCAAGAGTACAACCAGAAAAGATGCATTCACTAAACAGAGGAATTGCTGATAATGCGGCAGTTTATTATGCAGAACAGACTACTTGCAAAAGCCTTTGATCTAAAAAATAGACTACTTGCACAAGGTACGTGTGCGCTGCACCGTGTTGACCCAACTAGCAATACTTTTACTGACTTTTTTTTGCAATATTACTGCACTGATGAGAAAACTGAAGTTGGGACTCATGAGAGTTTCTCTTTCAAATGTTTGTCATAAATTTGTCTACACAAGGAAAATTAGCTAGGAATTCAGAACTGCAGATCAAAACCTTGATCCCTCCAAAATGAAGCATTTCATCAGCAACCCATAGCTCCTATGTGTTTCAATATATAGCTTCTCAATTTTACTATATGCAAATTTGTACCATAAGTTTCAGTATATGACTCAAACGAGTATGAACTCTTCGGTAAAAAAAAACGAGTATGAACTCAGAGATTTATGAGAATCATCAGAAAACTGAACACTAACTGTGCTATGCGCCATACGTAAGGAATGCGACAGACTTTTGGAGTGCACTCTACATTGGTATGGACAATTGGACATTGCTTCCAGCTGAATATAGAAAAGACTTCTCCAATTATCTGGTCAGTGAGTAGTCATACCAAAAGTAAGGGCTTTCATGAAGACACTCTACAGCTTATAAATATCTGAGAATGCAATCTAACCACCAGCTGAGGTAATCAAAACAAGAAGCTTCATGTTTACCACCATAGGATCCACAGGCTATACTGACGTAATTGCATCAACAGTTCTGGAATTCTAAAGAAACTCTGTTATTCTTTGACCTTTTCAGTTCATATGACAATGAGCAGGTATGGGCCCTTTCTTTGTGCTCAACCAAAGGGAACGAATAGTCAGACAAACATGCAAGATTTCCATCAAGATGCTTTCTAAAGCTTATTTGGATGTGAATTTAAAGCTCCGAAATTATCAACATATTTTGGCATGCTTTCACTTCATTCGAGGGAAAGGCAACATATGAATATTGACCTCTTTACTTTTTATTTGTATGAGAAGGACCCCAAGACACTTACCTTTAAACATGATATTCACTATTGGTTGGCACCATTGGAGAGAAATGGTGTTCAGCGTTCACTAAAGGAAATAAGGTAACGGAGACTGGAGAGCAGATTTAAATTAAAAATATGTGTAGCTTTGAAGCTTAGAACATTATTTATTCAGGCTTATATTTATATTTTTCCATATGCTACTACAATTTTTCAGACTTATATGGTGGTGTGCTCATTAGTATAAGAGATGCGTTTGGTCGAGGTCATTGTTCTGCTATATACAAAGTTTGCGAAGCTTAGATATATGAGCGCGTAGGTCTGTTTTTGTAAGGATTCTTGCCCCTTTTTGTTCTTTATATAAGGTCATGCATCTCTCTTGCATGTTCGATAATAAAATAGTATAATAAATACGTAATATTATGATTATCTGCTATCCAGGATTACACTCAGTAGCTGACAATACAATAGCAGAAAAATGCCTACTTTATCATAAAAACAACAGTAAAATAAGCATAGAAAAGCATATAACTTTCTGTTCCTTGACACAGGTGTAGATCAATAAACGGTTTGCTTTTGGAGTTAGATTCGATATACCATTTAATTGGAATTTAACTGGTACAGTACACACACCCAAATTTCAGTAACTTTTTCAGGCCTAATTATGAATTAGCTACAAACAAAATTATCCCAGAAAAATCAAAATACCGCAAAGCTGTGGTTGACTATTCAAAACAATTCATTTCTACAATTGTGTATTCATGTTCTATAATATAAAATTGTGGTTGATAAAACTTTCGAGAAAAATGGCCTTGCTATGTTGTGGCTGACCATCATCAGTACCGGAGGGGTGAGACTGAGCCATACCATTAAAGGGCTGTGGTGATGTGGCTCAATTTCTGCCCTGTTGTGCCATTCCAACATCTGAAAGTGAGGGTGCGAAACCACCTCTACGCTCACTAAGTATTTTCCGAAAATGATAAGTAGATATGCTTGCAGCATAAAGCATTATCTACAACATTACATATGAAGAGATTTTGTTTTGAATTAACACAACTGATACTAGTTCCCTCAGTGACATGCTACTGTCACGGGCTGTTTCACTACAAAAGGTGTTAGGGTAGTGTCACACATTGAGGCTGAACTATATGCGCATATAATATTTTGACAAAAGGTACAGAAATTTGAGTACTGAACTTACCAGCCATTGGCCCAAGTTAAAATGATCTTCTCTAGGAAAACCAGCATGCTATTAAGACAAATTAGGAACTAAGCTATATATTCATAGACGAACATCAGTTCAGTTGGCAACCTGTCTTGCGATACTTGCTTCTCTTCTCCAGTGCATCTACTAGGATCGAAGGGCAAGTTCTTTTGAGAGTTGCATAACCCTCTGTTTCCACCAGAGCATCAATTTCATCTAAAGAGGCCATAAACTCGACGCAAACTTCTTTGAGACAGTTACAGTTATGCTGATCAGCTAAAGCCAGTGTAGTGGCCACACTCTCCACATCAAGATACTCGACAAGAATGCTTGCACACAACAACTTCAACCTATCCATAGCATATCTATCTGCAGCAATAAGTAAAAGCTTGGCAATCTCACAATACTCGTAATGATCAAGATCATCCCAGTCAGCTGGCAGCGAATCAGTATAGATAAAATTCAGCAGGGCCTTGAAAACATCAGGCTGCATGTCGTCTACAGTTATCTTCCGGGCCCTACTCTCCTTCATCTGTCCATACAGCTGCGCCTTAAAAGACAGGGGACCGTGTGGCAAGCACGATCTTGTGTGCAGGGAAAGTCTCACCTCCAACACTGAATGTGACATCTGCTCCTTCCTTCTCCGACAGTAATTTTCCAAAATGCTCTGGTAAGTCCGTGTCCGGCACTTCGATCTCAAAGTCCCCTGTAGTTTCCACCCACGATTCCTTGAGAACCGTGATAGTACACTCAATCTTCAGGCAATCGTCCACGATGTAGTCAGCTGATTTAAACTCCAGCTTATTTCTTTTGCTTATGATGATCCTTGGGGTGAACCAATTTCCCTTGCAAGAATTGAACACTCTAAAGGTGCTTTCCCGGAACACATTTTCTGGCAACCCTGTGGTCTGGTTAACCAAACTCAGGTCATAGGACGCCCGCACCTCAGCGTTCTCGCTCATTAGCACAAGCGAGACGACCACAGAATCTTTGGTAGCCTCGGTAGATCCGTCCGGGTAGAAGCGGATGGCCCAATCATAGCCGCCGACGGTGAAGATGCCCGACCGGATGGACTTGCCGACGCCTCTGCCCTTCGTGAGCGTGTACCCGATAATCTTGAACAAATGCGTGCCCGTCTCCTCTTCCGTGGTGTGACTCGATTCCGTCCTCTTGGGTTCGGAGCCCATCCTTCTCCCTGCAGATTACAAGATCCAAAAAAATATCGTGGGAAAGGGGTTTCCTAGAAAAAGAGTCACCTTTCTTTGTGGCAAGAGGAGGCGGCAGCGGCAAACCTGGGTGGAGGATGGGGGAGGAAGTGAGCGGCGGCAGGCGGAGGCGGCGAGTCGGCGACGAACGAGGAGGATGGCGACGAGCCGGCTCCTGGGAAAAGGGAAGTTTGCTTCGGGGGGCGTGATCGCCAGGCTCAGAGTTTGGCCTTGGGCCGTGTTTAGCTCCATTAAAAAAATTTCAAGACACCGTAGCACTTTCGTTTGTTTGTGGTAATTACTGTTCAACCATAGACTAACTAGATTCAAAAGATTCATCTCGTAAATTCTGACCAAACTATACAATTAGTTTTTATTTTCGTCTATATTTAATACATTATGCATACGTCTAAAGATTCGATATGACAGAGAATTTTGAAAAATTTTAAGTTTTTAGGTGGCTTTGTTTACCCAAAAATAAAAAAAATTAAGATTCTCAGTCACATCGAATTTTATAACATATGTATTGATCATTAAATATAGATGAAAGCAAAAACTAATGTATAGTTTGTCTGTAAATCGCAAGACAAATCTTTGAAGTCTAATTACTCTATAATTGGACAATATTTGTCAAATAAAAACGAAAATGCTACGGTGGCAAAATTCAAAAACTTTTTGATCTAAACAAGGCCCTTGTTTAGTTCCAAAAATTCTACAAAATGAACATTGTAGCAATTTTGTTTTTATTTAACAAATATTATCTAATTATGGATTAACTAACAATTATAGATGTGCCAAATGGAATGGGCCGTTCGGCAAGACACGAGTACGGTGGGTCTTCCTACGGCTCATTGTTTCTACTCACTCCATCCCAAATTAGGCCCGGTTTAATTCCAAAAATTTTTATAAAATGGATACCGTAGCATTTTAGTTGTATTTGATAAATATTATTTAATTATAAATTAACTAGGCTTAAAATATTCATCATGCAAATTATAAGTAAACTGTGCAATTAGTTACTACCTCCGTTTGTGTTTACTTGTCACCAAACTTTTACTGTAGCAATTTTGACCATATGTTTTTTCTGCAAAAGATTTCTAGATACATCAACTGTTCACATATATGATTCTTTATTGAATATACTTCATTAGTGTTATATATATTGAAGTATCTAAGATTTTTTAGAAGAAAAAAACAGATG
>Ga0182004_10003773_pt1 | contig 12114 bp, 7 predicted proteins | sample Sormic07211540_1_FD_120479 | JGI IMG/M metagenome (GOLD analysis project Ga0182004, IMG submission 120479) | Endophyte microbial communities from Sorghum bicolor roots, Mead, Nebraska, USA - 072115-40_1 MetaG | ecosystem: Host-associated > Plants > Roots > Unclassified | place: USA: Nebraska... | reverse complement strand
CGCAGCGCCGCAGAGCCAGGGTAGCCAGTCAGAAGAGGAACACACACGGGGGAGGGAGCGGCAGCCGCAGCGGCCGAGGGCGGAGCACGCGAGGTGAGATTTTTTTCTCTCTTCTTCTTCTTCACTCCCCTCTCCTTCCTCCTCCTCCGCCGCTCGGTCTCGATTCGGGCGCGGGTTCGTGGGATTCGGGGGACGGCGCGGCGGGGCGGTCCGCTCGGCGGGTGGAGGCTCCGAGGTCGGGGGTTGTTGACCGGGCTGTTGCGGCGCGGGGTGGGGACACGGGTTCGGTCGTCGCCTCCGGGCGCCTCCCTCCTCTCCGCTCCCATTCGCGGCGGGCGTCGTTGTCACGGAAGCGGTTGGGGCTCAGAGTGATGCGGTTTTCTACCCCTTCTTCCTGAAGGGATTCGGGGGGTTTTAGGATGCGCCGTTCTAGGTGTGCCGCGCCGCGACAGAGAATCGATTTTGTTGTCCAAATCGTGTGTTTATCTTCTGTGATTTATTACCTGCTCCATTTTTTTTTTTTTTGGGTAGGGGGTGGTGGGTGTTAGGACACAATTGGAAGTTCGCTAGGGTCGGGGGTTCATTTCACTCTGTTTTACACCGCCAGTCACTGCACTGTTTTGATACATGCGTCCTGTAAGCTGTATACAGTATACTTGATGTTCTTCAGACATGACGAAAATCGATCCTTGTATATTGGTCCATTGCTTGCCCATTGGTGTGGGGTTCTGGATACTTATACCTGTCTTCTTAATGCGAATCTAATGGGTGGGAGGGTGAGAGCATGTGCCCTCAAGGGCACAAAAGAACTTTACCGGTCAGTCTTTGGAAGCATAAGGGCTTTGGGACTTATTTGATTTTGTGGTGCTCAAATAACCTGCACTTTGTTTTTCTAGCACTGTCAGTTTCAGTAGGATATATATACGTTGCTCTCAGATTCCACTGTTAGTCGGTGTGGGAAGCGCGGAGAGCACCTTCTCAAATATATATAAGACAAGATTCCACTGTTAGTCTGGGACATCAAAATAGACTTCACTGTTTCAGATTATTATTTTTTACATCAAAATCAAGGCTTTATCTAACAAAAAAAGGAACAACGAAATTCGAGCCTTGAGATAGCGTATTCTTTGAATTCTCTTATCTTGTGAATTATGGATGTGGGTTTTTCGAGTCGATGCTGATTCATACTTTACCTTTTGATGAATGATTTCATCACACCCAGTATGGTTTGCTTCTGCCATTATGTGTGGTTTATTGTTTATTTGGATTACCTTCACCTGTTTAGGTTCAAGGTCTTCCGGTTTAAAGACATCAGAAGAGGCTGTGGTAGTGCCAATATGTACTTTTAGTATTTAAACTTGATTTGCTCTTTTCTTTCATACACCATCCTACTAAATGCAATAAGCTCTTAGTGATTCTGTCGTTGTTTAGATATTTATTATGGGTTCCAGGAGAAGTCTAAATCTCGGTTGACTCATTGCCTATACTGTAGATGCAATTTGCTGCATTTTATAGCTTTCTCGTCTTCATTTTTTGTTCTTCAAATAGACGTGCATGTTATTTTGAGCAGTTTCTGTACCTTTTGTCTTTAACTTGTTCTTAGGTATGGCTTTAGATTGCATGGTCTTTTTGAAGCCCCTGTTTTTTTTTGATTTGATGAGTTTTGCCTTTATTATTTCTGCATGGTTTACGGTACTCTCTTCTGAAATTTACTTGTTGATAGCCCATTAAATATATTGTACTGAGATTTTTGTCAATTTATAGGCATGGATAGATACCACAGGGTAGAGAAGCCTCGGAATGACACGCCAATCAGCCAGAATGAGATCAGGATCACTACTCAGGGGAGGATGAGGAACTATATCAGCTATGGGATGTCGCTGCTTGAGGTGACCTGCTGTGATTCAATCTTGTCTTTGTTGTTACCTGTCATAAAAATAAGCATTCATATTATTTGGGCATATTTAACTATTGCTGGGAAGTGTTTGCAATCTGAAATTATGTGAAGTGGCGATAGTGTTAGGGCAACAGTTTGTTTTGGTGTGTGCATGTATGTGCTTTTATTTGTCAGTAGCCTTTTCTTTTTGTGATTGTAATAAACCATTATATCTCTCATCTGCTTGTCTATATTGTTTATTGTTACAATTTACATTAGTCAAATGATAACTGTTTGGACTCAAATGCCTTCATTTAACATTCTCATTACCTATCGAATGGAAAGCCTGCTATTTTGTTTGTTGTGGTATAGTATGTGGTTTGTTGCATTGCCAATACTTTCATCTCCCTTCACAAGTTCATTGCTCTTATGTCCTAATGTCCTAGTGCTCTTTTCCTTGCACTATTTCTGATTAGACCTTTTCACCTGAACTATGTGAAGCTCACATTATTTAATTAATAATAGTGCTGATGCCATTTGCTCATGTTGTTTCTTCATCTTTTTCATTGTTCTGAAAATTACCCACCTGCTTTGTTTTAACATTCACAATATATACAAATTTTCAAATGGTAAGTTTACTCCATTAAATCTTCCATCTAACATCCTCATTTTGTTCAATGTTCACACATTGAATGCACATCTTAATCAGAGACACCTTTGGATTTTCAGTCTGATATGTTGCTTTTATGATAGTTCTTGTCCTGTTTCCATTCTGATACATAAGAATTCTTAGCCCTTCGCCCCTTCCTGGTGACTGTTTAGCGATCCTTGCGTTGTGTTCAGAGTTTGTTGTTTCAGCTGCTATGAAGCTTGTTGTTTGATACAAAGTACACAGATTCACATATAGTTCAGGGCATTTAGAAATTTCTGCCATTATTATTTGCACTTGTTATTTCTTCAGTATATATAGCATCCTCTTCTCACAATTCTTTTAATGGTTATAGGCCAAAGATGCCACACTACCTTTGCTACTTCTCTTTGTGCAGTAATCTTACCACAGTTGAATTGATACCTGATCCAACTTTTCTTATTATGAACTTATTCCCTTCCACTTTTACAGGAAAATGGCCATGATGAGATTAATATCAAGGCCATGGGACGGGCCATAAATAAGACAGTTATGGTTGTTGAATTGATCAAGGTTGGTAGTAGTATAGCCTCTTCTGCCTTATGATGCTGCTATTGAAATTTTTATTAGTGTCTCATTTTTTATCTGGCACTTCACTGTTCATCCAGAGAAGGGTTGGAGGTCTTCATCAGAACACTGCTACTGAATCTGTTGATATCACGGACACATGGGAACCTTTGGAAGAAGGCCTTCTCCCGTAAGGATATTCTTATATTCCTTCAAACAGAAGGAGATTGAAACACTAACACACTTCTTTACACAGACTAGAGACAACTCGCCATGTGTCGATGATCACTGTAACACTGTCAAAGAAGCCTCTGGATACATCATCTCCAGGGTAAGTCAAAAACCTGTCCTCTGGCTACAAACACAGAAGAATTTTAGGCTTGATCACTTTTCCTTCCCTAATTCGTAAAGGGCCGTTCATTATTTTGAAACCTTCTGTCAGCTTGCCTGCTCATTATTGGTTATGTTTGATATTGTACGTAGATACCAACCACCTATCCCAGCTGAAGAGGTGAAACCTGCTTTTGACTATGATCATGAAGGTGATATTCTCAGTTGATCTTCTCTACATAATGCTGTAGTTAGGATCACTGCATAAACACCATTTTTTTCATGGTTTTTTAGAATCGTATCCCACTGGTCGTGGAAGAGGACGTTTTGGTGGGAGAAGAGGCAGGGGAAGAGGTATGTTCTCTTGTCGTCTATATGAGCAGCAAGGCAATAGTCAGAGTTTTCTGGACAATATCTCTTATAATTTTATAATGCTGACTTGTTGAGTTATGGTCACACTACATTCAGTCCTGTACTTGGTACTTACGCCTGCTTTTATGCTCAATATCATAATAGCTGTTTTTAGGCATGCACACCATGTAAAACTAATCAACTGCAGCTGCTGTCAAGGTTTCAGTTTGGGATATCTATAACTTAAGTCAGCACATATTTTATTTTCTGAAATAGGTAGTGTTTGAAAAAGGAATGTATTTTTATTAATTCTTGCATTTGAATATGCACAGGTATGAGCAATGGTCCCCCTCCACCTGCTTATGGTTACAATGACGAGTGGGAGGAGGATGGAGATTATTACAACAGAGGGCGTGGGAGAGGAAGGTCACGTGGACGAGGAGGGAGAGGCCGTGGTGGCTACTATGGAGGTGGGAGGCGTGGTGGCTACGGTTATGATTATGGCTATGGCGGGAGAGGCGGGTACTATGAAGAGCAAGATGAATACTACGATGAGCCCGAAGAATATGCCCCTCCCCCTGGCCGTGGTAAGCCCCAGACTGATGACGTTACATGCTGATGTGGATTTTGCTCTGCATTCCTAAATTCTCATGGTTTGCGGTCTGCTGTTTCGCAGGGCGTGGCAGAGGAAGAAGGGGGATGCCTTGGCGCGGGCGTGGTGGGCGTGGGCCGCCGCGCGGCGGCCGAGGAGGCTACTACTAGACAAGAAATGCGACGTGCCAAATGGGTGTGCTGAAGCTAGCAATGGCGTGCCTAGTTATCTGTTAGCGTTTGCTCTGTGCTCTTCTATGGAGCTCCGACCCCCGGACTGGAATTATCCCGTAGGCCTTTCCAGGTGCTACTTTACTTCAGCTGCTGTGCCTGTGCAACTCGTCTGGGCAAGTTTTGTGGCTCGCTCGTGGTTTTGTAGCTAGGTTAAGCGAGTGAAGTTACACTCGGTAGCGCAGTGTTTCCTCCATCGGACGATATGCGAGATTGTTTATTCTGCTGTTAATCTACCTACCTTCCTATTTCGTATGGATGATGGATGCGGGACAATGAAGCCTTGTTTGTTTCTACATGCTTTGGGGTAGAAATGAACAAGGCCTGAAAGGGCAGGCCGCAGTGTTACGCAGTACACTAATGATTTGCGGTTAATATGAGGCAGGCATTTTATTTTTATCATACACAAAAGAAGTGTGGGAGCGGGGCACTGCACGAAGGGTAGCAGCAATGGCGTTGGGGCGTGGTGGCGACGGAGGATTCGCCGATCTGGGATGGTGGCGCCGGGGTCTCTCTCTCCGTTAGTCATTTAATTGTAACAGTTGATGCACGAAAATGAATAGGTTTACTCGTTTTCACTCTAATGTTTCCATCTCAATCTAGAGGAAATAATAATCAGCTTTTGATACCAATCACACTACTAGGAAGCACCCAAGTACTCCTTGTCCTTTTACCCGGAGCTGAACGAAGATGCACTAATACTCCTTCCTGTTCACTGTTCACCAATTGGTACGTAAACAAGAAAATTAAACTGCTAAAGCTGCTGGTGCCATCTAAGACTTCAGATCACTCAAGGCAAAACTGAAGCTACCTCAGGGGTGTCATCTAAAACTTTAGATCATGCCAGGCAAAAAAATCCCTGGTCTAGAAGGATTGAGGGGGATTTTTACTTGTAGAGGATAAAAATCCCTTTAATACAATTAGATTAACCAAACAAACCTTTAGAGATACACTGAACAATATGGAAGCTGCTCCTGCTCGGCAAACTACAAGCTGTTGTCCGACCATACACACAAAAAAGATGTGTATATTAAAGGAGCAATTACATTTGGATAGCCAAAACATACATGGAAGCTTACTAAGGGCACTCACAATGCAAAACTCTATCACATAGTCCAAGATAATTACTTACATATTATTTATGGTATTTTGCTGATGTGACAGCATATTTATTGAAGAAAGAGGTAGAAAAAATAAGACTCCAAGTCTTATTTAGACTCTAAGTCCACATTGTTCGAAGTAATAAATAACTTTAGACTCTATGATAGAGTCTGTATTGTGAGTGCCCTAAAGAACACTTGAAACACAACAGGTCAAATAGTTCATGAAAATCATACCTCTAGATAGCTAAAACATACATAGAAAAGCTGGTATAACTTCGTCTATGATTATAACTTTAAAGGATCCCTAAGAGGGACTAGGTTGTTTTTATGTAAAAATAAAAATCACTACTAAAATTCAAGCCGAGGAGGAACACATAGGTCAGGGGTTGCCAGAGGTGGCACACCCACACCTCCTGCCAAACTTAACACCACAAGTTAAAAAGCTATAACTGATACAAATGAGAACCAACATGACTACACTAGATAGCATGGAGATTCCATCCAAGATTGCCTGCTCCTAGCAGCCTACTACAAAGAGTGCGAATTTGCACATACAACATGTGAGAACCATGAATTGGTCGGTGGCTAGGCAATGCAAAAACATCTCTCTTCCAGAGTCAAGGGGCAAATCCCCAGTCCCCGTCAATGAAAGAATCACCATTGTCGATGAAATCCTGTTGAAAGAAAACAAGTTTAGTAAGATAAACATAATATAAGTGTAGTCATCAATTCCACACAGAAAGCCTTAGTCTAGACAGAGTACATTTAAAGTAAGCTAGCAATTTAACATGTCTTATGGCCGGGTTATGCATGAACAAGCATGTGCAATGCGCTGAGCTACTAAGTACTAGCAACTAGAAGTATTTTTTTTCATTTAACTAGAAGTAATTAGACCAACATCAATTAGGAAATTCCTCATGTGTTAATTTACTTTTGCACAAAAATGCAAAATGGAATACAATGAAAATAAGGACATATATAGATTTTATATACATAAAAAGGAGGAGAAAGGATCTTACCTGATTAACTAAGTTAGCAAGGAAATCATCCAAGTCATCAGTCTCCACATTCTGTTCCTCACTTGTTCCCATGAGGAATTCATTGATGTTATTCACTTGGTCATTAACTGCTTGCTGATTAATAGTGCTACCTTCATGGAGGCTGTCACTTGCACCACCGCCATTCAACACCTGGGTCAGCATGGCTGAATTGTCTATTTGGTTAAGTCTCATGCTTGAAGAACTAGCCAAAGCAGAATTACCAATCGGCGTCAATGTAGAGTGTGTGTCATTTCCATCGCTGAAATTTCCATAGTTGAATGGTGCCACTTGCTCTCTGAAACCTACCACTGGTATAGCTTTCCCCATGTCTCCTGTGATTTTCTTTTGATACTCATTTCCGAAAGTTGGAACCTGTCCAGAGGAGTGTGCATGTCTTGACAACTGGTTGATCTTGAGAATGTTACCCTGTGAAGGATCTTCAGATGTTCCAACATTATGACCGGGATTAGTAAACCTTGATGGCACGTCAACTTTCCAGGAGTTGCTAGGTCCTGCAAATTGGGGAACTTCCCTAGCAACCTTGTTAACTAAGCTAGCAGAACATGATTGAGGCTGAACCAAATGCTGGTTCACCAACTCAGGAGACTGCAATGGTAAATGCCCAGGAGCCAGCATCTCACCATTTGCTATGTCTTCAAAAGGAATACCTCTGCTTGATCCCAAAATCTTGCCACGCAATATGCTCGCATAGGAGCTGCAAGAACGAGACAAAGAAAAGCACATGTTTGAGGTCAATGGTGGACTGTCTTTTGAGCTGTTTGCAAATGAACTCCCAGAAATATCAATAGAGAAAGGTTTTCTTGCTTTCAACGGCACATCATTTGAAACATTTCCAAAGGAGTTGCCAGAAGGACCAGAAGGGAAGCAATGGCTTACACCTGGCAGCCCATCACTCGATACAGGTCCATAGGACTTGCCAGAAGAGACGAATCTGCTGATATCCTGCACTGGCATAGGCATAACATCTTTGGGCAGGTTGACACCGTGGCCAACTGTTTCCATGTCTAACCGAGGAATGCCCAAGTTTTTGTGTGAGCTCGTGGCATGAATTGACTGTGTGGGCAACAAAGTTTGTGCTCCAATTGTAGATGAGGAATTCATCTTTGCAAAATGGTTGCTTGAGCTCGGAGAGCCAATGAAGGATGGGACATTCATGTTTCTCCATAGTGCTTCAGTTTCATCAGCAAACGAATTAGAATTCGTAAGTGTGCCGTCGCCGAGTTTTTTGAGGTAGATTCGGTACTTCTAAAATCACAAAATAGAAAAATGTTTATTAAGAAAAAAATGACAAATCCATAAAATGAATGAAGTGGGCTCTTATTCATGGGAAGAAACAAGAAAATTCAGCACAAGAAAAACTAGCTATAGAAGTGCTCATGTGTATAACATACCAAACTTAATATATGTGTGTACGCGACTAGAGCTTTGTATGTATATCTTTAACAATAATATAGTTGATAGGAACACAAGCATAGTGATCGAGCATAAGAGTAGAAACCAAACCTGCAGATGACTAGCGACATTCTCTCTTGTAAGGCCTTCCACATTCATAATTTTTAATATCTTCTTTGGAACAGCGCCTACATTTACAACAACAAAATATTTGTTAATAGAAGCCAATTTAACAAAAGAATTTTTGATAGATAAATCCATAAAACATGGGAACTTACTGTCGATGCCAATCTGACTAACAGCTTCTACAAACTTCCGGTGTAGTTGACCACACCATCGGACCCTTTGCTTCTTCTGGGCTGATGTGTTCTCGTTGTCCTCATCAGCAACCTCCACAATTCTTTTGTTTTTCTTTGAATACTTCTTTCTACGGTTTGCTGCAATATTCTCATCTTTATCAGCATCCCCAGATGGCAACTCATCCCCAGATGGCAACTTCTGAACATCATCATCATTGCCACTACTGATGGTGTTCCGTGGATCAGTCTTACCATTCTTCACCACATGTGTCCATATGCCCCTAAGCTGCTCGAGGCGCACTGGCTTTACTATATAATCACAGGCCCCATGCTTTATCCCTTTCATTATAGTCTGTGTCTCATTGTTTGCGGATAGCACTGCATGACATAAGGCAACATAAGTCAGTTATGATATATATAGAAGTCAACAAACTCAATCAACTAGACAATGAATGATCTAGTGGCCTTCATGTTCATTTGACTAGGCACATTTTTCATAATTTTTGTTTCTTTAGGCAATACATGTGTCATTTACTTTCATTTTTAAGAGAACATGTCATATACATAGTAATGCAATTATCTATCATTTCCACTTTTGGCAGTTCAAATAATTTCATAAAATAAAGTTTACAAATTTAAAATAATGGGGCATTGTCCACATCCTTATGGAAACGTCTAGTTATTATGAAAACCATACATAAAACTGTATATAAATGACAAGATTCAATTGTTAGATTGATTGCTCCTGTTAGTTAAATATTAACAAATGGTACCACAAGAAACTACAAGAAACAATATTTAGTAGGTACTGATTGCACCTACATATGAACAAACGGTAGCATATGAAATGAACTACAAACAACAAATCAGTAGCTATATTGATTCAGCGATTTGGATTTCGATTTGCTAAATTTTTTTTTGCAGCTGAAATTAATGAAATCCACAAAGTTTCAGAACTTTTGATCCATATTGCAGCAAAAAAAGTAAGATGAAATCTGTAAAATGTGAATTTCTAAATGGCTCACTAATATGCTTCCTACTTTGCATTTGCAACTTAGCCATAGGCCACAAGCCCACAACCTAGTGGACATGCTTCAATTATGACTAGAATGCGTGGCTGGTTTGAACCATAGTGCAGTAATTGTCTCCCCTCTTAGATGCAAGAAAATTGAAGAAAAATATGATTTAGACGATAAATCTACCCCAAGACCAATTAGACACAGTAAGGGTGCTTACCTCATCAGCAAAGTATATACAACAATACAATTCCAAAAGAAAGATACTCCCTTTGGTCACAAAAACATGTCATTTTGGGCAAGCTTTGGTCAAATCTTATAAACTACAAACATTATTAACTTTTAAACTAATGGGTTTTAAGATATATAAGTAATATGTATAGATTTGCATTTAAAACACTTGCAAAGCCTCATGAATTTGAACAATTTTAAAAAATATTCTAGAACAAACTATAGGTCAAAGATACACATTGAAATGTCAGGAAAAAAGATATGCATCAAGAACCATGCAAAGTCAAATGTGGAGGAATTTTTTTGGTGAAATAATTTTGTTTTTGTCAATGAACCAATGATAGTGCACAACACGACAAATAAAAAGATTCAGTTACATATAGGGAAACCTATAACATATGTGTAACTAAAACTGAAAACAATGAGATGTCAACTTGGCTATGAACAAATAGTAACACACACAAGTACAAAAAATGATTATTTTCCATAGGGCTAATGAATGCGCCGTAATGTGTGAAACTAAAAACAATATCATTAAGAAGTCAATCAACACCATCTAGCACTTATGAACAAACAATAATGGTCTAATGCATACTGAAAACAGACAAAATTTTAGTTTCCATGCAATGCTTACAAACAAACTGTGAGTATGAAAGTACAGATGACAAAAACAAGTAGCCGGCTCCACTATACTTAGCACTTAGGAACAGGCGGTAACATACAAAACTAGAACACAAACAGTTATTAGCTTGATTGCATTTGAACACATGCACCACCAAAATCAAGACTTATGATTGGCATGTGTACCAGACCTTTAATGATATCCTGCCCAAACATTCATAACCAGCAGATCTATTAAGTTATAATAAGCAATCCATTCAATGTATCTATCTAAAACGACATCCAAAAATGGTAGTACAACAATTTTTCATGATTGCTATTCTCTGTGATCAGAATTGAAGAATGCCATGCATAAAAATGGAGAAACGAGTTTGAGCAAGAGCTTTACTAATGACTGGGAGATCCATCTCTAGGCCGATGAGCTCGAGGAGCTTAAAGCCATCCATGTTAGGCATGACGACGTCACTGATCACCAGGTCGAACTGGTTCCCATCCTTCCTCTCCCTGAGCATGTCCAACGCCGTCCTAGCATCCGTCACCACCGTTGCTGCGTCGCACCACCACCATTCCAAAACAATTTCATTGTCTAGCCTAAAATTCTATCACAATGGAATAAGGAAAATAGGGGCGGCTAAGAAGGCAAGAACACACACCGTTGTAGTTGCAATACTTTAGCTGCCTTTCTAGGATCTTGAGGCAGACACGGTCATCGTCGACGGCGAGCACACGCAGCCCTGCTGGGAAGGTGTCCGCGTCCATCTCTTCCGATCCCCTATATCAAAAACATACATACTCAGTTCCAAGAAAGCAACCGCCGGCCAAATCCTAGCAAGGAATCCGAGAAGACTCGAACTTTCTTACCTACCGCAATGGTTTTCGTCGTCCAAGAACCTCCGGGGAGCAACAAAGACAAAGGTTAAAGCAAGGCGATCTCCTGGTGATGCAGCGAGTGCGAGGGGAAGGGGCATTTATAGCCGGGACAAGGGGGGTTGAGGGGAGGAGTGCGGATCGGAATGGATGCGCGCGGTTGTAAAAATGGAAGGTGTTCATCCTTGCGATCTAGAATTTCTCTCACATTAATTCCTGCCTTCAGTGTGCTTCCACCACCAAACTTGCTGGGTTTGCTTGTCGCTTGTGTGCTATGATTCGCCTTAGTTTCTTGATGGATGGAAACCAGCCAAACCACCCAAGAATGGCCCATGGTTTAAGAATTACGGTCTGAAGTGGCTGGACTCACCCGTCTTCGCTGCTGACGGAGGAGTCTCAGATGTGGATTCAATCTTCTATTTCGTTAACGAGAGTCTCCATCCCCACTATCTATGGGCCACCCAATTTGTTTTTTGTTGATGCATCTCTTGTGTAGAGGTGACAATGAGAGAGTCGTTCGGATCGTGGTATGGCAAGTGCTAACCTATTGACAACAATAGGATCTACGACGGTCAAACTGTGTATCTTCTAGCTCATTTATTATTATTATTATTATTATTATTATTATTATTATTATTATTATTATTATTATTATTATTATTATTATTATTATTATTATTATTATTATTATTATTATTATTATTGTTAACTGTTATTGTTACTGTTATTGTTACTGTTCTTGTTACTGTTGTTATTGCTGTTGTTATTGCTATTGTTATTGTTGTTATTATTGTTATTGTTATTATTGTTATTATTGTTATTATTGTTGTTGTTATTATTATTATTATTGTTGTTGTTATTATTATTATTATTATTATTATTATTATTATTATTATTATTATTATTATTATTATTATTATTATTATTATTATTATTATTATTATTATTTT
>Ga0182004_10003772_pt1 | contig 12114 bp, 14 predicted proteins | sample Sormic07211540_1_FD_120479 | JGI IMG/M metagenome (GOLD analysis project Ga0182004, IMG submission 120479) | Endophyte microbial communities from Sorghum bicolor roots, Mead, Nebraska, USA - 072115-40_1 MetaG | ecosystem: Host-associated > Plants > Roots > Unclassified | place: USA: Nebraska... | reverse complement strand
TTTACTGTGCAGCACCTAAACCTTGTAATGGGTCGCCGTTTTGCCTTGTCGCTGTTGGAGTCAGTCTAAGCCGTGATTTGCGTGCTCGTGTTGCTTCAAAAATACTGTACTGCAAAAACAGAGGCCTTGTTTAGTTCGCAAAATTTTTCAAGATTCCCCGTCACATCGAATTTTACGGCACATGCATGGAGCATTAAATATATATGAAAACAAAAACTATTTACACAGTTCATCTGTAAACCGCGAGATAAATCTTTTGAGCCTATTACTCTATAATTGGATAATATTTGTCAAAAAAACAAAAGTGCTACAGTGCCGTTTTTCACCGGTTTTTGCCAACTGAACAAGGCCAGAGCGTGCCAGGTCTCAGGCGTCTGCTTTTCAGGCATGGCCCGGGAAGATGCTGCACGAGAGTCAGACGTGGTCACAGTCAACTGCGCCTTTGTTTAGTTCCAAAAAATTTTACAAAATTTTTTAGATTTCCCATCACATCGAATCTTTAGATACATGCATGGAGTATTAAATATGGACGAAAATAAAAACTAATTTGCACAGTTTGGTCGGAATTGACGAGACGAATCTTTTGAGTCTACTTAGTCAATGATTGGACAATATTTGTCAAATACAAACGAAAGTGCTGCAGTGTCGATTTTGCAAAATTTTTTGGAACTAAACAATGTCTCGGATATGCCATTTCTTGAATGTTTAATCAGCCAGGTGGCAGCTGTCCACCGGTCAGAGGCGCAGGTGTCCTAATTTTGTCCACTGGTCAAAATTAGGAGAAGGAGCAGAGAGTGACGGGAAAAGCCGCTCGAGCTGGCGCAAGTCAAGCCCCAGAAAAACGGATGCACCCTCCGTTTTCTGGGAGCTAGGCCCCGGCGCGTACGGCGGCCTGGTGAGGCCTAGCTTAGAGACGAAAACGATCAACCAAACAAGCTCATTGAGCCCCAGCTGGCCCCTACCAAACAGGCTCAAAGAAATCACATGATGGAGAGAGACGATCCAACAACGGCTGCAAATGCAAAAAGCTCGCAGTCGTCTCCCCCGATCGGATGTGCCATGTGGGACAGTGGCGAACTGTTTGCCAGTTCATCCATCTCTAATCGCCTTTTCTGTGATATCCTATATATGAGCCCTGTACGCTGCCAACTTAAAATTGCATCCACCTTATATTATCCCGAGTATAAACACGAGTACACGACCCTGCATAATTAAAGCGTCAAATCTTTAGTAGTTAAGTTAGCAGTTCGATGACAGAGAAAGGGGTGCTTTATCCCCCTAATATAGTCTCTAGTCTGGTCTCTAACCACCGTGACAACGAAATTGCCGAGGGTTTAGTCAGGGTGCGGCCAATCCTTTGCAGCGCTTCACCCAGCGACCCAATTTGTAGTTCCGATCTCGCTCTCGCTCGCCAACAAATTGCTAGTCAAAATCTTCAGCTTTGCTCCGAGGTCTCAAACGAGGAGCACCCATAGCTGACGCTGACCTTGAGCCTGTTCGCTGAGCTTCTGATTTGTTATGAGCTGCTGAACGGCTGATAAATTCGACAAGTAAGGGCCTGTTTAGATTAGAGATGAAAATTTTTTTAAATGTCACATCGGATATGTAGGAAGAATGTCGGGAGGGTTTTTAGAAACTAATAAAAAAACAAATTACATAACTCGTTAGGAAACTGCAAGACAAATCTATTAAGCATAATTAATCTGTCATTAACACATATAGGTTACTGTAGCACTTAAGGCTAATCATGGACTAACTAGACTTAAAAGATTCAGTTTCGTGATTTTCAACCAAACTGTGTAATTAGTTTATTTTTCTATCTATATTTAATGTTCCATGCATGTGTTTAAGATGGATAAAAAATTTTTAGATGGAAAACTAAACCGGGCCTAAATTTAATTTAACAAGCTTATCGTGGTCAGCGTCATCATACTGCTGAGTAACTCACAACATGTACTTGTTTGATTCAGATTGAAACTCACCACAGCAGTCGCCCACCAATCCAAGTCATTTGAATTCCTTTTGTTTCTGATGATCGGGAGCGATCGAATGCGTATTAACGATGCGCGGATGCGTTCTTATACGTCGAGACGAGACAGGTAGGAACGAAGCGGCCTCCCTTGGCAGATCTGGTGTCCCCTTCTGTTGTTGCTGTTGGGATCTGATCTGACGCCATCCGCCAGCGCCACCAGCCCGTCACATTTGGCTGGCTGGCTGTCACGGTGTACTACTCACGGGCACGCCGCCGACCCGGCCCGGCACTGGCAGGCGCAGAGAATCCCCACTTCTCCCAGCGAAGCAGAGCCGCCCGCAAGGAGGACGGCGTCCAGGTATGTTGCGGGCCCGCGCGGCAGCAGCCACCGACAATAATGGCGGCACTCCATCCACATCGGAGTCCACTCCCTCCCCCGACCACCCACCGCATCGCCAGTCGCCACGCGACAGCGACGCCCCGCGCCCGCGGACGCCGACGGCTGGGCCCTGCCTGCCGCCTGCGCCTCTGCACTCTGGGGCGCGGCGCGGGGCCCAGGCGTCGGAGCTACACGCTCGCACACTCTAGAAGAGTTGTTGTGCGGCGCCCGCCGGGCGCGGCGGCTGTTGGATCCCGTGCCGCTGCCTCGCCTCGGTGCGTCGTCAGCGTCCCCGCGTCATTGTAGCTGCCGCTGCGTGCCTGCGCCGGCCAGCCCGATTGGCTGCTTCGCCCTCGCTTCGCTTCAAATGATAGAAGCCGCAGCCGGTGCAGGCTGAGCGACCGCGAGCTTGACCCGGGCGCACGCGGCACGTCGGCTCGCACCCAGCCATGTCGGCGCCTGGATTCGATGACCCCCAGCTTCCGCCGCTGCGGCTGCGCGCCTCGTGCAGCGGCAGCGGCGGCGGCGGCGGCGCGATCGCCAGCCCACGCTCCTGCTCCTCCTCTGATACCTTCGTCAGCATGTGTTCCACGCCCTCAGGTACCGCGTGCGTGCGTGCGTGCTACAGTGTTTTCCCCAATGCGTACAAGCCTGCCTCATTGACACCGCTCCCAATCTCGATGCCTCAGCGTGATTGCTTGGCTGCTTGCTGTAAGTATGTCTACTTCTGATCCTAATTTTGGTCGGTCATGCTTGTCTCGGCTGCTCCCTCCCCGTGGGGATCAGGTACGCTGAATCCGTGCGGCGGGCTATGGTCGCCACCTCGCGCGCCGTCGGAGGCGTCCTCGTCGGAGATGGAGTTCGGGACGGCCCGCGAGTACGACACCACTGATCCGTTCTTCGCTGACAACTGGCTCTACGACAACCACCTGTTCCACAGCAAGCCGGAGAGCGATGGCAGCGAAGGGGAGGACAAGTTCATTGTTGGTCCTGACGTCAGCTTGCAGCGGAGTGAGGTGCGGGAGCTTGGTGATGGCTGCGGTCGCGGGCACGTACATAGAGACTGCAATGCGGACTCTGATGGGTGCACGGAGAGGAATGCTTGCTCGTCATCACCTTGGGGTTGCTGCTATAATGAGGAGTTGGTGAGAGATTCTTGCTCCGCTGTTTCTGTTTATGGGAGGTATCAGATCATGGAGGACCACATGGAGGGGCTTGATGAGTGTGTTGCAGAAGCGTTCCGGTTCAGGCTGAATGCGTTTGTTGATGCTGGCGATCTGTTAGTGGATTTCAAGAAAGCAGAGGACGACGGATTGGGTCTTAGTGCTCTAGAGAAGGAACTTCAAATGCTTACTCCGTACTTGGCTGATGCAGATGCTCTTGAGGGTAAGTAGTTATGACCTCTTTCCTTTTTTCTCAGTTTCATTTCTCACATTTCTTTTGCTAATTTAGATGGAACTAACCTCATGACATTGTAATTGGAATTTGCACTAACCCTTGGCTACCATTTTGCTTCACACAAATGCCTTTTCTCAGAATATATCCTAAATTTTATTGGCATCAAGTTCAATGTTTGTGATGGTGAATTGAGTTTAGAGTTACTGCTAAAATTCTGCACCAGTGGGTAACAACAAAGCAAGCTTGAATCCAGTTCCACATGTCAATAATGACATTAATTTTGCTTCTTATCCATATGCCTTTATCTGGAATTCATCGTTCACCCATATAACACGAAGGATTTTTTTTCCTTGATCAAATTATTTCGTTTTAACTCTAGTTATCTTTTGCAGATACTGGGCTTGAAAATGACTTAATAGGAAATGATGACCTAGATGTTTGTATGGTAACAAATGAGGAAAATGCTGATGGCAAAGAATTTCTAAAAGATAGCTACTGCATACATCCTTTCCCTGAGAGTGTAGTCCCTTTTGATGTTTATGGGGTGGAAGATTTCAAGACTGCAGATACAGATATTCAAAACTCTACTACTCACAAATTTCAGGAAGACCCAAAAGTTGATCCTGTACTCTCTAAGTTTCAGCAGGAGTATGAGGTATTTGACCTGAAGATTTTCCACCGGAAGAACAGGTTCACCATCAGATACCTTTCTTATTTTTTTTCTGCTGCCAAATAATTATAGGGATATTGTACTCATGCTACAGATGTCCACTGCAGGACTGGCTTTGAGGAAAATAAAGAATTCCCTATTGTCATGGATTCAGTTATAGCTGGAAGATATCGTGTCACTGAGTATCTTGGTTCTGCTGCATTCAGCAAGGTTGTACGGGCACACGACCTTCGCACTGGAGTTGATGTATGCCTTAAAATAATAACAAATGACAAGGATTTCTTTGACCAGAGTTTGGATGAGATAAAGCTCCTCAAGTTTGTCAATAAATATGATCCAGATGATGACCATCATATACTGCGTCTCTATGATTATTTTTACTATCAGGTGCGTGATGCACATATTCACTTATTCAGGGAACAGTCACATTGCTTTTAAGGAGGTCATTCATTCCAAGTCCTAAGGATCCATTAAAAGATAAAGATACAAGTTTCCTGTTTGTGACGTTTACTTCAATAATTTACGTGTTTGATATTTGTCCAAGCTCATTTTTGAACTTGCAAAATGCTGACGGTGAAACAATTCGACAGGAACATCTCTTCATTGTCACTGAATTACTTCGTGCTAATCTTTATGAGTTTCAGAAATATAATCAGGAGTCTGGTGATGAGGTGTACTTTTCATTGCCCAGAATACAGGTATTTACAACTGTTTTGTGATCAAATTACTCCTTACAGCTGTCATATGGATCAATTAACTCTAATTCGAGTAATCAAAAAAGGCATTTACAGCTGCCCCCTGTATTACCCAGCTTCTGTAAAATAAAGTTCTTTCTTATTTATTGACCATCTATATCTCAATATATTTTAAAAGGTTGGAATGAATACTTTAAGTGTGATTAAATTTTATTAAGTGGAGTGGAGACCAACAAGGCCTGCTGAAATAAGAGCCTTTTTGTCTTGCTTTCAGGCTATAGCTCGACAATGCTTGGAGGCTTTGGTGTATTTGCATCATCTAAACATAGTTCATTGTGACCTGAAGCCAGAGAATATCCTTCTGAAGAGCTATAGCAGATGTGAAATCAAAGTTATTGATCTTGGAAGCAGCTGCTTCTTGTCAGACAACTTAAACCTATATGTCCAATCACGTTCTTACCGATCTCCTGAGGTCATCCTGGGTTTGCCATATGATCAGAAAATTGACATTTGGTCTCTTGGCTGCATCTTAGCTGAACTGTACACTGGTGAAGTAAGTTTATATCTTGACCTCCTATTCTATATTTTGTTTGGTATTATATTGAACTCTCGACATGTGAACCAACTGAAATGATTTAAGAAAAAACAAATGACAAATAAGGTTGTGCTGACAGTAAAATCTGTGCATGTCTTTTAAGCTTATCTTGCAAATATTGGCGTTTTCAAGCGAAAACAGTAGGGGGACACACTACTGTGGTAAATAACTGTCAACAAAATCTGATTTGCCATTGTGTTGGCATTTACTCTGGTAAATAACTGTTGGCATTTGAGGTTCTTATTACGTTGTTTTACCTTGTTTTGTTACCCATTTCATCCAGAGGAAATCAATAGATGCAGGAACTCTGTAGGTGCTTGACATGTTGGTTGAACCTTAGGTGGCATTGCATTAATAAGAAATGGACACCCAAATTCGAGTTGAGGAGACTATCCTTGGGTGGTGGCTTTATTCTTGTGGTTTCAAAAGCTTATATTACTAAACATCTGAAAAATGCTTGCAATTTCAGACTGCATAAAATGGGAATCATGGTCTTGGTATTATTTTTACTGAGGATAACATGTCTATTGAAACTAACAGTAGTACTGGCTACCATGTTCTCCTGCTTTCTGAAAGAAATCATATATGTGATTCGCGACCCCTTTGACATGTCACAGGTGCTCTTTCCTAATGAATCAGTACCAATCATTCTTGCCCGTATGATTGGGACAATTGGTCCAATTGATATGGAAATGCTTGTATCAGGACGGGAGACCCAGAAGTACTTCACAGATGACTATGACCTTTTCCACAAGAATGAGGTAATTGTTGGATCATATGCAAGATTATCAACATAAATTTGTTTCAATATGCACAGTAGTTGACAACAGATCGGTGATGTTGTTCATGTTGATTTTGCATGATGACCTGAAAAGCACGAGTGGCATGTTAAATGCCACCAGTAGTACAATTACTTTGTAATAATAGAGGCTTATTTATGCTGAAGCACTTATTCTAAATTTTTTATGCCATATACAACACCTTGAGTAGTGCAGAAGTAAAAGCTGATAGCTCAAATACCAATAGCAACAAGTTACTGTTCGATAGAAGTCTAAGTTTGTTCAAAAAAAATGTTTCTTCTCAATTGTACGCCATCTGCTAATAGTCTGGTCTGTATGTGCAGGTTTGATACATAATACCCAATCGAACATGTAGCTATTTACTTCTATCTTGGTCTGTTGTCAATATGTATTAATATCCACCTGTTATTTAGTTAGTTGTACTCCATCCGTGCATAGTTGAGGTGCAGAAGACAATTTAGCCCTACACTTGTCCTTAAAGGCAATAGTTTGTTGTCACCATGGAATATTTGGCATAAGAATTTTAGTTGTTTGTTCTTTGTGCAATTTTCATGCAGCACTGAGTGCTTATTTTTCTATTCCATTTCCTGCTAAAAAAATAGGAGACAGATCAGTTGGAGTATTTGATCCCAGAGAAATCTTCTTTGCGGCGCCACTTGCAGTGCCCAGACAAAAAATTTGTTGATTTTCTGTCTTACCTGCTGCAAATAAATCCCAGAAAGAGACCAACGGCCAGCGAAGCATTGCAACACCGATGGCTTTCGTTCAAATATAGTTCAACGGCCAATCAAACTCGTTCCTGACAAGTAGTCTACACTTTCTGAAGCTACTGGCTCCTGAAACAGCATGTTTCCTTTTGCAACAGGATTTGGCTTCATGGTTTTGTTTTTTTTAGGTCAACACATGGCATTGAAAACCCTGTTTTGCAAGGTGAATCAATCGTGTGTACACGCTAGTTCTGCATGTAAATATGAGAAAAGTTGCTTCTTCTTTTTTGTGTACAGTTGCCATGTACTACGATGTTGATCCAACTCATGGTATAGCAAATGGAATTCATAGATTTACCTTTGAAGCACTTTATGTGTTCTCAACCGAATTTCTGGTTCTTGACCTATGACGCACTTCCTCTAATTCATCAAACAATTGACCAAATTCTTGTGTTCAAGTTTGAATAGTCACACTATCATCATTTTAATTGTATTCCTTCACGTGCTATGTTCCAGGGTCCCACTAAAATCCATTGGTGACAAGTTGCAAAGATGTACTAACAAAGAGGCCTGCCATGAAAGTTAATTTAGGAAAGAAAAACCCTGCCATATCGTATACATATGATGTACATGTAGTGCTACCAATCATTATTTCATGATTTCCGGGACATTTTTTTTCACGTGAAGTTAGGGCTATTTAGTTGGTGAATTTTTTGTTTTGATTACTGTAGCACTTTTGTTTGTATTTGATAATTATTGTCTAATCATAGACTAACTCTTCATCTCGTAAATTACAAGCGAACTATGCAATTAATTATTTTTATTTATATTTAATATTTTATACATGTGTCGCAAAATTCAATGTGAAACTTTGCAAAATTTTTGAAGCCCTCGGCTATCTGGCGCAGATATCGACTCGCTCGCAGTACTTGCTTTGGTTGCATCACTGTGGCACCTTCCTCACCTTCATGAGTGTTTGCCTGTCTGGCACTCACTTTGGCACCTTCATGAGTGTTTGCTTTATCTGGATGCAGGGCGAGTGGGTATAAAGCGATGGTTGAGGTGCAGACTGTTTTACAAAACAGAAATAAGTGCTATACAACCATAAAACAAGATTCACGTCACAAATAGAGATCTATCATTGCGCTAAATTACAATTCCTTTTTATCTCTTTCCCTCCCTTCAAACATGTGAACAAGGTCTTCGTGTATCTATGCTACTGTACAATAGCAGGTTTTGAGCCTTTCAATAATCCAATGCGGTGGCTGCAATTCCTAAACTGCCTGTTCAGTTTGTGGGATTCCTTGTCTTTGGAACCACTCTGGCATGTGAAACGTTTCATACAATGCAGGCCTAACATCTTTTTGCAGAGCGAGGTGCTCGAGGAGCGGAAATATCGTTCCCATAAGCTAAAATGTCAGAACATGTAAACGGATTAGTAAAACTAGGGACTGTAACTGTAGAGCCAAAGAATTGTTGATGTACATAGCTAGTTTTACCTGATCGTCAACAGGTTGTCCAGCTGAAAATGTAATACATGGTATTCCATTCAATGGTTGCAGTAAGAAACTGTATGGGTTGTTATCAACAAGGACAATTCTCTGGAAATCTTTGGACAAACAAGAAAGATCTTTTACGTGCTCTCTGTATTCTCTGAAATTATAAGTATACATTATCAGAAGACTGAACCAGCTCAGCTAATGCAACAAAGGACTCACTTTCTCACTGAATAAGTATTTTGTACAATCAACATGATACAAGGTTTCACGGGAACATCAGTAAACCAGATTTGCGGTTCGCATAAAGTGGTTATGAACAAGAAAATAACTACATAAGGTAAAAAAAAAAAGATGAACTAAATTTGCCCAATCGGACTGAACAGGGTGTTATCATGCTAATATGCTGTTGATGAATCACTTGAGAGATGAAAACTTCTACTTGAGAAGGCCCTGTTTGGGGTCTGACCTAGCTTCTACTACTTTTTAGTACAAATAAGGGGTGGTGGCAATAAGCATGGCCAGAATAAGCTACAGAAAAGCAATGCTGTTTTGGCTATTAGTTTCAGCTTATTTTGGTCATAAGTAGCTTATAAGCTATACCGATGTGCCAACCAGGGCCTTAGCCTCCAACTGAAAGCAGTGGAATTTTTATGAACAAGAAACCTTGAGAATATAACAGCCTATCACTAATAGCTTATGGAAATACCAATGACAACTTACGTAGTAACAGTTGAAGGCCGATACAGACGGTGAGTGAATCTGTTGTGAGCATCTATCCTGTCAACTAGAGGTTTGGCATAGCCTGGATAAGAGCACAGATCAGTGTCAATGGCAGAAGGTGAAATCAACTTGGCTTTTGTTGTCAAAAGAGAAAAATTGTTGAGGAGATCAAACCTTCCAAACCAGCTGTAAAGAGAACAAGATCAGCAAATTCGCTAGTTCGCTGCAAAAATTCATGTAAGCCAGGACGCTCAAAGACAGTTACATGATTTATCCTCTGCCTTCCATCAGGATCCTGTAAACCAGTAAACATACTTATGTAAGTACCTTTCTAAGAAGTATACTGAAAACAGCAATAGATAAGGCAAATGCACAACACTGCAATTTACTTGCCTTTTCAGACGATACACACTCCATGTCAAAGCAATGCAATCCTGCTTCAACAGCCTGTGTGCGCACAGTAGCAGGAAGGCTCGAAGACTCATACGCGCAAACTAAAGTCTCATCCAAGTCAAGCACCACCTGCAGATTATGCAAGTATCATAGGAAGTTCATTCAAGTAGACTTGATAGCCACAACTAAGAAAGGCAGATAGGAAGCAAATGTCGAAAATTATAGCCGAGAATCATGTTAGTACTAAGCCGTCAGTTGCTCAATTAGGATTAGAACTTAGGAGTCATGCCTAGAAACTGGAAATCATACCACCCACCGGCCACCAGACCACCAGAGCTCAAAAATAAACGAGATGGAAACATGCGGAATGATCACTAACTTTTCAGTTTTTACATAGGATGAGTCCAGCTACAGAAGCATATATCCCTTTAATGAGCAATCAGTTATTACGAATAACCCCATAGTTCCAATTTCCAACTGATCCTTGGCCCTCCACAAGCTCAAACTACCAAAGTCACCATCATTTCGCGTTCCAGCAGGCCAAAGGCATGGAGGTCAGGAGGTCCGTACCGTGAGCCGCCGGAGCGGCGGAGGCGACACGTCAGCAGGGGCCTCGGATGGGAGCTGCACGAAGGCCACCTCAGGCGACGAGGCGACTGGGAGGAGCGGGTGGCGCAGGCCCACGAAGGAGAGCAGCTGCGCCCAGGAGGAGGGCGTGCTGCGGATGATCCGGAGCAGGATCTGGAAGAGCAGGCCGAGCCACCCCGCCACCGCCCGCCACACCGCCGCCGCATGGCTCCGCTGCTGTACTGGCGCCACCTCCGTCGCCGCCGACATCTCTCTGGAGGCGGAGACTTTTAGCCGGGAGGACGGAACGGGGAGGAAGCAATCATAGAGTGGTTGCCTGGTCTGTCTTTCCTTTGTGTGGGAAGGTTTCCTTGCCAGAAAACGTGATATCTGTGACAGCAAGATAAACCGACAAAGATTTCAAACTAAAAAAACAAAACCGACAAAATACCGCCTATGTGGAATACATAGATGACATTCTACTAGTAGGTGAAACTTAAAAGAGTAAATTAATTATATTCAGCTTGTTCATTCAAAATTATCTACTGAATCTGTCAGTCATTCAACAGTGTTTTTCTCTTGTAACAAATCAGTAAATAATACTTCTAGCTTATTAGACAACAAGCTAACATCGTAAGCCCACAATCTTAAGCTAGTCTGATTTCATATTCTAGTTTCTATGTTAGGAATGGCGCATTGAAACCAGTCTTATATATATAATTGAATAGTCGAATCTGAGGCTACGGAATAATAAAAACTTAAAAGGCATGTGTGCTCCAGAGAACTCGATCCTCTGCAGTACACACGCGAGTCGAATGGGCGAGTGAGCGTACACATGACATTAGCAACTTTCAATTCCTCCACAAATCTCCACGCTTGTGCAATTACAAAGGGCAAAAGATTCTTTGTATTACAAATTTGCAAGAGGGTACCTTGGGACTAATTGACTAAATCATAAAAACAACTAAACGAAGAATAGGTTCTCTTACAAACACAAAAACTACCCATGAGCTAGTTTACTGCTCTTTCTCGTAAAAAATGATTGATTTATTCTTTTATGCTAAGTCAAATTCTATAATTTTTTTAAAAAATATATATATAACTTTGATAAAGTCTACAATAAATGCACAATAAAATATATTGCCAGCGTACTTACCTTAGAAAGGGAGGCTTAGGGAGGCAAGTAATGGTGATGGGTTAGACGACGGGGGCGTCACTAGGCGGGCAAAGGGTGGACTACTGGATTGCAAGAGGCGGGGGGCAGGGGCAATGGTACAGTGAGCTTTAGTGCTGCCTCTGAGGTTAGCACGGGACCCCACCGAGGACAGGAGAAGGCTGACAGTAGGCGGGGGCAAGAGCGGAGGCACGATGAGCTTCAACACTGCCTCTGAGGTTAGTGCGGTGGGCGGCAGCGGAGTGACGAGGCGGATCCAGCGGTGGTGGCCACTGGAGATGGGAGGAGGTTGGTGGTAGGCAAGGGAGCAAGGGAGACAAGAAGACTGGTGCTATGTAGCTGAAGATAGCTCATAGGTGACACTACCTATACGGAGACCTTTTGTGACCGGTAATTCAGCAAAAAATGTGAAGGAAGTAGAGCTTGCTTGGTGTACTTCTACTTTCATATCCATAATTTCGACTGGTGGTATGTAGCTGAAGATAGCTCATAGGTGACACTATCTATATGGTGTCGACGAAAGCTGGTCGGCAGTCTACCTTGGG
>Ga0182004_10003771_pt1 | contig 12115 bp, 8 predicted proteins | sample Sormic07211540_1_FD_120479 | JGI IMG/M metagenome (GOLD analysis project Ga0182004, IMG submission 120479) | Endophyte microbial communities from Sorghum bicolor roots, Mead, Nebraska, USA - 072115-40_1 MetaG | ecosystem: Host-associated > Plants > Roots > Unclassified | place: USA: Nebraska... | reverse complement strand
TTGTTGGTTGATTTATTGTAAGAGAAAAACACTACTGAATGGCTAATAACTTCAAGATCAAAAGGTTCTTAGACCTTGTTTAGTTCACCCCAAAAACCAAAAACTTTCAAGATTCTTCGTCATATCGAATCTTGTGGCACGTGCATGGAGCACTAAATATAGACGAAAATAAAAACTAATTGCACAGTTTACCTGTAAATTGTGAGATATTTAAGCCTCATGATTGGACAATGTTTATCAAATAAAAACGAAAGTGCTACAGTACCGAAAACCAAAAAGTTTTCGGAACTAAACAAGGCCTATATTATGGGTGCCAGACTAGTTTCCTTGTCACTGTCAACAAAGAACAGAACATGTGATCTTGCTCAATGACTGGACATTGTGTTGGTGCTAATTGCACATATTTTGTGTGAGGATTCAACAATTCAGTCCATGAGTTGGACACTTAAATGCACTTTCCTCACCTGTGTATACATTTGCACAGCATATTTGGGGCAATAAGAATGTCTGTCTAGGAAGGAGACCATGCATTGCTCCATAATTCATCACATTTTATTGCAGGCAAATGGACATTCCTGGATGGATGTAGCATACTACTGTCTACTGGTAGAGTGGATCATAGATAGTAGTACAAAGTAGCAGTTGAACATCACAATTCACAAGAGAAGAGAGCTGAGAAGCAGTAGCGTCACTAAACTGAACATAAACACGGTAGAACCGTAGCAGTAGGAGGACACTGACGAGCAAATGAACTGCACACCGCACTGGGTCAGTTTCAGTCGGATGGTCAACAGCCCTGCCTCTCACTGTCACACATCACACCGCGGCGATGGCGGCAGACGAAGTGAGCGCGTGCAGCCTCCAGAACACCTCCCCTGCGGCATCGGTGCTGTTGGCGTCGACGGCGACGGCGCCGACGAGCGCCCGGAGCGCGCCGCAGACGACGGTCGGCGCGGACGCGCTGGTCCGGCCGGCGACGCGCACGACGTTCTGGATCCCCAGGTGCGCTCCGGCCCTGGCGCACGCGGCGCCGGACGCGGCCTCGCTGGCGGCGCGCGACACGGCGGAGGGCGCGGCGTCGAGGTCGGTGGCCAGGGCGCGGAGCGCCGCGGCGGACTCCGCGGCGGCCAGGCCTAGGACGGCGAGCGCGCGGCCGTTCTCGCGGGAGTAGGAGGCGTGCGTCATAGCGCGGCGCAGCAGGGACGGCGCGCGGAAGGCGTAGCCCACCCGCGACTGGAGCGCGGCCAGCGCCGCGTCGAACGGGGAGGCGGAGAGCGGCGCGGAGGCCGTGGCGCGTGGGTGGAGGGTGACGAGGAGGACGAGAAGGAGGAGGCGGGGGAGGATCGGTGGTGGCGTTGGAGTCGCCATGGCTGCTTGCTGCGCGCGGCGTTGGTGGAGGCGCCGGGAAGTGGGGAAAGTGGCGGCGGCTGGGCACGCGATGGTGGTGGTGGGCTCTCTCTCTCTCTCTCTCTCTCTCTCTCCCTATGGGCTCCGGTGCCGTAGTGGTGAGCCGGGTGCGGAATCTGAACGGGTTCTCGGTTCTGAAGGCCGCTGGAAATACAGGCCACGCAAATCCTTTTTCTACCAACAACTACTACTACTAAAATTTCAATCCACCGGAAATAGAGGGCTAGTTCATTAGATAGTAGTGCAAATACACTCGTTGTCAAATCAAGTCCTTGTTTAGTTGGTGAAAAATTTTAGATTAGACTATTGTATCACTTTTGTTTATATTTGATAATTATTGTCTAATTACGGACTAACTAGGTTCAAAAGATTCTTCTCGTAAATTATAAGCAAATTGCGTAATTAGTTATTTTTATCTCTATTTAATGCTTCATGTATGCATCCAAAGATTCGATGTGACGGGAAATCTTGAAAAAAATTAAAATTTTAGAGTGAACTAAACAAGGCCAACTACCCGAATCCAAAAGCTAATTTGCGGTGTTGCTTCACTTCAAGTTCCATAGAGCAGAATGACACAGGTGCTATAGCCTATAGCCTTGACCGGTTGCCCTGATGGGATGAAAGAAAAGAAAAGAGAGGGGGAAAAAACAACGACAATTGTTAATTTATTATCACATTGGAGCAAAAATCTTCTCTTCTCCTACCTATCTAAATTTTTCATTGCACGGTGTGCCCTTCTTTAGTCCTAAACTATTCGCTCAAACAGTTATTTTGCCCATTTAAACACCATGTATGCTACAAGGTGGTAAGTCTTTTAGTTTAGTTCTATGGTCACCTGTTTAGTTAGTTGTTTTAACCTATTTGATGAGTTTGTTAGCCATAACAATAGATAAAATGGTAGTTGATCAACTATTTACTATTTGGTATTTAGAAAGGTACTAGCCCTTTTAAGCTTTTACGGATAAAGGTTGAGGCTTTAAGTTTCTTGGTTCTCGAAAGGATGCATTATTGTCTCTAGCGGACTTAGAGGAAGGTAAGATGATAGTGGCAGCGGGAGATGGTGTCGGTCAAGATAGTAGAGTGCCACTTGATGTAGACTGTGAAAGATAACCTTTAGAGGTGATGAAGGTGCAGGAATGGTTGCCACCTCAAGCACCGACGACGGGAGCAGCAAGAGAGGAGTAGGACTGCGAGGATGAGTGCCTATAAAAGAGAGAAAGACCTAAAGCCTAGCATGTAAGATTACAATTTTGCACTCTCTTATGTTAGACTTTGACTACTCAAATTCAAATTTATATACGTTATTAGACACTAGATATTCAGACTTGATCATAACTCTTGCAAACATATCCAAACTCAGATAAATATTCATTCATATGATTTGCACCTTAAACATGACCTCATGGGTATGAGGATATCCATGAATGATACTAGACGCAGGATCACTCATTCAGTGCCATACTAGCACCTGGACTGGATTCCCCTCAAGCGGGGGGGAGGAGGAAGTGAGCAGAGAAGAGACCGCGACGGCGGGTGGGTCAGGTTCCCCTTTTAGGTTAGGCCGCCACGCGCGCCATTTTACACAAACACCCCCGCCAATAAACAATTATTTAAATTGCGGGCGCCCAACCACGCCATATCTTCTTCTCCACTCCCCTCGGCAATTCCAATTTCCAATTCCCCTTTCCTCTCTCCCTCCCCCTCCCCTGCAATCGCAAACACCAGCGGCGGCGCCGGGCCCCGAAAACCCTCGCGCGCGACGGCCAACGCCAACGGAGCCCGCCAGCTAGCTTCAATCGCGAGTGATCCCCACCGCCCTCTCCTCCGGTCCTCCGAACCCTAGCCGTCCCCCCATGGCGGCCTGAGGCGCGTACGGATCGCGCGGGAGATGCAGGGCGGTGTCGTGGCCCACGCCGCCGCCGCCGCGGCGGCCGCGTCGACGGTGACCACTGCGGTGGCGCCTCCGGTGCCGGCGCACGCGGCGGTGGTGGGAAACGGCGGCGGGCCGGCGGCCGCCGCGCCGCCGCCACCGTTCCTTATGAAGACGTACGAGATGGTGGACGACCCGGCCACCGACGACGTCGTGTCCTGGGGCCCCGGGAACAACAGCTTCATCGTCTGGAACACGCCCGAGTTCGCCAGGGACCTCCTGCCCAAGTACTTCAAGCACAGCAACTTCTCATCATTCGTCAGGCAGCTCAACACCTACGTAAGTCATTAGCCCGCGCCGCTGCTGACGCTTGCCTGCGCTGTCTGTTGTTTGTTCGTCCTTTGGGATTTGTTTTGGTGCTCGCTGCTCACACAAATGGGATGTCGCAACCCGGAAGGTGCTCACGCCAAAATGAATCAGTAAGAGTGGAAGGATAGACGGTGTCAACTCTGAACTGGGAAGGATGACGTCTACTTCTACTTTGCTTTACATCATCTGAACGGTAGCTTCTACGTACTGCTAGTAGTGGTAGCTTTTACTTCATGGCCGGATTTTGTCTAGTAAATCTAACCTTTGCCGTTCTGACGTAGTAGTGTTCTGACAAAATTCCCCAAAACTCCCTGCCTCTATGGCTGGATCGCCATGACTGTTTCTTTGCTATGAATATTGATAGTTTGTTGCTGCCTTCGAGGCAAACGTGAGCAGAACAGCAGAGAATGTACTTGCTTTCATATGCCTGCTTATCTACAACTACAACCTACAACCGCTGTTTCTTTTCTTTTTTACTGGAGGGAAAATCTTCTTCACATGCTGAATTACATGATTCTCATGACACTTTGTTGTGTCATTTGTTCAGCAGGCTCTTGAACTTTGTCATTTGTCAAATTGAGCACCATCCGATTAAAAGTCAAATAATTGTTGGTTGAGTTGGTGGCATCAAAATTTTTGGCCTGGTAATACCTTTCTTAAAATATTGTGCCTGTTGGATGCTTCCGTTTGTTTTCCTTCTTTACCTATGTGACTAGACTCATCACTTAGCACACATGCTATTGACTAGATCTGTATGTTCCCTTTCCATTTTCTGCGCAACATGTATTTCTTAGGTATGATCCCTTCAATTCAGTTCAGCGTATGATCCCTTTTAGGTATTCATTTTGTTATCATTCAAGGCTTCACCTCAAACCATGGCCCCTAACCATAAATCAATATTTCTATGCTAGAATATTATCATGTATATCAGTTATACTTCAGAATCAATTCAATCAAACCATGTGCTGTTCTGAGATGCCAATATGTAGAGATCTGGAAACAGACGACTGTTTCTCTTGCATGTTTACTGGCACTCACATTCAAACTATTTCTGGTTTCCAATTAATTATAGAACAATCTGGGTGCCTCTTATTTAGTAGATAATAGGTACGTTTAGAACAAAGTTTGTGAGCTTTTACTTGCATATAAACCATAAAACTGTTCTTTGTCAGCTAAATGTGTTTCTTGCCCAATTCAGGCTGTATTATCTCGTCAGGTTTCTGATAAATCTTTCTCTAGGAATTTACGTCTAGTTTGTACATAACTTTTTTAGGGGTTTTAATCAGATCTAGATAACATAACTTTTTTAGGGGTTTTAATCAGGTCCAGATACAATTTAAATGACGTAATATGTTACCATCAGACATTTTGCTGCAACAAGTTGTCAACAGTTCATAACTCTCTGGAGTTGTAAAAAGTCAGAAAGATGCTCTGTAAGAACATATGCTGATTTGTTCTTTCAGTTTGCTCTTTATTTCTTTTAACTTACTTTCCGAGTTGAGTTAGTAATTGCTTCAGGACAAGTTGTTTCGACTTGACATTTGTGTTTCATCCACTGAAGAACTATTTGTGTGATTTAGACGTCTTTATAATAATGTGTCTGTACCTTTCACATGTTTGTTTACTGGATTTAATCACATGCACCTTAATGATGAACTCATGTGGATTTAATCACATGCACCTTAATTTGATTTGCACTCTGCTGACAATCGGGAGATACAATTTTCTCTGCTAACAATTATATTGCACCCTAACGATCTCATCAGTGCCTTTTTTTACCAGGGGTTTAGAAAGGTTGATCCAGACAGATGGGAATTTGCAAATGAGGGTTTTCTTAGAGGACAAAAACATCTGCTGAAGACTATCAACAGAAGGAAACCATCCTTGCAGGGGAACAGCCAACCACAGCAACCTCAGTTGCAGAATGCTCCTGTGCCTTCCTGTGTAGAGGTGGGCAAGTTTGGGTTGGAGGAAGAGATAGAACGGCTGAAAAGGGATAAGAATGTTCTTATGCAAGAGCTTGTCAGGCTGAGACAGCAACAGCAAACAACTGACCATCAGCTTCAGACTTTGGGCAAGCGTCTTCAAGGGATGGAGTCACGGCAGCAACAGATGATGTCTTTCCTGGCTAAGGCAATGCAAAGTCCTGGTTTCCTAGCACAGTTTGTACAGCAAAACGAGAATAGTAGAAGAAGAATAGTAGCTGCGAACAAGAAAAGGCGGCTACCCAAGCAAGATGGTGGCCTAGACTCTGAAAGTGCTGCTGCTTCGTTAGACGGTCAAATTATCAAGTATCAACCTTTGATCAACGAAGCAGCCAAAGCAATGCTAAGGAAGATCCTAAAGCTAGATTCTTCGCATAGGTTTGAATCTATGGGCAATTCAGATAATAATAATTTTCTGCTGGAGAATTATATGCCAGCTGCTCAAGCTTTTGAGAGCTCTTCGTCAACAAGAAATTCTGGGGTCACCCTTGCAGAGGTTCCAGCTAACTCGGGCTTGCCCTATGTCAGCGCAAGCTCTGGACTGTCAGCTATCTGTTCTCCTTCAGTGGCTCCTGAAATCCAGTGCCCAGTTGTGCTGGACAACAAGTTGTCTAACCAAGTGCCCAACATGAGTGCTGTGCCTCCTGTTTCAAACCCTATAACAGCAGGCTCAAGTGACATCAGCATTCCGGAATTCTCAGATCTGGCGGACTTGGTAAACGAAGACTCTGTCAATATTCCTGGAGGGGCCTTTGAGATGCCTGGTCCTGAGTTTCCCCTGCCAGAAGGTGATGACAGTGTCCCCATCGAGACTGATGAGACCATGTACAACAATGACGAGACTCAGAGCCTTCCAGGCATCATCGACTCCTTCTGGGAGCAGTTCCTGGTAGGCAGCCCTCTATCCGCCGATAATGATGAAGTTGATTCAGGCGGACTAGATGCAAGGGGTTCACCACAGGAGAATGGGTGGAGCAAAGTGGGGAACATCTCCAATCTTACAGAACAGATGGGCCTTCTATCATCAACAAATCACCGGGACTCAGGGAATGGGCTGTAATATCTTAATATGGTAGACTGGGATTCTGGTAATAAGTGTCGCCTGCCATTTTGTTATTTTCCTTTTCGCCAAAATGATATGCCCGGTATATCAACAACCCAACCTATATGTGGGGGGATTCAATCTTCCAGCCATGAATGATCTTGGTACACACGCCACAGCCAGGAATTCACCTGCTTGTATCTAGTGTTGGCAGGCTTGAGAACACGAGGGTTACTTGTTAAATCTGTATGATTACTTGTACTGTAGTTGCTGTTGTTATTTCTGCTGCACTTGGCAACTAACGTAGGGAAGGGGGCAATACTAGCACTGTACTGTATTACTGTCCGGAGGCTAATGCTGACTTGTGACAGATTGGTCGTTTTCCAATCACTGTTGCTGAAAGTGAGGTGCCCATTATCGTAACTTGGTTAAACTGGTTCGACTTTAGACGAAACTCAGTACTGTATGTTACAGTAAGTATTAGCTCTCATCAGTCTCCGGAGGTGGGGTGTACATTTTCGTAGCTGCGTTCGTTAAACTGATTTGAATTTATTTAGACTCGCTTAAATAGGAAGACTTTGAAAACTAAACATTGCATCCTCTTTCTGTATGTTTTGAAGTATGGTTCTTATCTTTTCTTTTACGTAGATCCTTTGTGGTTGCGGCGAACACAAAATACGAGTACGGCAGGTTTTTATTTAGCGTCATCATTCTGATCCAATAAATCTCGTCGATGAGAGCTGTCCACCCTATATACATGCATGTGCTCTCTCACGATCAGTTTTCCAAGTAGAGTAACCTCACATTATGTGTGCAAAACCATAAGCAATCGACTACGAATAGCTAGCAAAGCATCTGAATTGCCATTGCATTGCACCAGCCACCAGGGCACACCAAACTGAATCTACAGGTAAAGGTAAGGTGAGATGGTCAGGTTCAGGTCCTTGTCATCACCGATAAGTGCCCTGCCCTCCTCCCTCTTCTCCTACCGTACCTCTCGTGCTCTTCTCACATTCTCGATCTGATCTTCCTCTCTTGGAATGGAATTGCTTGCTGGTAGATATTCCATGGACCTCGATCGTGATATAAAAGCCAAAAATTTTTAACTCTGGCTACCTACTATAGCACTTTCATTTGTATTTAGTAATTATTGTTCAACCATAGACTAATTAGGTTTCAAAGATTCGTCTCACAAATTACACACAAACTGTACAATTATTTATTTTTGTTATCTATATTTAGTGCTTCATGCATACTTCTAAAAGTTCGATGATAGAGAATCTTAAAAAAAAAATTTAGAACTAAACAAGGCCAAAACAAAACTTTGGTTGACAACCTAACAGATACTGTATTAGGCATAATATATGTGGCCCACATGCTGCAACTTCGCAGCCACACCACTGCCGCTGCTTGTTTTCATAACTGATTCAACAGTACGTATAGGAAGTGCAGCAGCAGCAGGCTGACGCCCAAAAGGCCAGAACCTGTCAGCTTCTCTCCAAACGTACTAGCCCTTCTCATAATAATCATGTTTACATACATAATCTCATCTAAACTGCAACAGCAAGATATTATAGTCTGTGATAATTGTCGTGATACCTAGTCTGTGATAATTGTCGTGATACCACGGCCAAAAGGTACACAGACATTTGATAGATGCTTCATGCTTGACACATATATGTCCCTTACCAAGCATCAACATCCTAGTTAAAAGAAACCCTCCATTCCTACTTGCAGTGAGGAGTTAGCACATTCGCTATCTACAAGTACCACATCAGTGTTCCATGTGGACTCAAAAGAGATAAAGGCTACAACGGCTACATTCCTGTAAGATTGCCAGCATCAATAGCCTGCCAGCTCCTTGCCCTTCATGCTCCTCCACTTGACCCTCAAATCATCTGGCAGGCGCTCCTCGTGAAACACATGACGGCCATATTCTCGTATCTGAATCCATGGAATTCGCGCATCATCCTGTGGAGTGAATTTTTCCATCGCTTCCTGGATCATCACAGTAAAAAGTATAAAAACGCATGGCCAAGTGAGACATAATTACATACTATGATACTATAAACCTGGCCTGGGAAAAGCCAGCGCCAAAGATGGTGTTTCAACAATGAAAATTTACATCCAAAGAATGATTACCCTCAAAATAGCTTCTTCTTCTTTTGTCCAATTGACTCTTTTGCGTCTACTATTTGGTGCAAGAGGATTGGAGCTGCAAGACATGTGCTCAGTTCTTGGAATAGCATTAAATGGAACATTTTCAGATGAAAAATATACTATAATAGATGGGAAATGTGAATATTTCAAGTCAAAACCTATACTACTCTAAAAGAAAGTTGGCTCAACTTTTATGCTCTGGTCTCTTTTTTATATGTGTCGAACATTTTATCATGGCACATAACACAGGGTAATACCATCGGTGCACGTTCAACATTGCATAATCATAATCATAACAAAATACCAATGCTAAGTCTGATCTTAAGAACTAACCATGTGAATCTCTCGCATCTGAATTTGAAAAACAATGCATGACAAAAGGCCTAAGGCCTTAAAATGAGATCAGCTTTCCATAGAATCATTGTCACGATTCATGACATAGTTAATGCTCTCTGTTCTCTCAAAAGGCCTAAGACCTTAAGAGTTCTAATAGTGTCAAAACTGATTGCCGCCATGTTATCCATGATATGAGCCAACAGAATAATGGAAACTGCTTGAACAAGAACAAAAAGACACACTGCATGCAAATGCCACCCCCACTGATATTCATGTAGAGATTTATTATTTGCATACGTAGACCAGTACGCTCATATATCATTCAATCCTAAACTAGGTACAGACCTCAGTCATGTTTAGTTAATCCAGCAAAGTATTGATTAACCTTTTTACTCTGTAAACACAACAATTGAGACTAAAGTAAAGGAAAGAAGCGGTACTGTAACTGCATTCCGACACTTACTAGCGCTTTTGCGGGCGTACATAACTTCTTTTCCTTGGTGAAGTAGGCATGTGTTGATCCTGCTTTGCAATACCTTTTCCAGATTTACTTGGTACAGCTGACTCCTTTTCTTGCAACATTTTTTTGCTGTGTCTCATATTACGCGAAGGGGGTGATGATCGCTTGCCACCAGATTGGTTAGAAGCTGTAAGACTATCCTCCTGGTCAGCCTCATCAACCTGATCAAATGAGGACCACATCCTCTATTAGACGAAGCTATTGTTTCATAAGATGAGTTGTCATTACCAGCTTCTTTGCAAGCTTCTTTGTGGGTGTTTGGTTGGGGGTGTTAAAATTTAACAGGTACTGTAGCATTTCGTTTTATTTGGCAATTAGTGTCCAATCATGGACTAATTAGGCTTAAAAGATTTGTCTCGCAAATTACTCTCTAGCTGTGTGTTTAGTTTCGTAAATAGTCTATATTTAATACTTCATGCATGTGTCCAAACATTCAATGTGACAGGAGTTAAACTTTACCGGAGGAAACCAAACAAGACCTTTGTCTCCCGCATGCTGCTTTTTCTCTGGATCCTTGTTGGCACCAGTGAATTCTAAGCAAGACTTGTCTGCATTCTGCTCTTCAAAAGCCATACTATCCTCTGTAGCAGTCCCTGGTTGAAGATTGGTCCCAGACTTACTTCCTTGATTAGCACCATTGCAGCTTACAGAAAGTAAAGCACTAGGAGATTGCAAAGTCAGATCCCCATGAACGTGGTCCTCTTCCAGTGGCCGAGTACTTGCAGAGACATCTTCCAGATCTTGGTTTACTTTCTCACCCCTTTCATGTTGCAGAGCACTCAGATGAGCTTTCCTGCAAACAGGCTGTGAAATCATGGTTGTATCCTGTGCGGTTATGCACTCAGGCAAATGTCCAGGTTCAGATGCATCTGTCGGTAAGACATCGCTGATTCTGTCAAAACCTGGAGTTACTGTGGCATGAGCGCTCAGTCCTTCATGACTGGAAACCTTAGATGACTGATTGCTGGAGCCACCATCATCTGCCCCCTCATCGGCACAGTGAGGTAGATTTGGAGATTTTTGTCTACGAGATTTTGGTTCAACTGTAGCAGTATGATCATGTTTATCAAACTGGGAAAAGGACTCAATAATGCTTCCCTGCAAAGGTGTATCACAGCCAGCTGAAGCAAGCACAAATCCAACTGACATGTTCCCCTCCACAATAAGACTCCTTTTTCGGGACCTAGCGCCTAAACCAACAGCATCCATAGTATCTTCTTGCAGAGGGACGTAAGACCTACTTTTGGGTGTACATGGTTGGTGAAGAACAGAAGTTGGTACAGACGAATCCTTTTGGAGATTTCCTGTTTCACCTTCATTGATTGAATTTGTCATAGTCTCTTGCTGAACCTCAGCATTGTCTGTAGGGAACACAGGCTTCACTATATTTACACATCCATGGCTGTTTTGCAGGGACTGATCAGCAGTGCCATTGTGCTCCGATTGGGAATGTGGGGTCATAGATGTGATCCATGCGTCAACTCCTTTTAACTGAAGAGAAAATTAGAAATTCAGTTTACCATTATTTTACTACTAATATTGAGATTTTCTCTTCAACTTACCAAAGTTTCTGGTAATGTAATTTTTTTTGTACGTATGGTTTCCTGGATGTCTTGACGGTAAGGTGGAAGCAAATCCTTCTTAAATTTTCCAGAAATTTCAATCTGCAAATTTTACTATGTATCAAAAATCTCAAATACACTAAAAACTGGGAAGTTTTTCGTAAAAAAGAACCCACTAAAATCATATGATTTTTGCACAATGTGAAAATTCAAAGTCACACTTAATGAAAAAGAAACAGCAACAGGCTGGATCTACACATAATTAGAAAATTTTTACACTAATGTCTATATGAAAAAAAAATACACGTGAGTGCACATCCCAGCATATGAACCACTCCACGACGCACCTCTGTGGCAAGCCGAAAGAACACGTCCTTGCACGACCGGGCGCCATCAACCCTAAGCACACGTGCCGTCGCCGGCGCGGCATCACCCCCGGCGGGTATCAGCGACGACAGCTCCTGCAGAGACCGGAGCGCGAGCCGCTCATGCACGGCCTCCGGGGCGCCCGCGAAGGGCTCCGACGAGTCCCTCAGCAGCGCTGCATAATATATTGGCAAACAAGCAAATAATAAGCAGCCCAGGTGAGAGACGAATCGAACGGCGGAGGAGTTTAGGGTTTGGAGCCTCACCCTGGAGCATGGAGAACTCGATGGAGTCGTCACCGGCGAGGGCGTCGGTAATCCAGTGGGTGGCCATGGCGGAGGCGGAAGGCCAAGGGGGGGGCGGCATCGCGGGAGGTGGCGGAGTCGAAGCACGGCACCGAAGAGAGGAAGAGGAGGCGGCAAAATAAGGAGGGGCACGGACACGGGAGCTCGCGGCTCCGTGCCGAAGAAGGTTTCAATGAGGACTCGTCGAAATGCA
>Ga0182004_10003770_pt1 | contig 12116 bp, 9 predicted proteins | sample Sormic07211540_1_FD_120479 | JGI IMG/M metagenome (GOLD analysis project Ga0182004, IMG submission 120479) | Endophyte microbial communities from Sorghum bicolor roots, Mead, Nebraska, USA - 072115-40_1 MetaG | ecosystem: Host-associated > Plants > Roots > Unclassified | place: USA: Nebraska... | reverse complement strand
GCGATTCTCAACTAAACTGTGTAATTAGTTTATTTTTTTATCTATATTTAATGTTTCATGCATATGTCCAAAGATTCGATGGGATGGATGAAAAAATTTTTGGTGGGGAACTAAACAGGGCCTTAGTTCCGAAAAGTAAAAAATTTTCGGTACTGTAGCACTTTCGTTTGTTTGTGACAAATATTATCCAATCATAGACTAACTAGGATCAAAAGATTCGTCTCGTAATTTACAGCTAAACTGTATAATTAGTTTTTATTTTCGTCTATATTTAATATTTCATGCATGTGCCACAAGATTCGATATGACGGAAAATCTTGAAAATTTTTTGTTTTCAGGGTGAACTAAACAAGACCTTTGACAAGTTGCTCCATAGTGTTGGAGTACTAGCAGTGTTGGATCCACAGTCATTTCAAAAATTTGGATAAAAGAAAATCTCGAAGTCTTTTTAATTTAACTTATGTTAATGTTTATATGAAAATGTTAATATAAGATAAAAACATCGTTCGAAAAGTACTGTTAAAGTACAAACAGGACGCATGAACCTCGTCTAAACAGCTTAGGAATCACAGAATTCGAAAAAACATCAGAGATAATTTTAGGCTTGTTTACTTCCACCCAAAATCCAAAAACTTTTCAAGATTCCTCGTCACATCGAATCTTTAGACACATGCATGGAGTATTAAATATAAATAAAAATAAAAACTAATTGCACAGTTTGATCGAAATTTACGAGAGGAATCTTTTAAGCCTAGTTAGTCCATAATTGAACTATAATTACAACAAACCAACGAAAGTGCTACGGTACTGCGAAAAAATTTCGCTCAGGAACTAAACAAGGCCTTAATCCAAAATCCAGATTTTGAAACCTCATCCAAACATGTCCGAAAGAAAAGCGCAAGAAACAAACAAAACCGGTGGTTGCAGAGTATAATTATAGCACTTTTCTTCTACCAGTACCTCTTCAATTGAAGTCACAAGACTGACATGAGCTGATGAACACGATACAGTACTGCGAAGCAGCTCCACATCACACCAGCGACGCTTCAGTTCGACAGTTCCTCCCATGAACAGGAGGACACAAGAAGGAACCCAAAACCGCCCGGGATTCCTTCCGTTCCCCCGGCCGCGGACAACTGAATTTTTTGTTTGTTTTTTCGCAGGAACAAAAAACCGACGGAAAAGGAGGGAAAAAAAAGGAGGCGTTTTTGTTTTCTCTCACTGTTCCAAGAGCCGGAAAACCGCTAAAACACCTGGAGCCGGCCCTCGGACGGATCGACAAAACGCAAGGGAAAATCTTCTGAGTTCTGATGAACTGGAAAAAAAAAATGGAGCCGGAGAGGCAGAGTGTCTCTGTTCTTCTTCTTGGCTTGATCAGCTCAGCTGGCGAGCAGCAGCAGGGACGCCAGCCCGGTGACCACCTTCATCTTGGCCTGCGGCGGCTGCGGGCTCAGCCTCAGCTTGCCAGCCGCCCCGGGGTCCTCCGGCGTCGGCGACACCACGACCGTGATCTTCTTGTCTTCTTCTCCGCCGGCGGGAATGTCCGCGGCGGATGCCTTTGGCTTGTCGTCGAACCGCAGCTCGAACTCGCCGGAGAAGGTGGCGACGGATATCGGCGTGGCGAGCGCCGGAGCCGGCGTCTTGTCCGGGTTGCCGCTGCGGGAGTGCGGGGAGAGCCACTTTGCGCGCATGTACTCGTGGTTGCGCCACGGCGGGAAGTGGAGCCCGCGCTTGCGGAGGCTCTGCCGCGCGGCCTCCGTCACGACGGCCACGATCCGGCCCAGACGGTCGGGAGTGCCCACGAACAGCGGCGGCAGCGCCTGCAGCGCCAAGCGGTACGCCTTGGTGGGCCGCGCCACCTCGAACTCCGACCGGAAGTCCACCTCCACCACGAGCCGGCCGGCGCCGGAGCCGGAACCGGACCCGGACTCAACCACCAGCGCGTCGATGTACTCGTGCTCGCCGGCCGGGTGGGAGGGGGTCTTCTCCCACCGCGACGTGCACACCGCCGCGTCGTACCCGAGCGCGCGGAGCCCGTCCGCCACGGCGCGGCGGACGTCCGCCTTCTTCCGCCCGCAGCCGGAGCCGTAGCCGCCCTTGCGGCAGCGCTCCGCGATCCGCGACGCGTCCGCCAGGAGGTTCCGCTCCGCCGTGCTCGCGCACTGCACCAGGCCCTGCGAGAAGGAACGGGAAGGGGAACAAAATAGAAAGAAAGAAATGGAAATCAATTCCTTGACCACTCGACGACGATCGACTTCGGAGGCGGCAACGACAAGAACCGAATCGGGACAAAAGACGGTACCTTGAGGAGCTCCAAGGCGTCGCCGGCCGCGGCCGGCGGCGCGGCGGGGTGGGAGGCGGATGGGAGGAAGTCGAAGTCCTCGTCGTCGCTGATGCCGTCCTGGTTGCCGTTAAAGCAGTTGCCGCATCGCCCGCGCGGCGGCCGCTCCACGGCCGCCGAGGACTCCTCCATGAAGCTGATCACCATCTTGTCAAGCGCCACCGACCCGACATCCGCCTCCGCTCCAGCGCCGCCGGTTGCCGGCGCCTTCTCGTCCTTGTCTCTCTCCTTGCCGTCTCCGACCAGCCGCTCGGCCGGGGTCACCCGCACCAACAGCCTCCGTAACATCGACACCCTCCCAGGCGCAGCCGGCGGCCTTCCCTCTATCGTACCCTGCTGGTTCTTCACCGGGAACAGAAACGTCATCGACGGCCGCCACTTACCACCGCCGCACCCTCCCCTTCCCCGCTCCACCCAACCACAACCACCGTCGTCCTCACTTGGCAACCGAAACAAGAAGAATGGCGCGTGCAGCGTGCCCTGCCTATTACAACCAAACGACCGCTACAGTCTACGCCGTCTTACTTGTGGCCCAAAGGAGGCTCGCCGCCGGCGTCCATCTCCGGTGGTTCGTGCTCAGTTCTTCTCTTCGGAGGCGAGGACGGAGGAGTGGGACAGTGAGGTGCCCCGCAAGGTCTTATAAAGAGGGACGGCGGAGGGGGGTTGGTGACGTGGACGGTTGGTGGGCCCACAAAGTACGTGGCGTAGTGGGTGTAGGAGGACGACGTTGACAGGTGGGCCCGAGCGGTGGGTCACGGTGTTGTTGCCGTTGTTGGGAGGGGGACGGAGGACTCCGTGGGCGCGGAGGGAAATGGCGGGTTTGCCCCTAGCAGTTGGGGTAAGCCATGTTCAACTGCGGCATAGAGAGGGGTAGATCTGTAGTTTTCGTAGGAAAGGTCTATTTGAGTATGGAATGGCAAGTTTGGCCCCCTTTTTGGAGTTTACCCTTGTTTTGTGCTGCCCACGGTTTTGTGCAATTAGTGTGTGTACTTTGTTGTAGTTAGTTTTAGCATTACGTTTTCAACCATAATCAACTTATATAGAAGTTCAAATAAAATCAACTTATATAGGACCTCGGCCATCTATTTATTGAATAGAGAAATTTATAAAATACATTGTGTTTATGATATTGGTAGATGAAAAGCTTCACAAGAAGAAAGTATAATCATAACACTTCTATTATAGAGTTTGCAAATTAATGCGAATAGATGGTTTGATATTGGTATATAGGCAAATCGTAAAAAGTTTAATACTAATTGACATTTCATTTAATGTAGTAATAGATTGATTCCTCTATGTTCGGTTCCTTCCCGTATTCAATAAGCCATCTCGTATTTATTGTTAGAAATAGGTTGCTTGACTAATAGGGTTGGCGCAACAAAAAATCTCTCGCCACAGCGGGCACTCTAATAGTAGTCTCAACGCGTTGAGTAGCATAGTTTCTATGACATTAACTACTCTGCCATATACTCCACACTGATGTGGTGGCAGGGCTATCAGAAGAGAGAGAGAAATTACTTCTCCACAAAGAAATCGTCTCGACAATCCTATAAGGAATGAAGAAATCACACAAGATACGCGTTGGGTGCGAAGCATGGTTTGCTTCATGTGTTTTGTGAGGTCTACCATCAAGACCATCGCCCTAACTCGTCGTTGCTAGTGGCGCGCCAGATCTATCACAAAAGAGACTAAGAAAAAGGAGATAGACTCACCACTGACCTCACTCCATCGTCGTTGAATCTGCCAAAGGAGGTCTTTGGGAGAAGAGGGGTTGCATCACTTGACCTCACCAGCACAGATCCAGGCCTCACCGCGCCAGCCCGAGCCTCGCGCACCACGCCCCAGCGTCCAAGCACCGAATGAGTGTGCGAGAGAAGATGTATATATAGAGAGAAATGGGTTGGGCTGCAGAGAAAGCGATTTATTGAATTTATTGGAGGTGCCACGTATAGATACCTTGCATATTAAGTGATGTGGTCTCTAATATAAAAATCTTAATCTTAGTGATGTGATAAGTATAAAAGAGTCTCTGTTGGTAAAGAGAAATTGCAATAAGATGCGTGTCAAGTCGAGGATGGACCCTTCAGTATTACTGTGAAATGCCATGGTTTGCGAGGCCATGGCTGTGATGATGTTCCTTGTGTTCGCTTACGTTGGGCTTCACGAGGTCTCCACCGCAGTGCCATTTTTAGTTACTAGTTGTTTCTCATCATTAGTTGCTTCTCTTAATACGTTGCTTTGCGTAGTTATGAATTATTTTCATATGATTAGTTGTCATTGGACTTCGTTGATGATCCTTAATCTTGTATGGATCGTATTGGTCTTGATAAATTTAAATTTGCTACGAATGGGTATTAAACCTTTTCTTTCGCCTAAAAAAACTACTCCCTCCATTTCAAATTATAAGATGTCTTGCCTTTTTCTAGATACATATCTTTTACTACGTACTTAGATATACACTATGTCTAGATACATAGTAAAAGAAATATATCTAAAAAAAGCAAAAATGTTTTATAGTTTAAAATAGAGTGTACTGGCCCAATACACTTGTGTTGACCTAAAGCGGGGAAGGAAAACCCCATTGGGTATTAAATTTTTTTCTTTGTCTTAAAAAACTACCTTCATTCTAAATTATGAGATGTTTTCACTTTTTCTATATAAATAGCTTTTACTACGTACTTAAATATATACTATGTCTAAATATATAGTAAAAAAATATATCTAAAAGAAATAAAAATGTCTTATAATTTAAAATAGAATAGAATACCAAGATACAATCGTAAAGAAAAAAAATCAGCGCTGGCGCTAGAAACTTGTTCTGTGCCTAATAAAAAAAACCGGAAGCCGTAAATGGGGCAAAAACGAGAAAGGCCCGTACGTAAACCCACTGGCGACCGGGTCCTGCCCACGCAGGAGGAGCCCCAGCCCCCCCGGACGTTGATGGGGACACGCGGCGCGCGCACCGTGGCCCCGGGCGCGGGGGGATGACAGCGACGGCCACAGGCGCGTCACGCAGGGGATGATGCCTTCCGTGCACTGTGCGTAAACCGCCGAGCCCACCACGGACAAGGCAAGCGCGACGTGCCCCACGGGATCTCGTGTGGCTGCGCCGGCATGTGCTCCAATTTTCTTTTTCTTCCGGCTTTTTTTTTTTGCCCCTGGCGCCTACCGCCTATATATGACGAATGACATGAGGTGATGCTAGTTATGATTTCCTTTTTTTGCCTTGCCTTGTTTTTTTGGCAAAATAAACACTATAGCGCTTTTGTTTGTATTTGATAAACATTGTCCAATTATAAACTAAATGAGCTTAAAAGATTTGTCTCACAAATTACAGACAAACTGTATAATTAGTTTTTATTTTTATCTATATTTAATGCTTCATACATGTGCTGCAAGATTTGATGTGACGGAAAATTTTAAAAAAAATTATAAAATTTTTTGGAAACTAAACAAGCTCTGGTCCGGCTCCGGCCGGGCAGTGGGCAGCGGCTGGATTGGTTGTGACTTGTGAGGATGGTCTTGGCCTGTTGCAGGCTTACAGCTACATAGGAGGCCTTAAATATATGCAGGAGGATGAAAGGGTTTTTGCTCTTTTGTTTCCACCTCTTGCTAGAGAGTAGAGACCAAAAGATTGAGGATGTGTACAAAGTACAAATTAGATGATGAGAGGTGGACTATGGTTTGCTGAGCATCGAATTTTTTTTATGTTTCTATGGTTAGTATTTTATTCTAGAAGTAGTTATAAAAAAATATTTTGATCTAGAAGTCTATGACAAAAGAAACCGCATGTATAGTGAAAAGGAAATATGATTGTCCCATGCATATAATTTATGTTACCGTTTTTTACTCTTGTCTTGAGAGCTAGTATTAGTTTCTGTGTTTGTGATTTTATTTTAGTTTTATTGAATAAATTACAAGCAGAATTAATTGTGTAAGCTTTCACTGGCTAGTGTATAACATTTGTCCTTTTCTACTTTATTGTTCTATGTGGACTTTGGGTAACCATTTGTGTGTGTGTGTGAGAGAGAGAGAGAGAGAATGAGTGTATAACATTGTACCATGACTTTTTATTTGCCCTATAAAACTTGACTAGCTAATATGTTTTCAATATAAACTATGAGCATTTTCTTAAGATAAGCCGATAAATCTCAAGATTTATAAAGTCACCACAAACGCCTCATTGTTGAGAGAAACATCGCCTTCCATTTAAAGCACAACACCGTTAAATCGTGGAAAATTTCATCCCCACAAGGAGTCGAATTCAGGACCTAGGTGTTACTGAGACTCTTGTAACCACTATACGAATCTTTTATATTCTAGAATTCACATTGTAACCACTCATTTCACATAGAATATACGTACCCGGGCTAAATAAATAGTGTACACTATTGTATTATTTGAGATAAAACTTTTCTCGTGTAACAAAGGACGAAATGATGCGGTTTGGAAATAATTTTGGAGTAACCAATAGGGCATGACAAAAGGTTTTGTAACATATGGGCATTTCTAGGAAAGAAAATTCATTTCCAAAAACCATTTTAAGGATGTTTAGATAAACTGTTTATCATCTGTGCACATTCAAATATGTAATTTCCACGATGTTACAACTTACAAAAATACAAAATACCATAGGTTTCTAAAAGCATATATATGTCCCCTTCTACTGTACATAAAGACTACCAAGTACGAAAAACCTCTACAGGTAACTAGGCATACCAGTATATAATTAATTAAGACAAAACGAACATGTCATATGATATTATGGATACGTTGCGGATCCCACAGATAGGAACTGAATTAATTCCGGGTGTCCACCAAATGCAAGTTTAACAAGTGAGAATAGCAGATCATGATCCTTTAGTTTTGTGTTTGTGAGAAGGGACCTGCCGCCTCTAATGAGTGGTTATTTGTTCCTATCCATTGGTGTAACGACTTGATTCTTCCTTGACACTGTCCCCTAACCACTATTCTCTGCCCCCATTAACAACTGACGGATACACCTTACGCAGCTGGTTTCCTGATGGATGGATGGATGGATGGATTTTTTTTTTTTGACAATTATGGATGGATGGATTAGTATCTCATATCTCATATAGTATATGCAAGATGATGCAGAGTGTGTACTGAGCCAACTAACCCACCTAGTCTGATCATCACAACTCTATCCTTTTTGAGAAATTCTTAGATCACACACAATGTGTATATATATGCTTGCCTTATTTTGATGGTTTGCACTTTTGGACCTTTCTATCTTGACTTTCGGCTCTAAAAGGTAGGCAACATGGTTTCAGTACCGTGTTGAAACTGAATGAGAGAGAGTGTGTGTATCCCTTTTTCTTCAGAAAAAATAGGTGCCACTCATTTTTTTTGTCTCCATCAAACGAGGTGGGGTGACAAGTTTAACATTTAATTTGTCTCTCTATATATTTAATCTGCAGCTCTTCCGTGATCAAATATTTTGCGACACTTTCTCATGTATATGACGCAGGTCTAACATTTTTCTTTTGGCCAAATATATAACATTTCTGAGTTGAAACCACATCTTACTATAGAATTTGGCAGATAAAATGCAACTACCTCTGGTCAGTAGTAGTCTGAAGCTCCGTTCCCGTTTCAAATTATAAGACGTTTTGATCTTTCTAGATTTAGAACTTTTTTCTATGCGTTTAGATATAGTTATATCTAAATACGTAGTAAAATTTATGTATCTAGAAATATCAAAATATCTTATAATTTGGAATTGATGGAGTACGTTTTAACCGACAGTGATGTCCAAAATTAGCATGTAATTGAACTTAAAGTAGTTTGTGTCACCATTGCTGCGTAGAACAGACTCAACAGCTCTTGGGTATGGAAGAGATGTCCCGAGGAGGAGCCAAATTATTGCTCTCTAGAACACCTCCCATGCCACTTCGTTTTCAGATGACTCCACTGTGGATAAGCCAAAGGCACAATGATTTAGTTTGAACAACTGGCTTGATGACGTGCTTAACTATTGTCCGACTGATATGCTTAATCACTTAATTTGATCTGGAAGGAAGCCACAAATTAATATCCACATTAAGTTGCTGGGTATGTGCACGGTCTATTTATTTTCACGCAAAAGCACAATAATGGATTATTGAGGAACTAGAAACTAATGTAATCTACTACTTTTGCAGACTTGGCCACTTGGGTTGTAACCAGACTTATATGGTTAATATTATTGTTGCACATCCCTTTCAGTGCGTGCCTTACCGACGTATTCAGGCCTTGTTTAGTTCCTAAAAAATTTTACAAAATTTTTCAGATTTCCCGTCACATTAAATCTTTAGACGTATGCATAGAATATTAAATATAGACGAAAATAAAAACTAATTGCACAGTTTGGTCGGAATTAACGAGATGAATCTTTTAAGCCTAGTTAGTCCATGATTGGACAATATTTGTCAAATACAAACGAAAGTGCTATAGTGTCGATTTCCCAAAAAAATTAGAACTAAACAAGGCCTCAATCTGTATATCCAAAGTTCAGTTTACATATCTTTCTGGAACCGTGTCTCGGGATTGGATAATGGTGTTCTTGTCCCTGCTATGAATACCAATTGTGAAATCACAGTTGAGCTTGCAAACAGGAGCAAGAATACGGAGCCCCAAGTTTAGAGCATCTCCAACAGTTATATGCAATTGAAATTTGCCATTTGTTGAAGTTTGCCAAGTCCCTAAACGTTTTGCCAAAGGAAAAATAAGTTCATCTCCAAGTGTTTGGCATTTTTGACTTGGCATTTCCCAAAATAGTGGACCTAACTATTTTTGTCCGGAAATCTTTCATCTTCGCGGGAAAATCTCTCGTGCGTCGCGGGGCGCTTTCTTTTCCGCGCGCAATTCCTTCGTCCGTCGCCGCCAATTTTCTCGCATGTCGCGCGGCCGTGTTCATCCCGTAAGTCCACGTCGCCGCTTGGTCCAGGTCGTCGAGTTCCGATCTCGTCGCTGCGATCGATCTCCTAGCCTCGCGTCGCTGCAACAAAACGAGGCGGTGATGGATCTCCTACCTGGCGTAGCGTCGCGTGAAGGAAGGAGAGGAGGCGGTGATGGATCTCCTAGCCTCGCGTCGCTGCAAGAAAAGGAGGCGGCGATGGATCTCCTTCGTCCCCGCACGAAGAAAGGAGGCGGCGCGCGGGGGAAAGAAAAGAGTCACGCGCGGGGATGAGTCGTATCGCGGAAAACTACCGCGACGTGGGGAGTAAGGGCACGACAAAGAGTCCAAGATTCTCGGGATATCAAAATTGCCAAGCCATTGTGCCTATGCAATAATGCCAAGTTTAGTCCATCAAATGCCAAGTTTGCCAAAATGCATAAGTCAAATGTAAAACTGTTGTAGAGCAATTTTTAAGGTTTTTGGCAAATTTTAAGAATGCAAAGTCCAATTGCATAACTGTTGGAGATGCTATGTATAAATCTAAAACTACTTATATCTACGATCAGAGGGAGCATGTGTGCCTCTTTTTTGGGAAGGCTCAGGACAGCTTAAATTTTCGCTAGATTTTAATGAAGCCATCAATTATTATGGAAACCACTGCATGCAAGAACTTGACTATATACTCCTATGCGTTCAGTCTGTCTTGTTGTTCGTTTTTGAGCATTTATACTTCATCTTTTTTTGAGACCACGCCGAAGAGCATTTATACTTCATCAACGGCTTGATCAACCGTTGGTCAATACTTTGGCAGCTGGTAAAGGTAAGTAACTTTTTTTTCTCTCTTCGTAATTTATTTCAATCCTCGTCTCGACGATAATTTGCTATCCCTTGCGTTTAGAATTAATGACTCAGTCACTCAGCATTTTGATGCTAAATTGTTTGCTGGTTTCCCAAAGCAAAATAAAATAAAATAAAACATAGCCAGGAACTACAAAATGAAAAATTGTAGAATCTGATCATAGGCAACCAATACAAATATTGCTACACTTTTACACTACCGCACGCATGAATGCAGCTCTTCAAGTGTTCTAAGCACTAGCTGCATTAGGATCTAGCTAGGAGAGAGGCACATCGAAACCAAACCATAATGTTGTGAGACAGAACCTTGTCATGCAGTCTATGTGCATAGCAATCAAAAGAACCATACATGCTTATAGTATAGTCCCTAGCTACCAAAATAACAAGCACCTTGAAAAGCTCACATCAGCTACTGCTCAATCAATTCAAGGATTGATAGGAAGAGATGAGGCTGAACTGAACTATCTTCTCACCAGCAATAGTGCTGTACTGCTGTTCTCAGCAAGATTTAAGTCAGTTTAACTAATCTCTGGGAAACAAGCAACAAGGGAATTTCATTTGTTTTTTCAATTAGTCTGTTTGTAGTCTAAGTGATCTAACATTCAGAGTTGATGAGAAGTTTAGTTGGTATACATGAGTCCAAACTCTCCCAGTTGGTTATTACTGTAATAATGAATGTTAATTTGGTCTCAGACTCTCAGTGGTTGAAGAATGCCTTTCCTATGGTCATGCCCTACAAGGCTACATCAACCAAGTGCACAAGGTGATGATTGGTTGGGAAATTATTACACTAACCATGTATATATACAAAGGCAAAACAAAAGAAAAAACAAGGGTAGGACGATTTGGTAGGGAAATCATGGAGGATGCATGCATGATTTGCTCCCAGGCCCTTTTCAAATGAAAGAACAGCAGCAGCACAAAAGTCACCCAGTATTGATCACTTTCATGTGCACTCATTCAATTGTGGGCTCTCTATGACTGTGACACGTGTACTGGTCCCCACATGCAGAGGCAGGGCAGAAAGGGACTTGCCCGAAGCATCATATAGACTGAGCTCCCCACCAGGCAGATGAGACTGAAAACTGAATAGCCTTAGCTCTAAAGAATGCTCCCTGCTTTTCTTCTAGCTAGACTAGATAGGCTTTATCACCTGCCCTTTTGTCATTAATCTTTATTTTACTTGTGCTAATTATTATGTTGCACTGATAACAAATCCCTGTATGAAACCATGAGGAAAAAAATTAGTTGTGGATCTTATGAATAGCTGAATATTCATTACTGCACATTTCACTTGTTCAGAACAGTGTGCAGACTTGTGAATGTGATGACAGCACATTTCTCTTAGATGTATGATGCCCCAACTTTGATGTAGTAAGGTGATATATGTTGCAATGAGGAATGGTATGAAGAAGTCCAGTTAAAAAATCTTTCTTCAAGAAAAGAAAGAAAGAAAAAGTTCAGTTCAAAAATCAATGGTCTGGTTACAGCATATACAGAGGAATATGCTGGTGCTGCACTCTCTGATTTGAAGTTTATTTATCTGGATCTTTGGTTTCGATTAAGATAGTTACCCCATTTACTGTTGTACATACATGTAGGGTTCAACAATTTGGTGACTTTTTCACCATGGGAATATATGCAAGGACATTCTAGAAAGGGGGGAGCACAGTGGCCCCACCAACCTGCCCCACAAAAATGTAAAAAGAATTTTTCACACTCTCCCTCCATGAAAGCGAACCCTTTTGGACCCTTTGTTTACCACAAAGCAGGTGTCACGTCTATTTGCCCCATACTAAGCGTCTGATAGGGATAGAGGTGATGATGATTCCTATAGGAGAGGATAATGAGAGGTTTTCTATGATGGTTTGGTTTGGTTGGACAGAGACCATTATATTGTGCAAAATCAAAGTGTGTGCTGTTCATGTCTTTTTGCGAGTTTTTTTAGTTTGTGAATTTTTTATTAGGCGAATTAAGGCTTGATTTCCTAGGTCAGTTGCTTGGCTGGGAATTAAG
>Ga0182004_10003769_pt1 | contig 12117 bp, 14 predicted proteins | sample Sormic07211540_1_FD_120479 | JGI IMG/M metagenome (GOLD analysis project Ga0182004, IMG submission 120479) | Endophyte microbial communities from Sorghum bicolor roots, Mead, Nebraska, USA - 072115-40_1 MetaG | ecosystem: Host-associated > Plants > Roots > Unclassified | place: USA: Nebraska... | reverse complement strand
CAGCTCTCGCGTGCTGCCTCAAACCCCGTGCCATGTCTGTCTAGCTGACGCCTCGTTTATCGCGCTCTGCAGCGGCGGCCGGAGCAGAGAGGCTTAGGTTACCGGCGGCCCCCGGCGCCCCCACTTCGCGGTCGAGCTGGAGGACACGCGTAGCAACGCCGGGTTCTTCTGCGGCGAGCTGTGGTGTGGCCTCATGGAGCCCAAGGGCGAGTTGGCCCAGAAGCGTATCCTTTCCTTCTCATTTCTCTTCGCTCCCCGTACGGCTTATTTTTTTCTCTTTCTGTGGATCCGGTGGATGGATTCGTGGAGCTCATGCGATTGCTATTCTTGTTGTTGCGAGTTTTTTTTGGTTGGATCAATAGAATTTCAGTAGCTGTTTTAATCTGAAAAGGTACTGGAGCTATTCAACTCCGTTTTTATCCGTTACTTTGGAAAACGAAAACAGTCTTTGAATCTGGATTGCCCTTGGATCACAGTTTGCCAGAACTTATCGCAGAATTGTCTATGCAGTTTTTTTCTTCTTTTTTCATGTGCTGGCTGTGTAGAATTCTGATCAAAATTTTGACCCATTTTAAATTTAATCCTGACAGTTGCCATTATTGAGCCTTTCCATTCAATCATGTTAGGGTTGCTATTAGCAATCCAGTAATATACGCTATTATAGATGCCCTTCATTATTGGGGTTTCAGAGATGGTGAGAGCTGAGCCAACTCCCATTTATTTGACAGGTACACCAATATATGGTGCCCTCGCTGAAGGATTCCTGTATATTGGTTAGGTTGGCGTCGCATGTCTCAGTCCCTCAAATCTACTTCAGCTAGAGCTCCTTGACCACCCTTGCATTTGTGAAACAGAAATGAAATTTTATGTACTTTAATAAAATAATAATCTATTTTTTTTAGATCTATCCCTATGATCCATTGATGAAGGACAAATATTAGCTGCACAATATCAGCCGATGTTATGTCTGTTCATCACTGTGGTTGTGGTTGGCTTATTTTATTGGCCACTCCCCACTCGTGGACAATGACCCTTACAAGTATATATTCTGTTTGCAAACCTTGACTTTTCTATCATCCAGCTATCCAAGAAGCAATCGACGGCTTGAAGATTGATGCTAGCACCAAGGCAAGCAATGTCAACTTGGTGAGATTCTCATTCCCATACACAATTTACTAACTTGCTTATCTTCTTAGCATATAAGGAACACCTTTATTTCCTTCTTTGTCCTATGGTTGGTTGGTTGTGCTATATCCTTCTTGATGCCTTTCATATTCGACCCTTGTAGCCTGCTAAGAAAGATGCAAGTTCTTCTGATGCAGTATCTTGCATTTCCTCCGGAGATGCAGCTAGTACTGTGAAGGAAACTGAAATGAACCAAGAAACTTATTTTGGGGACCAAGGGATGTATTACTATGGATATTATTATCCTGGTAGGTAGATTATGATTTGATTATTTTTTCTTAAAAAAGAAGTTCATTCATTTGCCTACTTGATTGTTTAGTGCAGGTTCATATGGAGGACTGGATGAGAATGGCAACTTTGTTGGATATAATGGCCTAGAGGTGCACCCAGCAGTAAGTTATAATAATAGTGTACTTCATAAAGTCTCACATATGCCTTTCCTATTGTAGCCACCAGTGGTCCTAACTTTGAAGTCTGGTGCACTTTGTGCGTTTCTATGGTGGTACCAACGAGCTTTGCACCTGTTGGCTGTCATCTTTTCTTGACATGTTTGGGAAAGTGGCCTACTATTTTTAGTGTCACTCTATATTCTTCTATTGTTATCCTTGTGCCAAAAATCTCTCTGCAGGATTTGTTAAACAATTTTTATTGCCATCGCCCTATATGCTGTCATGACCTCATGACTATTCTGCTGTACTGCAGGACAAGTCGTTTTGGTTGCATGCCTGCTATGCAAGTAATTATAGTCAAGTTCATATATATACTTTTCAATCCTACTTGAATGAAGTGTAAATTATGAGTGTTGTTTGAAGTACTCAATTTCAAATGTGGTGACTGAATTGTTGCTTTTTTTTAGTTATTTGGCATCTTTCTTTTCCGGTGTCATCATTTCCATGATGAACTGCTCCTTGACTGTGCAGCTGTTAAAGCTGTTTGCACAAGAACTTGTTTTATATCTGTCTTATGTTCCATTTCAGGTGGTTCAAGCTGACAATGGGTCATATCTGTGTCATCTTCCGGGGTATGAAAATGGATATGCTTCTTATAGTCCGGTTGTTCCTGGAGGCATTGCTAGTGTGGATGGTCAATATGTCAGCAAAGAACAATATTACTCCACTGCAATTCCATTACAGGATCTAAGCACACCTGGCATTTTTGCTCAACCAATTGCTTACGGAACTGAACTAGTACCTGCATACTCATGGGACCCTTCTTTTGTTCTTCTGGATGGAGTTCAGGGACATCCAGTTGGTGTGCATCAAACAAATTATGCTGCAAGACCAAAATATTCTTCTAATAAGCATGCTATTCCTTCTTCGAAAGCTGCCCGCAGTGCAAAACCCGCAGCAGATACTGTCAAAGGATCATCATCAGGTCTAGAAACTGTAGCAAATGCTGCTAATAGCAGCCCATCATCGAAGGGTGCAAATAAGGTAAACCCTGTAAAACATTGATCTTGCCATCTTGGCCCTTGCCCCATAAACGTAGGAAACTTACTTTCACATGCTTGTTCTCATGCTAGGCATCTGGTGCTTCCATAACAAAAGGATATCTTCCATCTAGCAAGTTTGTGATGCATAGTAATAACCAAGGAAAAATCAGTGTTTATCAAAGCAAAGGTATCAATGTGAAAGAAAGTGGTAGAAGCTGGAACAACGGTGAGAAGCTTAAGATGAGAAGTAAGTTAAATGGACATGGTGATTCTGAATCTAATGAGAACAACCACACTGATAACTCAAAACACAGTTTGAGCCCTCAATCTGATGTTGGATTGCCAAGTTCAGGGGGTGCTAACGCTAGCATACCTTCACATGTTGCAATAAGCAAAAATGCATATAATCTTTCAGATTTTGTTACAAAGTATGAACAAGCTCTATTCTTTGTAATTAAGTCTTATAGTGAAGATGATATTCACAAGAGTATCAAGTACAATGTCTGGGCAAGTACTCCTAATGGAAATAAAAGGCTTGACAGTGCCTATAGACTTGCACAAGAAAGGATGGCAGAAAAAGGAACCAAATGTCCTGTTTTCCTTTTCTTTTCAGTAAGTACACACTACTAATTGTTCCTAGAGAATTATTTTTTCTCATGAACATCACCTTGAATCTCTGAGTATAGTGTCCCCGTTGTATTCCAACATTTGTTCTTATTCAATGTATCTAACTGTTTTTTGAGCACTTAGTTTCACGTGAGAAGTGCACAACACGAAGCGATTACTTTCTAATTTATCTGTTTATTTTAAAATAACATGCCATTTGGTTTCTTTGTTCCATGGAACTTTTAGAATTCTGTTCTAGTAATCATTACAGCCGTCTAAACATGGTGTACCAGTATGTAGGTAGAACATGGCAACCTTTGTTTTAACTATCTGATAACACAGTGCTGCCTTGTTTTTTTCATACTTTGTTTCACATGTTCGTAGCAAGTTAATGAGTTGCATATCGAAGTGGCCCTTTTATGAAAAGATTTGCATTATTATTTTTCTTCTGACCTTTTCATATTGATTATTAAACTACAGGTTAATGCTAGTGGTCAGTTTTGTGGTGTGGCTGAGATGGTTGGCCCAGTAGATTTCAACCGGAACATGAACTTCTGGCAACAGGACAAGTGGAACGGTTTCTTCTCGGTAAAATGGCACATTATCAAGGATGTTCCCAATCCACAATTTCGCCATATAATTTTGGAGAATAATGAGAATAAACCTGTGACAAACAGCAGGGACACGCAAGAGGTAACCTTCCAATACTTGGCAAGAGTTGCTTGCTATTTTTTACAGCAAGAGGTTGAGCTCTGTAAGTTAATTCTCATTTCATGACAATTTGTCAGGAAATCTGTTTGTTCATAATATTTCATGCTATTGCCCATGTGTTTTTTCTTGCCGTTGAAACAATCAATCCTATTTGTGCTCTGTGTGATTAATGAATCTTCCATGATCTGAATGATTCTCTTGATTCTTCTATTTTGTATGAAACAAATGGCAACAACTTTATAAGCATCGGAACCACTTTTAGGTTCTTGTCTATTCTATTCTTCAGTTTCCTCTGTTTTACTAATCAGTTAGGGTGTTTCATTCTTGTCTAAATATGTTTTTCTTGTACTGTAAAGATGGTATTTTGATTTAATTCTACCACTGATTATGTATGATTTCAAATCCAGGTCAAATTTTCACAAGGTACAGAGATGTTGAACATTTTCAAGAACTTTGCATGTAAAACATCAATACTGGATGACTTTGACTTCTACGAAAATCGGCAGAAAGTAATGCAGGACAGAAGAGGCAAGCCGCTTACTACATTGTTTGATCACCCATTGGTATGTAGTGATGTACTGAATAGTCTGAACTCCTATTCTTTAACAACAGTATTATTTGTTTCTATTTGTTCATTGTATTTATGGACCATATAAAGCAAATAGTTTTACTTGGTCAAAATGTCAGTGCTATGCTTCTTGGTTTATGTTTGGTTCCAGGTTAGGGGTATTTCAATTGAGACCTAGAACTTCCTCCAGGAATACACAAGGAAATAATACAATTGGCCAAAATAGATAATGAGAATCATATCCATATCATTTTACATTTCTTAACAAATATAATCTGTTTGGCTATTCTAAGTGTTTTTTTTCTGGGTAAAGAACTTGTCATTTTGAATTCTTTGGTCCAGTTTTTTTTTCTGTAACTTAATTGACCCAACAATTGGCTTTTGGCGACAGAAGATTTTAGTTTCACATATTAATATCTCCTAATAATAATAATAATAATCTGTCATTTACATTATCATTGACGAATAGCGATTATTCTGTTCCTCATTGATTTTCATCTTCTATGCAGCCAAAAGCTGAAAAAACTGCAGAAATCAAAAGGCAAACACATGCCACAGAATTTGGTAGAGCCAAGAGTAATGAGGGGCAGGGCAACAATGTTGGGGTGGTGCATGATACAACCAAGAAAAATGAGGAGCAGAGCAACAACGTTTCAGAAGTAGTTGATGCAGCCTGTAGCAACAAGGAGCAACCCAACAAAGTTGCAACACAATGTTGATGCCATGAGCTAGTTGAACTGGGGAATGAGATAGCCTCTGGAATGGACTTCAACCTGAATGATAAATTTGATGTGTACAATGTCAAGAAACCATCATTTGTCATCGGTTCTCTTCCATTTTCTCATGCAAGCAGAAAAGGAAAAAGAAAGTGAAGCTATGGGACTGTCTTCCCACGAGAAATGTTCAATGACTGGGAAAAAGGTTCTAAGACACATTTATGTTGAGGCCCCTGGTGCTAAGGCATTAGAGACCCCTCCTTGTCTATTTTTTTTTTATCTCGGAGGGTATTTTCTTTTCTTGTGTTGTGTCTTTTTTTTTTCTTCTCTTGTTCTTCCTATTACACTGCTGAGATTTTGCGAAGCAGTATGCGCTGTGGTCCAAAGAAGCCAGTTTGCTTTATGGCTGGGTGTGCTTAACGGAGTGTTTGTTGCTTTGTGGGTTGTCCTCTAGGATGTGTTATGTGTTGACTGTTTCCTTTTAGAATATGTGCAATTGTTCTAGAAACTGACATAGAAGAAAAAAAGGAAAAAAAAGGATTGTGAGGGATTAGGAATTAATTACAATAACTTAATCTTATGTTGCTGTTTCTTCCATTATCAAGAAAATGAACAAAAAGGATTTGAAAAGCTGTTGATGTGTACTTCGCCGATACCATGTGTCTTGCAGCCTGTGACGAGCCTTTCGTTTTCGCTTGGTTCTTTATGGCTAAATTGGGTGTCCGATTCGGACATCTGTGGTTGGCCTTCGCCGCGTTCTGATGAACGAATATACATTGTGTAAAGACTGTGGAGCACTTTCCAGAGTGATTTCGACGGATTGTGAACTGACATCCAGTCCTTTCGGAAAGGGACTTGGTATCTGTTTGCTTTCTGGGCATAATAAGGCCTTGTTTAGTTCACTATAAAAACCAAAAAATTTTTAAGATTTTCTGTCACATCGAATCTTGCATCTTATGCATTAAGCATTAAATATATACAAAAATAAAAACTAATTACACAGTTTGTCTGTAAATTGCGAGACGAATCTTTTGATCCTAGTTAGTTTATGATTGGACAATATTTGCCACAAACAAACAAAAGTGTTACAGTAGCGAAATCTAAAATAACAAGGCCTAATATGTATAAAGGTCACTTTATGGATGCTATCATTTTGCCTTTTGAAATGTTGAGAAGAATTTTTGTTTGAGTCGGCTGATTGCTTGCTCTTCAGTTAGGAGCAAAGGGTGTTGCAGCCTACAAATTGCTTGGTCTGTGAAGTGGAAAGCTTCAGCTGCTTGTTTGCCTTGTTAAAACATACATAATATTTTGTAACTGGAGATGGTTCTTTCCTATGGTAGAATAGGTTCACATAGTTCTTCCTTTATTTTCAGATGCTTCTTTTAATTGCCAGTCTTTAGCTGCTATGATTATTTTCTTGTTTGATAACGAGGGATTATACCACACAAACATGGATTTGAGGTTAGCATATGGAGAGAACCCACACTAAGTTATTGTTATTTTTTCCGCTATTTCACCTTTATATTGCGCTTTGGCGCTGCTAAATTGTTTGGTTGTAGCTTTGAAATAGTGCTGCTATTTCAATTTTAGCTATAAGAGTGACAATTTAGTTATTGTCTATTATATTTTTGCTGCTAAGTTGGTCTTTTGAAAAATTAAACACTTGAGTCTCATGTGCCATATAAGTAATGTTTCCTAGACTCCTGATGCCTTGTAAACATATCTGTGTCATCATATTTCATGAATCTAATATTTTTGTGAATCAATTACTCGTATTTTTCATGGTTATTATCTTAAAACCGCTATTTGTTATAGCTCCGTTATAGCTATGCTATACTTTATAGCTTCTAGGAAAAAGATGCTGCTCTTTACTATAGCCCATAATTTTAAACCTTGCTCAACAAATCATAGGAAATGTGTCCAACAAATCATAGGAAATGTGTCCAGTTTGGTTTTGGAGTTTATCATCTTGTTATTACAGAGTAATAAACTAATAATGCAGTCCATGTTTTAGTGAAGTATTGTGGTATGACCGAAAAAAGAAATCAATGGATTAATCTGCTCCTGATTGCCATGGCACGGTCGCGAGAAAAAAAAAATCAATGGATTAATCTGCTCCTGATTGCTGTCGTCGGCGAACGATCTGGCTACCCTCAGTTTCTTTCGTAGGCGCCGCAAAACACGATTCCTTACTTTGGTTCGGTCGCTGAAAACGTTAACCTGAAGGCAACCCGTTGTTGAAGGATAATTAAAGAAATTGTCAGCCCAACCCAGTACTGCCTCAGTCTTCAGCTGCTTCATTTCCCGTTAGGCCGTTTAGGCGTTTATGGGCCTAAATACTTGCAACTGAAGATGGGTATGCTGAAAGTACAATGCACCAAATTTACCATGGCTGGGCCATACCTATGGCTACAGTTGGTTACTTTCAGTATACTTTTGGGGCTTAGTTTCATCCATGAACTATCAAGGTGTGTTTCACTCCTCAAACTTTTCCTTTTATTAGTTTCAAAGTTATTCTTGGTACCGGCATTCACTGATACTTCTACAGTTCAACTTCATGACATTGCAACTTTCACCACCTGACATCTCTAACTCTTCTCCCGTTTCTATCTATTCAGACGTGAGAAACAGGTCAGCCGGTGCTCATCCACTGCAAGAGAGGCAAGAAAAGCCTCTTGCATTCCAATTCAGCATTTTCCTTCCATGATACTACGATAGCATTTGATTTCCCTGACGCTGAACATGTCTGAACTCTGATGATGTTTCGACGCCCTGAATGGAGACGGCTAACAGGTCGCAGACACTGTCCGCGTTTTCATTGGAAATGGACGGCAGATTCTCACTCCAGTGTCAAATCCAACGGATGAGCGTCCCAATCGGGCCGTATAAACAAGGACAGGCTAACCACGACGCCTGGAAGCCCCGATCCCGGCGCCGCCACCCCCGCTTAAACCCTAGAGCGGCGGCGGCGATGGCTCCCAAGCGCTCGGCTCCACCTCCGCCCCCGGTTGCCTCCTCCGAGGAGACCGCCTCTGGTTCGGGCTCCGAGGAGGAGGAGGAGGAGGACGAGGAGGAGATCGCCCACTCACCTCCTCCGGCCGCTCACAAGAGCATTGCTCCGCCGCCGCAGAAGGACCAGGAATCCGAAGCGTCCGATGAGGATGAAGATGGCGAGGAGGAGGAGGAGGAAGAAGAAGAAGAAGAAGAAGACGAGAAGGCCAACCGCGTGATCCCTTCTTCGGCCACCAAGAACCCGCCTCCGCCGCCGCCGGCTCGCGAGGAATCCGAGACCTCCGACGAAGAAGAGGAGGAGGAGGCGGACGACGAGATGCCGCAGACGAAGCCCGCTCCAACTCAAGAGATGGAGGCGAAGGGCGCAAAGCGGCCGAGCGCGCTGTTCCAGCGCACCTGGTCGACGGACGACGAGTTCCGCATCCTGGAGGTCCTCGCTGCGCACCGCCTGGAGCACGGCAGGCTGCCCAAAATAGACGTGCTGGCCAACGCCCTCGCTGGCAAGCTCGACAACAGTGGCTGCAGCCTCCCCGAGCTCCAGAGGAAGGTGAAGAGTTTGCAGAGCAGGAACATCAAAGCGGTCAAGAAGGGCGTGCTGCCGAGCAAGGATGAAGACCGCCGTCTCTTCGACCTCTTCAAGAACGTCTGGCCCGTTACGAAGGTGGCACCTACCAAGGTGGCGCCTACCAGTGGTGCTGGTAGGGAGCCTGACGAGATGTGTGAGCTGTACCCATACCTTGCGGAGGAGGTGAAGGCGCTTCAGAAGGCACACCCGGGCATGTTCAAGCGGGAGTTCGCGATGATCGACGATAGCAAGGCCCGTGCACTGGACGAGAAGATCAAGAGGCAGAGGCATGCACAGATGAGACTGCATCTGCGTCGCCTTGACCTGACCAAGGAAGTGACCAAGACACTCATGGACCTGGCTGAGTGATGGGATGGACTGGGCTGAACAATAGGCATTCTATTTTATGGCATTCAAATGCATTGATGCGAGATTACCAGCAAATGTTGTATCATATACTGTTGCATTGTCAGTGTTAAGTCAGGAAGTGCCTGGATGATGTTCAGTTATTCTTCTGTTTTGTTGTTGGTTCTGAACTTGGCAGGATAACTTCGAAGTCTAAATTTTGTCAGTCTAAGCTCTAGTAATATGGAAATACTATGTTATTGTAGTAATATGGAAATACTATGCTATTCGGAACCCTGACTCCCCGAGGACTTCACCACCCCCTTGGCTGTCCGTGATGCCTTTCTTGATGTTAGCTAGCATTATATGAGATCAATTTATCATTTTCATAGGAACTCCAGAGTTCACAAATTTGCTATTATCAAATGCAGCCAACAGGCTATTTGGTGGGAAAACATTCAGACAGTTTCGATAAACATATACATCCGGTCATAATATTTCAGATACTGACTTCTAACATGTCTTTTACAGTGATGGCTTTTTCTTTGCTGTCAAGGAAGTACCAAGGACTCAATGCAAAACAATGCAGTCTGTAGCTTGAACATGTGAGTTATGAATTATGCAGGCTTGAGAATTATGCTGATTACGCTGCTGCAAACATGTTTCTCAATCGTCCCATTATTTTTCTTGACTTCCACTGATAATAGGTAATTATTTTGTTTCACTGTTTCAGGAGATATCTCTCTTGAGTCATTTGGAGCATGAAAATATAGTTCAGTATTTTGGAACAGATAAGGTACTAAACTCATTTCTATAGTCATGAAATTCATTTCCAGAATAAAAGTATGATAAGCATACAATTATTTTCTATAATAAAATTTGCTCTATGTGGTGATTGCTTTGTTGTGCTCTGTTTTGTGCTCTCCTTTTGTTTATAATACATGCTATTTTCAAGTATATGGCAGCTGTCCATCATGAGTGTTTTTTTAATGTTAAATTTGTGGGACAAATTCATTGCAGGAAGGTGGGAAACTATATAATTTTCTTGAACTTGTTACCAAGGATCTTTGGCAGCTTTATATAGATTCTGAACGGTTTGCATTATCTACATCAGCAGAATGTACTGTACGGGTTACTTAGATTAGAATGATATATCAATTTGATTTTCTACTTCATATCTGGATGTAAGTTTATCTTACCTGGATATTGAACATGCTCATTCCCTATGTTACTAGAGTCATAAAATGTGCCAATATCCTAGTAGATGCAAGCGGGTTGGTCAAATTGGCAGATTTTGGACTTGCAAAGGAGGTATTCACTGTGACATTCTAAACACCGTAAGATTCATCTAAGTTCTACATCTACATGTTGTGCTGACTCTTTCTAATTTGCATTTGCAAGATGCCAATTTTGAGCCTAGCAAAATCTAGCAAGGGAACTGTCTACTTGATGGCACCTGAGGTTAGTATGTGCAGTTGTGGTTCTGTGCTGTTTCTATCTGAGTGATCTTACAGTACCATGTTGAATTCTTAAAATAATCCAGAATATAATTCTAATTATCTTAAGTGGAGATTGCCTAAAAATATCCCTTGCTGTTTCAACCTTAATGATGTGCCTTTCCGTAGTTCAGTTACTTGACAATGGCAAGTTTGATACTTATGAGCCTGCTTTAGAAAATCAAGCCAGCTAGTTGTAACTCAAAAACTTGTAAGCACTATGACAAACAAAAGTGTTATATGACTTAAAGCTGTTTCTTTACTTTATCAGAAAAGTGACAATAAAATTTGGTCTGGCAAGTTGCGAACCACATGGTCACATAGACCTCCAGCCGGACATATGGAGTCTTGGCTGCACAGTTTTGGAGATGCTGACAGACAAGAAGAAAGAAACAAGATCCATATGGCTACCTTTCCTGACTGATAGATTTGCTGTTTATCTATGTTTGTGCAAATGTCGTACGTATGGTATATTGGACCAAAAATAGCAGTAGTCTTGGTCTAGATGATTCCATCCTCTAACTGAGTTCAAAAGACTATTTTGAAGAATGAATCAGGGTTTTTGCGCTCCTTGGAATCAGGCCTATACGTAGTGTAAGCCGCCTGCTTTCATGAGAAATATCGTAAATGCACACACACAAGTAGCACCTCTCTTGATAGAAAGCTATACTTTCATGGTGAATGCTATCATATTTCCCCTGTTTTGTTGACACATGTTTTGCTTAAAATTGGTAGGGGAATACCACCAGAAATTCCTAACACATTATCAGAAGACGCGCGTGATTTCATAAAGAAGTGTCTCCAAGCAAATCCAAATGATGACCGGCCATCTGCCGCTCAGCTATTTGAGCACCCATTTGTGCAGAGACTGCTGCAATAATATGGCGCCTGATGTTCTCATTGATTGCTAACATATTTGATTGTACATAAGCTGGTAAGTCTTCCTGTTATGGATGTTGGGATTGAATGTAGAGAGTTGAGGGGAGCGATGGTGGCTGTACTCGTGGTGCTACACTGTGGGTGCTGTTCACAGCGGCTAGGGTGCGCTGCAAGGGAGAGGAAGCTGGCCAAGGGCCTTGCCCCATGGTTGGGCAAGAGTGAAGGGTTTTCGTCTTAATTCTTAATTTTTGCTTCATTAGATTGATACATCTCCTCTCCCTATATAGAGAGGTTTACTTGACTCCCAAGCTACTTGATACCTAAGCAAGCAACCTTTATTTCTAATTAACCCTAACACTAATGGGCTATACCACCAGTCCAGGCCCAATAAGTCCCTGCCATAACACTTCCAGCCTCCTATTAAACAAACAGCTTCTTTAATCACCTCCATCTTATCACTCAAGAAAATATTTAGCTGAACTTGCCGGTACTAATGATTCCCCCCCCCCCCCCCCCCCCCCCCCCCCTCCCTCTTCTTCCTCCTCTTTTTTTTTTTTTTTTTTTTTTTTCCCCCCACCGGCGCTCCGCCTCGGCTCCTCCTT
>Ga0182004_10003768_pt1 | contig 12118 bp, 8 predicted proteins | sample Sormic07211540_1_FD_120479 | JGI IMG/M metagenome (GOLD analysis project Ga0182004, IMG submission 120479) | Endophyte microbial communities from Sorghum bicolor roots, Mead, Nebraska, USA - 072115-40_1 MetaG | ecosystem: Host-associated > Plants > Roots > Unclassified | place: USA: Nebraska... | reverse complement strand
CAGCAGCAGCAGAAGTTTTTCAAGGGCATTTCAAACTCACCACCATGACAAAGACACTATTGAAGAAATCTTCTAGGGGTTGTATCAGGAGCAGAGAAGCATCGGCAAAGGTCTTAATGTCAACACCTACAGGATGGGTAGTTGGATACAGCACAGGTAATCAGACATAATGCAGGAGAGGCAAGCCATTCACGACAAAAATGAAAATGAAAAACGTGTACCGGGATGGATCTTATCAGCAACCTCCAAGTAGGCACTCCACAAAACTTTTTCTTCATCTTTCTCGAATACGCTTGGGTCAACCTACACAAAATCAGAGTGGAGAGAAATACTGCATCAATGAGTACTCGAGACTGGTGATGTAGTTGAGTCAAAAACTTCACCATAATTTGAACTGAAATCGCAGTTTATGATGGTACATGTTTAAGCCAGTACCTCCAAAGCAGACTCAATTTCTTTTCCACGGATTATCCTTGTTGGCCTTGAATATGCTTCAACAACTTTTGGAAATGTTTCCGTTCTTGAAAATGCTTCCATCTGCAAGTGTCCACACAACAAAAACTATAGAATACTCGGAAGAACTGTAGAATCTTTGGGGCAGATAGGTGAAGGGAACATAACATCTTACTTCAGTTGCTGTTTGTGCTGCTAGATAAGGGCAGTTTGCACGCTCCATAAGTACTGAACGGACTATCTCGCAGTTAACTCCCTCATCCACCTGATGGCAGTGACAAGAATAGATGCCACTTTGAAAAAGGCAATGGATTCCATCGACCAAAAGTTTGATTACATAGAGCAAAATGAGTTTTAAAATGAAATGCAGATGTACCAGTTCAAAATGTTAATCCTATTCAAATAAAGGACCAGCACAGCAGTTAGACAAGTCATGATAACCATCCAAAAAAAATTGTTTTCTGTGGTAAATGTACCAGTGTGTGTACCAGTGTATCTCTATCCTAGCTAACACCCAAAATGAAAAATCCTAATATGTGTATATAACTCAACTGTCATTAAAGATCAAGATAATATGTACCAGAAGTTGTTCCAGTCTCCTTGTGACGAATTGTACTGCCTAAAAAGGATTTTGAAAATGAATCTGTCAGGAACCATATACTAAATGAACATAGTACATAAACATTATCTGAAATGCGTACTGACCTCATCTATAACATTAGTCTCTATTTCTATGGGTTGCACCCCAGCCAATAAGGTGAGAGCTCGCCTGAGGTCAAAGCTCTTCTTGTTCTCAACCAATATTTGGACCTAGATAAAATACATGTGAGAAAATTTCATGTGATGATAATTGGGAAAGTTTCATGTGATGGTAATTGGGCCTTTTCTAACTCCCTTACCAGTCCATAAGAGACCCTTCGAAGTCCAAATGGATCATTGGTAGAACTTGGCTGGCATCCAGCTCCAAACAATCCAACTAGGCTATCCAATCTGTGAAACAAATGAGAGAAGGGTAGCAACTTCTCTAGCTTGAATAAATTCTTGGACAAATGAAATGCAGTACTACCCGGAAAGTTGCCACAGAATTTCTGTGCGCTAACAGAATAAACAAATGAACGCAAAAGTTCTTTTTTCATGTTGAGACTGAGTGGGCTACATTTGTGTGCACAAGTACCTATCAGCAACCGCAAGGACTATACCAGCATCTGTTCTTGGAAACACATCACCCGAAGACCGAGGAAGTGTTATCTCAAATAGTGCTTCTGCAATCTTTGACATGAATATGTAATCAGCCAAAATGGACAGAATGCTAAGACAAGTTGGTACCAAATTTACCACATTAAAAGAGAACCACAACCTCTTCGGGGATGCCATCTCTCAAAGCATAATGGCGTGCCATAATTCCAGCAAGTGAAGTAAATTCTGTGACAATAGAAGTGGCAAGATCTGACATAGCCAATGCAGCCGCATCTTTGATAATTGAGATCATTCTCTCATTTATTCCGAGAATAAGGGCCAATTCAGCAACAGTATTCTCAAGACGTGTCATTTTATCGAGCATTGTGCCAAGTTTTTCCTATTCAATTAGGATGTAATTATTATGAAAGACAAACATTACAAAAGAAATAGCGTAAGAGTTCAGGACAGTATACTTACATGAAAAAGAATGCCACTAAGCTGCCCTCGGAATTCAGAAAATTTCTTTTGTGTATCCATCTTATAAAAAAAATTGGCGTCCTCATACCTTGCCCTGCATTGTATGACAATTCAGAATCTAAAGCTGACTAAAGTAGTAAAGTCCTCTAATCAAACAAAAAATTCAGAGGGCACAGAAATAACACTTTAATCATAATGCTGTTTAGTTGACTATGGTGATTGTTCATGCAAAGAACTTGACTTTGCAATGCATGCCACAACTTGTTTATAAAATCATCATAGGGCCTTTCAATAACCTGAGAACAGCTTCATTCCCTTTGCGGACAACTTCCTCACTAATTGCACCATTGGCAACCTAAGAGAAAAGTGAGTTAAACAAAAGGGTAAAAATGCATTACTCAATTGTCAAATATATGACATGCTCAAAAAAATTTGTCCAATATAATCTCTCACAGCAATAAAATAAGGTAGCAGATCGCCTGTGGACTTGGAGATTACAGCAAAATACTTCTGGTGTTTCTGCATAACCTGTAGTTGCAATTCTGATTAAAAAGATGCAGCACATTACAATGCATTATATTTCTAAACAAGGTTACATGTTAGCAGGTTTATAATTTTGGTCATTGAATTGTCAAGAATGGAAGAAAAAAGTTAGCTTCTACGCAACCACAATAAAAGGCTGAACATACCGTAATCAGTACATCTTTCGGAAGTTCTAAGAAGGAATCATCATATCGACCAAGGATGGGCACAGGCGCCTCCACAAGATTGATAACCTGCATAATGTGGTTTGAAATTACAGTTTTTGACAGCAAAAATTAAGATAAAAAATAAAAAATGGAATAAAAGGATATCTACCTCCTGCAGCAAGCTATCAGGCGCAACAAAATCGCCACCGACACCTTCAGCCAATACAGTAGAGGCATGCAAGACTTTTTCCTTCCGCTCCTGCAGTAGAATATTTTATGAAACTTTATTACAGTAACATCTGGAGTGCTAAGCACTTGAAAAATTATGAATGAATCCTTAGCCTTTTCCCTGCTTCATGCAGGCTACTAAAGCTGACAAAGCTAAAAAGTTCAAACCCATATTTTAATGACAAATATTGCGTGACATTGAGATTTGATGTTAAGAAACCTCCAAACAAAACATTACTTTGTTAATAAAAAAAATTAAAAATGAGTTTGTGGGTTAAGTGTGTGAACAACCTAATAGTGCACTCATCTCACCTGCATATTAATCAAGATCCCAGCTTTTTCCACACTACGTAAATATGATTCTGCAGTTTCCACCTGAAATTGGAGAAAAAATTCGAATTACTTCCATTCTACATATGATGAGCTGGTAGTATGCTGCTTTAGTTATTTTATTTATGTACAATACAAGAGAAAAGGAAGATGTCAGAAAAGAATCTTTTATGTATTGTTTGCTGTAATACAATGCATAATATCATAAAGTTTAGTTTATGCAGCAACATTCTTACTTCCTCTCCATCCCAAGTTATAAGACGTTTGACTTTTTTGACCTCAAGTTTGACCACTCGTCTTATTCAAAAAATTTATGGAAACATTCAAGTCATTCTTGAAGAACTTTTATTAATAAACCAAGCCACGACAAAAGAAGTGATATTTTGCACAAATTTTTGAATAAGACGAGTGGTCAAACTTGGTGTTGAAAAAGTCAAACGTCTTATAATTTTAGGATGGATTGAGTACTTTTTTTTTTTTTAAACGAAGCAACATTCTTACTCAAGACAACCATCAAGATAGAAGTAACAGAAGAAGCAAAATAGATGAAATATACAAACACGCAAACCAATTAGTACCTTAAAATTAGCCAAAGAAGAGTTACGAAGGCCACATGACTGATTCCCACTGCCAATGCAAACCTTGTTTGTTATAGAAACAAGAATGCTCAAAATTTATGACAAAACAAGATCGAGAACTAATACAAAATGTATTACCTTGAGATACCAGCAAAATAAAATGGCACAACAAAATCGCCATGAAGTGCCAGGATCCAGCGTATTGGACGACTAAAAACAATCTGCGAGTGAAATAATCTAGAGTGAGTGGCATGCACATTGATCTTGTAATGGGATTTGTAAAGCTCATTGCCCAAATTAAAGAAGTAACTATTGTCCTCACTGAAGAAAAGGAAAGAAGTAACCATAGTTGAGAATTTATGCAAGATTAGCCAAAGGTACATAATTATGAAGAAGCATTCATTCTACCCTTTTATCTATGTATTATTTTCAGGAAGTGTACCCCCCTAGGTGAAACAAAAGACGAGAACTAGCTACAGCTAAGTTATGAGTTCTGTTGATACAAGTACTCTAACACATATGTAATCAGTTTAATTTGAAACTATAGTGACATTAGATCATTTGATCTAGGATTCCTCAAACATAATAGCACATTGGCGGCATAAAGGCCATTCAGGGTACACATACATTGGAGTTCCAGCGCATCGACTTGGGAAATGAAATACCAGAAACAATAGTAGGTATATCTTCAGCTAGGACCTGCAGTTGACATGCTACAATTAAAGGACAAGCAGAGATACACACTGCACGAAATAGAAAAGAATATGCGAAGCCACACATGTCGAGTCAGGTACTGGAAGACATGGACTCTGAACACAGTAAACTAATTAAGTAATTGATTATTGCTAAGCATCGATAGCTTCTTGTATTATTAATTCTTCGTGTTAGGGCGCCAGTCGCTGCCTCTATAGGCACATGGCTGTTGGCCCATTATGGTTATTATAGATTGATACATGGGTGGTCATATAACCAGGGTGGCCATATAATTAGGGATACATGGGCCTCATGGGCCTAGCCACATGGGCCTGCATTACACATACTCTAACAGAAAAATGCAACAGATATTTATCACTCTCATTCCAGTGCCAGAAAGTCCATTGTTTATAAACACCACGAATATACGAGGAAGAACTTTTTAACTCTTGAAAACTCTGTTGATCAACTAAGGCCCTACTTCAGGTATCCAATACAATCTTCTGTCAAGCAAATATATAGGATAAGAAATAACCTCATCAGCAAAACGAGCAGACTCTCTGACTCTAGCATAGATATATTCTGTTTTACCTGTAAAGTGTGATTTTTTTCATGAAATTTAGGCCTCTTTAAACAACAAGAAGAGATAATTAAGAAAAAAGGGGGGTTATAAGGGGGAAGCAGCATTATGTGTTATAAGCATAAGGCCTCAACATGGGCATCTGGTAATAAGATATAGGAAGCAGATAATAAATCTGAAAAAAAAACTTCAATTTTCTCTTGATAAAATATGGATTCATCTGAATTCAGTACCCTCTATTCTAGCAGTTAGCACTGAATAAGTTTATAGAGAATAAGCAGTTGAGAACTAAACTAAAGCTAAGGTTACCCTATAAAATAACTAAATGTAATATCAATGAATGAACTACACAGGTCATGACCGTCAAAAAGTTACACAGGTTTTTTTTTTAGCATAAAATACAGCAGGGGAAACCCCCACTGTAAGATTTTATAAAGAAAAAAAGGATAAGAACTGCACAAGAAAACAAGCACAACAAAAGCCACTCAAGAGGCTGAGAGAGCCACTTGGCAACCAGAAAGCTAAGAAAAGGGATATAAACAAAGGAGGAAAGAAGAGTGTTTGTCCTCAGAAAACTACACAGGTCATCAGTTCTATAGTAAATTCCGTGCTATCAATTCCACATGGTGATTCGAACACAGCAAGCACAAACAAGAAGTGGAGATGACTGTAGGTAGGTAAGTTGGCAACCAATCACAATTAGCAATATAATTATATGAAAGAGAAATTGGCAACTCTAAAAGGAAGTGGCAATCATAAATATTTAAAAGGGAAGAGCTTGTTTTGTATACCATCTATTCTTCTATATAGATGATCAACAGAGACATTATTCTTTCGACAAAATCCCTCAGCGGCCTGGATAGGAACAAAGAAAATTATTGTAAGAGGATAAGATCCATATCAGCAATGGTAAAAAATGCAGCTTTTGTAAATGATGCTACTCGCTTCCTCCTAATTAAGAACCAAACTAGATTTTATTTTCCACATGCACATATTCATGTTTCAGGCTACAAAAGAGACACAAGAATAAGCAATATCACAACAGCAGAGTATAGCCAAGTTTCTTGTGGATAGCCAACCTTAGTGGGGTTTCCTTCTTCGTCAAATGCCTTCGCAACTGGTGGACCACGTAGTTCAAACTCTACCTCTGTTTGCTTCATACTAAGATTTTCAACAACAATCTGTAAATCAAAGCTGGACTTCTTATTGCTTCAGATTGGACAAGTATAGATGTATAAAAAAATAGTGGACTAACATCTTAAGGGTTTTCCATATAACAAACATATCTAAAAGATGCCCACCAAGAAATCACTTCTTTCAAAATGTTTTCATGTTCATGTACACCGTTTTAGATATTTCTGTGTGACTAAAATGCACAAACATCCCTAATATACTAAGCAAAGGAAATTTTAATGAGTAAGAAAAGTTCTCCACCATGCAATTGGCTTAGTCATCAGGCAGGTTATCACATTCATTTCTAACTGAACACACACCAAACTGCCTCCTGGTCTCTACTCACAGAAGGAATACAAATGTTGAAGAGATTTTAGACATTACATGACAGCAATTTCTGATGAAGCTTGAAAGATATGACGGTGTAGAAAAATACATCAAGAAGGCTGGTCAGGAAACTAAATGTGAGATGAAAATTGTCAGGATGATACCGCTAATCTCCTTGGTGTCCCGTAAGTGTGCACTTTCCCATGGGTCAATCTACGTTTCTCCAATGTATTAACTAGAGATTTCTCAAGCTGAAGATCAACAAGCAACAGATCACAAGTCATTCCACTATGAAACAAAGTCAGAAAATTCTAGGAAATAAAAATTTGCAAAGCAAGGGTCATCATGTTCTTTAGATACAAATGGAAAGCTATGTTTACCTGTTCAGTTGCTTCTACGACGTCACCGGGTGGCAACTCTTCTGTTCCTATTTCAAGAACAAATGCCCGTGGTTGCACTGGCACTTCCTGAATGGCAGAAACCAAATTTCTAGGTCAAACAACATGTGTTTTGTTTTGTGTAGTCTGCAACATCATATGTGCATTCCTATGTGATTTTCTTCTTAAAAAATACTCAGCGGATAGCAATGTAAATGAACTACCTCTCTACGAGGTTTTTCGGAGACATGAGGATAGATAAGGTTATCCTCTTCATAAGCACCCAAAGGATGTCCAAGGTTTTCTCGAGTTTCCACCCAAAGCTGAGCACATTGACGAGCAAGGCTGCACAAAGCAGTCAGCAAGATCATAATTTTATTCTGACTTTAATGCAGAAGCTAGATGAAAGAAGAACATTGAACTAACATCAAATAATGTAACAGAATAATGAATGGTTAAACATCAAATCAGTTCAATATTAGATGAAGCAATCTTCAACTATGAATTCCAAGCCCATAGCAATGAGGTTGGAAAAGCAATCAAAATATGGGTAGTGAGGAATCTTAGAACTTAAAATAAAATGCAGGTTGCTAACCTCCAAGAAAAAGAAAAACATGGTGATATGGAGATATTTGTTGCTCTAATGGAAATATATAATTTAATTAGGAACAAAGAGGCACTTGAAAGTTTCCATGATACCTGATGACGTAAGATAGAAAGAAAACAAGGGAAATAGTTCAGCACCTTCGCATGCGACCAAAATATCTTGCACGCTCAGTTACACCAACAAAACCTCTAGAATCTAATATATTGAAAGCATGAGAGGCCTTCAGAACCTGATCATACCTAGTTCATTGCAAATCAAGAGTAAACTTGTTAATTTTATCACTTAATTGCTTGTAATCCAAAAGAGACGGTATAAATCATTCAAGCATACGCCGGAATTGGCAGCCCCAGTGATAACAAAGAGCGAGCCTCTTCTTCAAAATTGTCAAAGTGCTTTTGAATGTGACTGACATCTGCATGCTCTAAATAATATGCACTCATCTCCTTCCTGAAGTCAAGAAACCAAAAATAAGGTCCAAAGCTTAATCACATGACAGAATCAGTATCCATGGTATATAAGAGGAGGAAATGCAGGGAAATCTAACGAAAAAAAAGATCTGCATAGCATCTAAAAACAGTCAAGAAAAAAGCATACTCGTTCTCAAGGAACAGTTCTCCATATGTAATTCCTTCAGTGTATAGTATATTCTTGAAATGATCAACTCCCTGTCACAGCATCTAAATTAAAGTAAGGTCAGCTTTTTCAAAGGTCATGCTACCAGCAATAGTATGGTAGAAATGATCTCAATGTTCCCTCAAAAAAAGAAATGATCTCAATGGAGAAGTTAGTATCACAGTTGTTGTGCTATAGACATACAGGAGTCAAGGATCAATAATCAACAAAATCGAGGAATTATGTTTACCATTCTATCCAGGAAGAAAAGAATGCTAATAAGCACTGTATATGTATGACTCATACAAGACGAGTACAAAATAATTACTGGGCCTACCTGAAGTGACATGAGGATACGCTCAAGTCCATATGTTATTTCAACAGAAACCGGCTGCAATGGAAGGCTTCCTGACTGCAACAATTGAGATACAGAAAAAAGGTACAGGGATTAGACAGGAATAGGACCTGAAAACTTTGAGTACATGAAGTGATGATGCAAAATCATCTAGTTTCTTTTTTTGACACAAAAGTACAGCAGGGGAGACCCCCACTGTAGGAGATTTTTATTAATTTTCAAAAAAGAGGAAAAAATTGTGCACAAAAAAGAGGGGCCAAATGAAGTAAGCCACACAACCAGCAAGAGGGCAGGAGAAACTGCACTCCAGAGAGTTTTGTTTTTGGATGCTATTTTATTCTTGGTTCAGATCATATAGTTCCTCCTGGATGGTCTAGTTTTCTTTTCTTTTCTTAAAAAATCTAATAAGTCAACTGTCACTTGGTCTGATTTGCATTCCTTGTCTACATCCTAAATATGCAGATGAAACAGCTGTGTGGTCCCAGTTTGATTTTAGCAAGAGTCATGAAGTGATACATTGTAGTATTTAATTAGTTGTACCTGCTGAAAATATGTGAACTGTGTGATTTCCATGCCATCCATCCAAACCTCCCAGCCCAGTCCCCAAGCACCAAGAACCTATTATGAATAAGAAGAAATTCGTTGGAGTTTACTTAGCCAGGACAACATGTGCTGGCATACAAAGGAAGAACACTGAAAGAAGGTAGAAGTTCACCGGACTCTCCCAGTTGTCTTCAACAAAACGGATGTCATGTTCACGGATGTTGATACCTGTGAGACAAACAACTCAACCAATCACTGACTCCATTTATATTCATAAAAAATGTGATAGAGGGAAACATAGAACATCATCATTTACCAGTTGGGACTTTCATTAGTGAATATAAAAAATGTAAAAACATTTGTCAGATTAGTTTTCCTTGGTTGTACAAACTACAAAGTGTCTAGTAGAACTGAAGGCAGATAATATTATTCAGCAATACCTATTGCTGAAAGGCTGTGCAGAAAGAGATCTTGCGAATTTCCAGGATCAGGCTTCAGAATTACCTATTGATAAGAATGATTAACTACCACGAATCAGGTACTGGTAATGGTTTGGCCAATTAAATAAAAGAAGAAGATGGGAAAAAGAGAAGCAAAACTTGAGTGAACCTGAAACTGAGTATGGCGCTGAAGCCTATTTGGATTGTCCCCGTAGCGACTATCATCCGGTCTTATACTTGGCTCCACGTAACTTGAGGATCAAAATTGGAGAAAAATACAGTACAGCACAAAAAAAAAAAGGAAAGGAAGACGGCGTTAACACTGTATCCTTTGTATATACTGCCGTGCCGTTCATAGAGAGCATCACATGTCATTTTTTTAGATTAAAGGAATTATTATTATATACAATAAGGAAATAATTTGTGGAGCGTAATGAGGAGAAATTAGACGGCGGTGCATAAACAAAAGGGGTGGGTGTTGAGTTGATAAATACTAGTAGTGGTGAGGATGAGAGGGCAAACTTACGCGACGTTCCATGGCTCAGGACCTAAGACTCTGAGAAATGTGAGAGGATTCATTGTGCCTGCTCCGACCTGGATTCGATGTGGATGAAAAAACAACGTTATTGCCTACTACTACTAGTATGGGTCGGGGCCCGGGGGTTAAGTAACAATGCGGAAGAAGAATACGCATGTAACCTCGGTGTTGCTACACTGCATGACAGCGCATCCTACGGAGGCCCAGTACTCCTGTGGAAATGGAATTGGAATTGGAATTGAGGAGGGGTCAGACGTCACTCAGAGAGAGAGAGAGAGGAGATGTGGGTAGTTGTGAATTTGATTAGTGGGGAGGGGAGGGGAGGGGAGGGGAGTGGAGCAGCCAGCGAAACGAACCTGGAGGCGCTGGATGGCCTGCTGGAAGGTGAGGACGGAGGAAGCGGAAGAGCCCCGTGGGTTGGCAGCGGAGGAGGAGGAGGTGGAGGCGTCGCCGTCTGCTGCGGCGGGAGCAGAAGAAGCTAGGGGGAGGCGAGGGCGTCGGCGTGGGCGTGGGCGGTGGCGAGGAGGACAGAAGCGGGTGGAGCCTGGAGGAGGCAAAGCGGAGGGCGCCGTTAGTATCGGAGTGTGCCGGCGGGCGGCGGTGGGGGAGAGGAGGGGAGGCGGAGGAGCCATTATCATTGCCAGGTGGAGAGGAGGATAAGGGAAAGGGAGGGAGGGAGGAGACGGAGGCAGCAGCAGGCGGGAAGAGGATGAAGATGGCAGGTGGGGGTTGGATACGTCTTCGCTCTAGTGAAGACGCACTACTACTAGTACTTGTCACTTGCTCTGGAGTCTGGAGGGAGAGCACGTAGCACACTAGGGGTGCATCATTTTCAAATTAAAGTCATTCCAACCTTTTTTTTTGAGTCAAAACACCTCATTTTTAACCAAATTTATATAATAAAATAATACGTAGCATTTATCATTGCTAACTATTTGGTTTCATAAATCTTTGCATTTCTCTTTATAGTCAACTTTGGGGCCTTGTTTGGATGTAGTCGGATTCACATCAATCCACATATGTTGAGGTGGATTGGAGCGGGACTTGAACTAAATTCCACACCAACCCACACCAGCACATATGGATTGAAGTGAATCCGACAACATCCAAACAAGACCTGAGGAAGTTATAATTTGGAACAGGAACAAGAATGTCAGTGCTGAAGGAGCATTGCATGCCTGCACCAATTCAATCCTTGATTCATTCAGTAACAGCATTTTCTTCTATCTAGGATACAAATTCGAGCAGCAGAGATATGCTCGCTAGCTCACTCGCTTATTACTCACTCCTGACTCCAGTACAGTACTATTAAAACTGATGATGATGAAATTCATGAACCCCAACGTACGTCAGACAGAAGAAGAGAGAGAGAGAGAGAGAGAGAGAGAATTCAGAGCCTCGAGAGCTTCAGTAACTGCTGCTTGATGAGGGGGCGGAGGTAGTCGTGGTAGCCCTCCGGCACCACCGTCTGGTTGAGCGGGTCCTTCCACGCCTCCTCGTACAGCGCCGGGTACACGTCCCCGTCGTACCGCCCCAGCACAGACCCCAGGTAGTGGTCCGTGTAGTTGAACGCATCCACCAGCGCCACTGCATTCGGCCGCACCTGTGTAATGTCCAAGTCAGTTCCTGCTCAGCTGCTCGTACACGTACAGCTTCCTTCAATTCCTTCCTTCTTCGACATTACATACCTGCGCGTACAGCTTGCCCACCAGCTGCTCGTTTGCCAGAGCTCCCTGCCTGGGTGTGATGCACCCGGTCGCCAGGAAGTCGCCCAGGTGCTTGTGAAGGATGTACAGCGCGTACACGTTGCACAGGGTCTGCAGCTGTTCCTTCACTCCGTGTCCAGGAATGTCCTGCTGCACCTTCTCGATGAACCTAGCACCACACACACAAGCAACAAGAGTAGCAAATGATTTTTTTTTCTTTTCTTTTCTTTTCT
>Ga0182004_10003767_pt1 | contig 12118 bp, 9 predicted proteins | sample Sormic07211540_1_FD_120479 | JGI IMG/M metagenome (GOLD analysis project Ga0182004, IMG submission 120479) | Endophyte microbial communities from Sorghum bicolor roots, Mead, Nebraska, USA - 072115-40_1 MetaG | ecosystem: Host-associated > Plants > Roots > Unclassified | place: USA: Nebraska... | reverse complement strand
GTCTTAGTAGCCTGGTGATGATTACGCGTGCCCCTGCATTCTGCTCTGCGCGCCGTCTTAGGCTGGTTCAACGGTCACACGCTTGTACGGTATGGCGGCAGATCCGACGGAGTGGTTGCGGCATTGTGAGTCGACGCCCAACTCGTCTCCAGGAAGGAACCAGGTCTGGTCGAGGGTCAGATTCTGCGCGAAGCTCCGATGTCCGGAGCGCTGACCTTGGTTGTCTCGAGTGCACGTTCCATCCCTGTTTCCCGTGTCCTGACACGCACTGGGTCGTTTGGTGGGGAAGGCTGCAAAAAGTACGACGGGACGGGTGCCTGTTCCCTATCACGCTTCCCGTGACCAGCGTGTCAGGTGGAAAAGCGGCAGGCGCATTTAATGCCCCGGCTCTCGTGCGCGCGTCAGGCGGCGGAGAGTGTCCTTGCGCTCGACGCCTCCTGATTCGCTCGAGCCTGTCTCCGTATTCGACGGTAGTTAGCACTCGACCCCTGAGTGGTTCGCTCGACGCCTTTTCCGTCTTCGAGGCTGCGGCCGCCGTCGATCGTATGTGTTCGACCAGAGCGTCGAGTTGGGAGCCTCGACCTTTGTACGGGTAATCTCGTTATATGCATTGGTGAGGGTACCCCTTATTGATACCCTCGACAGTAAGTTTGACTATATTTATAAAAAATACTCACAATATTTATGTCTTTAAATAAATTTGTTAAAAAACTAGATTTAAAAATCTTTCCAATAATACTATTTACGTATCATAAGTATTAATATTTTTAATATATATTAATCAAAGTTGTTTCTATGCGGACTAATAAAGGAGTAGTACATTCATCAATAAAAAAAAGAAATAATCGAAAAACTGAAGGGGTGGTAGTGAAAAGATGGCCGGAAAAAGAAAGCTGCACGACGCAGGATGCAGTTGCAGCAGGCAGTCCCAGCGCAGCGGATGGGGCAGTACAAAAAGCCCCCCAAATCAATCAAAGCGGGCGCACGAGCCAAAGCGTAAAGGCAAAGCACCGTTAATTTCCCGGAAAAGGGAGGGGGCTAAACACAAAAAAATTCACCAGTACTGTACTACGGCACCGCCTCCTCCCTCCCCCTCCCCCTCCTCCTGCTCCCCCACCTCCTCCCTCCACTCCCGAAACCCTCGCCGCCGCCGCCGAAATCCTCGTCGCGGCGGCGATCACCGCTCCCCTCGATGCTAGCGGCGCGAGAGGGTGGCGAAGCGCGGCCTGTCTCTCCCAGGTCCGCGCGCCCGGGGCGGCTCTGAGGGCCCAGAGCTTGTCTCGGCTCCCTGCCAAGCGCAGCCGAGCACCGCGCCGGCGCCGCCTTTCGTCGCCGCTCGCGTGGCAGTTCCGGGCTGTAGGCTGGGCGCTGCTCTGTTCTGGGTCTACTGTAGCGCGGTTGGGATTTTTAAGGTTCCTATACTTTGGGGGCGCTGGTATGTAACCCGAGCTTTCTTGGATGGACTCCCTCCTTCAAAGATTGTGTTTTTTTTAGTCAAAGACCGATTCTTTCTTTTCCTCGTTCTTCATTCATTTCGTGTTTGTCTGCCGCGTGGTACTGCTCCCCTGTATCTAGTAATCCAACTAATCCAATCTTTTCTTCCATGCTTCAGCTGGGTTTATTGTTCCTTCGTCTTGGGCGCGCAAGAACGACATTGCTTCACACAATAAGGCTTCTGGGTACAGTTTGGTTTCCAGAACTCCTGGGGGTTCGAGTGAACCCCCACATGTGCCACGCCAGGTCAGTCCCTGCTCCAAATTTATTCCATTTCCCCTCTAGCCAGTGACTTCGTGTTTGATTTCTTGGCAAGCATAAGAACTGATCGACCAATGCAAAATTTCACAGAAAATAAGGAGAATAAGGCGTCTCTCTTTCATGGGGCAGCCAGGGACGGATTCTGTCCTAGGGAAGGAGAGCAACGGCATTGTCCCTAACCTCAATGGGGGCGTGTCTGCAGCGAAGCAGCAGTTGGAAGGGAAGGAGGCGTTGCGGTATGCAAACATCCTCCGATCGCGGAATAAGTTCACTGATGCTGTCAACTTGTACAACATTGTTCTTGAGAAGGAGGGCACCAATGTGGAGGCCCTTATCGGGAAAGGGATTTGCCTCCAGGCGCAGAACCTACCAAGACAGGCCATTGAGTGCTTTACAGAAGTTGTCAAAATCGAGCCAGGAAATGCGTGCGCTCTTACACATTGTGGGATGATTTACAAAGACGAGGGTCACTTGGTTGAAGCAGCAGAGGTATCTGCAGGTCTAATTATGTGTATTTCCTATTCTATCTGTTGTATTACTGATATTTTGAATTGCAACACGTGACAGAAAATATAAACCCTGTTTGCATTATGTTATTGCTATGAATGCCAGACTTGATGGAATGTTAAATGTAATTTACGTGTTTTTAAAGGTAAATATGTCAGTTTTAGACTTAGTACTACAGTCCTCTAAATTTACTGCCATTATCTTGTTTGTACCTTAACTCTGTTCTTTTCTTCCATGTCTACCTAATTAAATGAATTGACATTAGCATATTTCCTAATTAAATGAATTAACACTAGCATATTGGAAAAAATTATCAACATGCTGCTCTTACAATTTCTCTTAGTTTCTTGTATTAGCTTCCTAAATGTCACATTGAAAATTATAAAAACTGGGACAGGCATATCAAAAAGCTCGGACGGCAGATCCTTCCTACAAACCTGCTTCGGAACTTCTTGCTATTGTGTTGACTGATCTTGGAACTAGCTTGAAGCTTGCGGGTAATACAGAGGAGGGAATTCAAAAATATTGTGAAGCTCTGGAAGTAGACAATCACTATGCGGTACCATCATCACAGCAGCCTGTGTCTTGCTAATATTATCTTTCTATGGACAACTCTATATTGTTGTGATGCCTTAACCCAATTCACGCAGCCGGCTTATTACAACCTTGGAGTTGTTTATTCGGAGATGATGCAATTTGAAATGGCTCTTAGTTGTTATGAGAAAGCTGCACTGGAGAGACCATTGTATGCCGAGGCCTATTGCAACATGGGAGTTATCTATAAGAATCGGGGAGATCTAGAAGCAGCAATTGCCTGCTACGAGAGGTATCTTTTTTTTTGTATCACAAGTACTCTTAGTTTTCTGAGAAATATACAACAATAACATGTTGAAGACTTGAAATTCTCGTGCCATGATCTTACTGTAATACAGGTGCTTGACTATTTCCCCCAACTTTGAGATTGCTAAGAATAATATGGCAATAGCACTAACTGACTTGGGAACAAAGGTGCAGACTTTCCCCTTACTATTTCAACTGGATCAGATTTTTTTTTGTGTGCTGTGTTCATCCTAGTGGTTGCCATTATTTTATTTTATTTATTTTTGTGCAATTCACAAGTTCGTACTGATCATACCAGATAGGATTGAACTGTAACTCCACCACTCAAGCCTTGTGTGAAACAAAAGTCTTTCTGTTCTTATCTCTTTCCCTTATTGAAGCAAACATAACTATTAACAAGTGCTTATCCATTCATATTTAATTTCAGCATGCTAAATTTGACAACATAGAAACAGTCTGACCACCCTTAATGGAAACATCACACATATGCAGCACATATTTCAGTTATTTTAGTTTTGAAGTTCTTATTTATGAGGATGAGCATTTGTTAGTGATTGATTATTGGCACATCTCTTGTGTTTTCACTTACTTTTTAAAAGATTGGAAATCCTCAGGTAAAAATTGAAGGTGACATCAATCAAGGTGTGGCATATTACAAGAAAGCTCTGTTCTATAATTGGCACTATGCTGATGCCATGTATAATCTTGGCGTTGCATATGGTGAAATGTTGAATTTTGAGATGGTTAGTTATATGCTAATCTCATCAATTCTGTTCTAACATAAAGGTTCACCTTAAGCTGAAGATTACATTTTTCTGAATCATGTGAAGGCAATTGTCTTTTACGAGCTTGCTCTGCACTTCAATCCTCGCTGTGCGGAAGCGTGCAACAATTTAGGAGTAATATACAAGGATAGAGATAACCTTGACAAAGCTGTTGAATGTTATCAAGTAAGTGAAACTAATTTTGCTCTTGCTTTCAGTTTTTTTGTGGGCAAATATTAATTTGTTTTCCTTTTTCTTTAATGTTTTCAGATGGCACTGTCAATTAAGCCACTTTTCGCTCAGTCACTAAATAACCTTGGAGTTGTCTATACTGTTCAGGTCTGTTCCTCTGTTATCAAATTTCTCTTGCACAACTCCTCTTTTGTTTTTCTGGTTACTTTGCTCTTTTAGCCTACTCAAATATGCTTATATTTATATAGGGTAAGATGGATTCTGCTGCAAGTATGATTGAGAAGGCCATACATGCAAATCCCACATATGCTGAAGCATATAATAATCTAGGTAATGAATAACCCGCCAGTGCTGTGCAGATGCTTAAAATGTCATGTTTGATATATAGTTTTCTGCTATAAGAGTCACCTTGTAAGATGTGGGCATGTCAAATCATAGGCCTTTCTGCTCAGTGCTCACCTTTTTTTGTAATAATAATATCGTATTTGTTTATGAACCCCAAATTGCAAGATAACTTAAAATTATTTTATCAGAGTTATTAACTGTATTTCATCATTTTTCTTTGTCATCCTAGGTGTTCTTTACAGAGACGCTGGTAGTATTACTTTAGCAATTCATGCTTACGAGAGATGCCTTCAGATAGATCCTGATTCACGAAATGCCGGCCAGGTACCCCTCAGTTATGCTCATTATATTTTTTTTGTGCTGCTTTATGTTGTAGTTAAAGATTTGATTACATCAGAAATTATCACTAATAAATCTTAAATAAGCTTGGCAGTTTGGTAAACAGCCATGGGTAGATATTGCACATCTGAATAATTATACTATCACATCTTTATCATTCTGGAACGAATTTCATTACTTAAACTTTGCTTTTGGTTGGAAGTATGTCTTTTTACTTTTCTATAACTTTTGTATATTTTTTCAATGGCTGACCATATCGCTTACATTTGTCCTGTTATGTGACAAAGTTGCATGCTAATTCGTTTACAGAACCGTTTGCTTGCAATGAACTATATCGACGAGGGCTCAGATGACAAGCTTTATGAAGCTCACAGGTCATTTTGTTCACTATTTACAATAGGCTCGACATGTTTATGTTAGCATTGCCTTTGTTTCCATGAGCTAAATATCAGCAGGATTGTTCACTGTCTTTTATTTGTTTTACAGGGAGTGGGGAAAACGCTTTATGAAATTGTATCCACAATATACATGTTGGGATAACACAAAAGTTGCTGATCGCCCATTGATAATCGGTTATTTGTCTCCTGATTATTTTACTCATTCTGTGTCCTACTTCATTGAAGCTCCCCTTACACACCATGACTACACAAATTGCAAAGTGGTTGTCTACTCTGGTGTTGTCAAGGTATAGAAAACTGTTCCTTTTCCTCTTACCTAATTTTATGGATTGTACACACTTTAAGCCATCAATTTATTAGGCCACTTTCTTTATTAGGATCCAAAATTTATGTTGAAGTGTACAGATGATCCTTTTAAAAAAAAAATCAAAACATGAGATATATTTAGTGACCTTTGTCCTTTTTTTGAGCATGCAAACTTCATGGTTTCCTTTGTCCTTTTTCATGACACTTTGTTTAATCATTTTTCACTCACATTTTCTTTCATTGATGATTATTTAGGCAGATGCCAAGACACTTAGATTCAAGGATAGGGTGTTGAAAAAGGGTGGATTGTGGAGAGATATATATGGTATTGATGAAAAGAGGGTTGCTAGCTTGGTAAGGGAGGATAAAGTGGACATACTTGTGGAACTTACTGGTCACACTGCAAATAATAAGTTAGGAACAATGGCATGCCGACCTGCTCCTATTCAGGTAGTTTGGCGCTCCATGATGCATATCTGTTTCCCCATTATTTTCAGAAATGTTCTCACAGGAGCAACATTTATTCTTTGTCTGATCAGCATGCTTTGTTTGAACCTTGAATTGTATGCTCTTACAGGTTACCTGGATTGGCTACCCCAATACAACAGGTTTGCCAACAATTGACTACCGAATCTCAGACTCATTGGCTGATCCACCTATTACAAAACAAAAGTAAGACATGCTCATCTTGCAGTCACAGTTATTCCAGCATGTAGTTTTCTATCCTCAGACATGTAGAAGCTCATAGCAGCAATTGTCTGCAGGCATGTTGAAGAGTTGGTGCGCCTTCCTGAAAGCTTTCTTTGTTATACTCCTTCCCCAGAAGCTGGGCCCATTTGTCCAACACCAGCAATTTCAAATGGTTTCGTCACTTTTGGGAGCTTTAACAATCTAGCAAAGGTGACAATTAATACTTGAAAGATTTGCTTTTGTGCTGAATCACTCAAATTAGTTTTATTTTCTTTACAGATTACACCGAAAGTATTGCAAGTTTGGGCCAGAATATTATGTGCAGTCCCTAACTCCAGGCTTGTGGTTAAGTGCAAGCCATTCTGCTGTGAGAATATAAGACAGAAATTTTTGTCCACACTAGAGGAGTTGGGTTTGGAGTCATTACGGGTTGATCTGTTGCCACTCATCCATCTGAATCATGATCACATGCAGGCGTATTCCTTGATGGACATCAGGTGAGCAGTTGTGTCATACTATCATTGATTGTAGGCTGAGTTTATGGCAGTCTTTTTTTCTCTGAATGACATTTTTGTTGTTACTTGAAACAGCATCTGAATGGTTTTATTTGTTTGTGCAGCCTGGATACATTTCCGTATGCTGGCACTACGACTACATGTGAATCTTTATACATGGGGGTTCCATGTGTTACAATGGCTGGTGCTGTTCATGCTCATAATGTTGGTGTTAGCCTGCTCAGCAAAGTTGGTAAGTAACTGAATGTTACGTTTTCATCTATTTGTAGAGGTTGTATCAAAGGTTCACTTTTCCGTGGCCTGCTTTTTATTTTTGTTATACTTAGCATGTATTATCTGAATAAGATAATGTTTTACTTAACCTACTAATAGTTAGTAAATCTTCTAGCTATCAAAAAAGGCCATTTTCCTTGCACTGCCAAATGGTATTTATTATCCAAATGCAACTGTGGTCTATGGGTTGATGTTTTGTCTTTCCCCCTCTGTTGTAGGGTTGGGGAGGCTGGTTGCCAAAACTGAGGATGAGTATGTCAGCTTAGCATTGGGTTTGGCATCAGATGTGAATGCCTTGCAAGAACTGAGAATGAGTCTCCGGGAGCTGATGATGAAGTCACCCGTCTGTGATGGAGAGAAATTCACCCGTGGCCTGGAAGCCGCATACAGGGACATGTGGCGCAGGTATTGTGATGGAGACGTACCATCTCTCAGGCGCTTAGAACTGTTAGAGGAACATCCTGTTGTCAATAAGCCAGACTCAGACAAGACCTCTGAGAAGCTTGCAGATCTGAAAGCACAGAGAGCAGGCGTGACTGTGGAGGAAGATAAGCAGCCCCCAATAATGGCAAATGGTGTGAGATCGCCCGATTCACCTGCTCCTGCAAAATGCGAAGCAAATGGCAACAGCGGCTAATGACCAAGAAGACGGCATGCTCCATTGATGCAGACCGATACTGATATACTGTAGGTTGATTGATGTGAGTGATATCTGTGTTTAGAGGGAGGGAGAGGAGGTAAGCTCCGGGTGTCTGATTGACACTGTGACTCGTAGGCAAATGTAAGATAATTAAAATGTGGGTACAAGCTTATAGAGTTTGATTTGTAGAGCTTTACCCCTGTGTAGGTTCATGATATGGTAACTTGAGTTGCAGTATTAGAAACAAAAGGACAAAGGCGCTGGTTGTATATGTAGTAGAAATATGACAGTGAAACAACTTGAAGAGTCTATTAACCGAGGCAGTTCCAACAGGATGTCATGGTATCAGTCTCTCGTACCTGGTGATTTATGAGGAGGTTTTGCTGGTTACTGACCAGCATGACTGAGCAGCAGCCGCTGCTACCTCAACGTGACTGGTTGCGTGCGGAGAGCGCGGATGGTGCGTCCCACGAACCCATTAGCCGTCGGAGCTCGCCGGTGTTAAGGTTTGAGAGTTAGGGGACCTACTTATCGACGTCGTAGAAGGGGAATCTGCGCGGTTGAGACTGCAGCAGGGTGGCGCGGCCGCTTGCCAGGGTAGTGGGGTTGGGTGGGGACGTTGTGGCCAGAGTGGTCGCCGACAATTGAGCCTTCGCTTGTTTTATTCAACAGTGTTTAGAGCATCTCGAACAACATCCTAATATTACTCGTCCCTATAGAACTATTAGAGAGATGAGTCCTTTTCTTTACATCAGTACATCCTCTTTATTTTTTTTTGTCACCAATATCTCCTCCATCTCTTCTCAAGTAAGAAAAGAGTTCGCATCTCCTCCAATGAGCTAGGGCCTATACCAACTGCCACTTTTATCTTCTTGAGCACATGTTATTGGCCGAATTGAGCACGCCGCCTCTAAGCCCTCCGACCACCATGGCCATCTCCCTCAGTGCTCCCAGATCGCCATGGCCACCACATGTGCTCGAACATGCACCTTCACCTCCTGAAGCATGTCCTCAGCCAAGTCATGTGCCTGGCCATGGACCTTTCATCACCTCGAGCATGTCCTCATCCAGAGTCATGTGCCCGGTCTACGGGCCCAGCCTAAGCCTGCTGGGCTTCGCTTGACCCGTGAGTCTCAGTGAATAGGGCCTGGGTTTTTATGTTCTGTTGTTGGGCTGAGTAGCATGGCTGCAGCATGGCAATGTGTTGAAGTGCCTACCTGCCTGCATGTGGATTAGGGCGTGCAAACCGCCATGGCAGGCCGTGCAGATGCTCCATACAGAATATTAGGCCTTGTTTAGTTTTAAAATAAATTTCAAGATTTTCTGTCACATCGAATCCTACGGCTTATGCATGAAGCACTAAATATAGATAAAAAATAAACAATTGCACAATTTACATATAATTTACGAGACGAATCTTGAGCCCAGTTAGTCCATGATTGGACGATATTAGTCAAATACAAACGAAAATACTACAGTGTCCATTTTGCAACTAAACAAGGCCTTAATTACTGACGAGTGCATCAATTGTAACTTTCTGGGAGCACAAGAGCAGATTCTTGACAACTAAACACTAATAGTAAAATATTCCATCCGTCCAAAATTCATAGCATTTGCTACACATCTATAAGATATACATTATGTCTAGATCATAGTAAAAATTACGTATCTAAAAAACTAAGAACAATTTACAATCTGGAATGTTGGAAGTATATGTCGTGGTAGGGAAAAAAAAAACTTCACCATGTCCACTCACACGCGCACACAAATAGTTGTGCCTCAACCCTCAAGGCGGAAGCTTCCATTAACGTCTTTGAAAATACAAAGAAATTTAAGTACGTAGTAGTATTTTTGGAGAGAACAATAGAACTTTTCCCTTTTCGGCAACTAGGGACAATAAAACCATTCAGAAATTCGTCAGCAATTGACAATACGAGGATAGAAACGAAAAGATCCTGATAGTATGGGGCAGCTGGAATCAAAAGTGTTTTGCCGGGTTTTTGAACCAGAATTCATCTCCCATACCAGTTTTCCATCTTCATACCATAAGTGTTTATAGATAGTTTTTGAACTGGCTGACCATCACATCAACGAGGACAAATATTGGGTGAACCCATGCTACAATAATAATGTTTCCGCAGCATACTCCATGCAGAAAAACTCAACCACAGACGCAGACGTATAAGTTGTTTCAAACACCTTGCTCAAAAGGTACAATCTACTCATCAGGTAGGTTTTCAGGTCAGGCGGATGGAGGGACTGAGAGTCATACAGGCCGGAACTAGCTGTATCTTTCATCTTTTCCCAAAGGTCCGCGCAACTAACATGGCGCAACTTACATGAACGGGGCCATTACTAAGCCTAAACCAACATTCGAGTTACATCTGGGCAATGCTTCAATCTTTGACGATGGCTCGCAAGATTTTCACTTCATGGATAGGCCTGAAACCAACAAAGGTAAGAAAGAAAGTTCAGCGGACGTAAACAGGGATCAGATTCAGACATCATTGACCAAAACAGGAGGTTTTCCTATCAGACCAAAAAAAGGAGAAACATGGTATTCCAGAAAACAGGGATATATACTATATAGACTAGTGTCTAATCATCATGCACCATACATCATACAATACATCCGATGCAACTTCCTAATCAATGGTTGTAAGGGTGCAATGCAGGTCTTCTTCTTTAGTAAGAAATCAATTGTGCCATAGTGCTCATTTAAATACACAGGCCAAAACAAACACATATCAAGAAACTTGCCATGCACAGTTGCACACTATATGCTGCGACCTGCGATGCACCTATGCCAATGCCCTAAGTAAAAACCTTCTCTTCAGTAGAGATCAGATGCAAAGTATTACCTGTCATTTTTGTCAGTCTGCACACTACCAAGGCGCTTAACAATTTCCATTCCTCTGCATACCCTCCCAAAAATTGTATGTTTCCCTGGAACATTACATCATGTTAATTGTATGAATCTGCAAGCATAGTAAATGAAGAAAAGTTCATCCCAAATGCTATACATCTACCACACTAAATTCAGATTTGGCAACTAACATTTCAAGAGGGAAGAGCTCCTAACGTTCAATATATCAGATAAAAACAGTAGTGGGAAGTAAAAAGAACAGTTATGTAGTCATCATGATCTCTAAACTGTTTGTATTAGCTCCGATGACTTATGTCTTTCAAAACTTTTAAATTTAATTAACTCAGTTTTAGTCACCATTTCTTCTCTATAGTTTATCAGCTTTCTTTATGGTCCCATTATTAAAAAGGACCAAAATATTGAAATGTCTTTTTTTACAGCTCATATGCGCACACCACCAAAAAAATATACTTAATCAGTTAGTCGCCATGTTTTTCAGCACGCAAATGAAAAGGTTGGCACAGGTCAAAGTAATCAGACAAGAAAAAAGCAAACACCTATCCTTACCATCAAGTGACTGACAAGGCGCAAGAGTTATGAAGAACTGGCTTCCATTTGTATTTGGGCCAGCGTTTGCCATGGACAGAATTCCAGCTCCAGTGTGCTTCAACTCTGACTTTATCTCATCCTCAAACTTTGCTCTGCAAAGAAAGCAACAGCAGCAAGAGCACCAATTTTAGACAGGATCACAAATTCACAACTAAAGAGAGAGAATAGCAGAGACAGTTTCATCTTACAGCTGGCCCAAGAAAAGAAACATGTTACCAGCTATCTAGCAAATTAGCTTTTGACCAAGCTAGCAGCCCAAAAACGGTGGTATTAAGGCCATTGAAATATTGTACAAGCAGAGTAGTTAATCTTTCCCAACACAACACATATTGCTGTTGTAAGATAGCATTCACTTGACTAATGTAACATCTAATAAAAATCACGGCAAAACTTTTGCCGTCCTTTCTAAAAAAAACCAATGTGACGATGCAATCATTGATCAAAAACTAACACACATAGATAACAACGGCAAAATCAGTGGGAATAGGCCACTGAAATGTTGTACAAAGGGAGTAACCAGCCCTTTTTTCTCCTTCCCAGCACTATGCTTTATACTCCATCGAATACTGGGTATACACATCTATTGTTGCTGCAGACTAGCATCCAAAATCAACTGTGCAAACAACATAGTCGTTGATTCAAGAATAAATCAAGGGTAGTGAACAGACTGCTCACCCATATATGGACTCGCCACCTCTGCCGGTTCCAGTAGGATCCCCACCTTGCACAATGAAATCCTAAGCAGGCACAAGAACAGCACCCACTCATTAAGTACCCAAGATCAGACAACACAACCAAAGAAGAAACTCAGGAGATACCTTGATGATGCGGTGGAAGATGACGTTGTCGTAGTAGCCGCGACGCGCGAGCTCGACGAAGTTCCGGCAAGTCTTGGGCGCGTGCTTGTAGTACATCTACGGATCGAGTAGGACCATCAGCATCAACCATGAAGTAGAAGCGAAGGGCCCAGCCGCAAAGGGAGAGGTGGAAAGAGAGGGGATGCAGCCGAGGGGAGAGAGGGGAGGTACCTCAACAGTGACGGCGCCCATGGAGGTCTCGAGGGTGACCTCCGGCGTTCC
>Ga0182004_10003766_pt1 | contig 12119 bp, 9 predicted proteins | sample Sormic07211540_1_FD_120479 | JGI IMG/M metagenome (GOLD analysis project Ga0182004, IMG submission 120479) | Endophyte microbial communities from Sorghum bicolor roots, Mead, Nebraska, USA - 072115-40_1 MetaG | ecosystem: Host-associated > Plants > Roots > Unclassified | place: USA: Nebraska... | reverse complement strand
TAGACAAACACCAAAACTCGTGGAATTCTGTCAGATAAAACCCTAAGTCTGGATGTCGATTGCATTTGGATCCTTTTCTTTGTTTATTTGATAATTAAATTTGATACTTAAGGACCGTCAACATTAATCTTGTCGATCAATGATTGAAGTTCAGTTTTATTGGTGGGAGCAACTATTTTGTTGATGGCATCAATGGATCTTCTACTAATTTCAATTCCCCTTTGATGCACCATGAAACCAAGAAATTGTTCTGCCGATACACCGAAAGCACATTTATTAGGATTCATCTTCAAGCCATGTTTCCTTATGCACTCCAATACTTTTCGCAGATCGGCTAGATGTTTTATGAAATTTCCAGACTTGACCACCACATCATCAATATAGATTTCTACCAACTTGCCGATGAATTTGTGGAAAATAAAATTTATTGCCCTTTGATAAGTAGCACCAGCATTTTTCAAGCCAAAAGTCATGACTATCCACTCAAACAATCCAACATGACCAGGACATCTAAATGTAGTCTTAGGAATATCTTCTTCAGCCATGAATATTTGATTGTACCCTGCATTGCCATCCATGAAGCTAATAATTCGATGTCCAGCCACAGCATCAACCAGCAAATCGGCAACTGGCATCGAATAACCATCCATCGGCGTAGCTTTATTAAGATTCCTAAAATCAATGCAAACACGAAGCTTTCCATTCTTCTTATAAATAGGGACAACATTAGAAATCCTGATCTCCTTTGCCAAGCTTCCGATATACTGCGTAAGGCATAATTTTGATAGCAGCTCCCCCATCAATGAGTATCTTTGACATCGGCTGCCCATCAACCCTGCCTTTGACAAATAGAGCCTTGAGATGTTGTCTTTCGTCATCAGAAGGCTTCTCAAAAATAGCTGTCATTGAGTCAAGTGCCAACTGAGCTATTTGATCAGGGATATCTACCTCTTCATAATCACTAAAAGGTGTAAGAAATTCCGTCGGCAACATAAATACCATGTTTACATCTGTCGATGGCCCTTTTCCCCTGGGATCTGATTGCTGCCGATTTTTAGACTTAGAAGAATTTTCTTCCCTATTTAATTCTTCTTGCCGTTCTCGCTGCATCCTCCTTTTCCGTGTCCTTGTGAATCCTACTAGACACCATTGGGGAAGTTGCGTCCTCTGCGCTAGTTGATAGTGATTCTCCCTTGATTCCATCCGATGGGTGCTAGCATCCCTGCAGAAAATAAATTCGTCGGGCACCCAGGAATTTGCCATTTCTTCAAGCTCCTCTTGGTTCCTTGGAAAATGCTCAACACGTCTACCAAGCCTGTCATGAACACTGAGTCTGCCCCCCAGCTTATCATGAACTGACATCCTTCCTCTGAACGGCTCATTAAAGCGTCGATCATCATTCTGGAATCATCGATCTGGCCGATCATACTGATTATAGCCATTGCATTCAGGGCAGTCTCTAACAGTTGGTAACTTGATGTTTTGCTCCCAACAATGAATAAAGAAGGGGCGATTCCAATGATCTTTGTGCCGATTCCACTCTTGTCGGCGTCTTTCCTCTTCTCGGCGTCGATCCTCTTGCTGACGGCGATACCGATCTTCTCGTTGCTGCCATGTTTCCCGATGCCGTCTATGAGTGATCACAATGCCGGATCGAGGAGGTCTCCCAGAGCTGCTACCCTCCTGAATCAAACCTTTGCCCTTGGCATCATCGGTAGTTACCTGATGCTAGGGATCAACTGATGTGTTTCTTTTAGCTGCTTCTGACGTCAAGACCTTTGTCTTACCTTTGGCATCCAACATGTTTGCAGGGAAAGGATGTTGATCAATCTTCATCAGCTTCTGAGTTTTGGAATTATCAAATTTAATTCTCCTAGACTCTATAGCCGATTGCAGCTGTTGCCTGAACACTTTGCACTCATTTGTGCTGTGTGACGTTGCATTATGCCACTTGCAATACTTGATCTTTTTCAATTCATCTATCGATGAAATCACATGATTAGGTGACAGCTTAATCTGCCCCTCCTGAAGCAGAAAATCAAATATCCTATCGGCCTTGGTAATATCAAAGGCAAACTTTTCTGGTTCTTTCTGGCTAAAAGGACAGGACATCGGCTTTTTGTTCTTTACCCATTCCGCCAAGCTGATGACTGGTTCTTCATCAGAATCTAAACTTGCTGCCTCATCGACAAATGACACCTTTTTGTTCCAAGCTTTCCTAGGTTCAAAAGCCTTGATATCTTGATCAGAAATCCTCTGCACCAGATGACTCAAACTTTCAAACTCTTGAGAAGCATACTTATCTTTGATGTGTGGCAACAATCCCTGAAAAGCCAAATCGGCTAGTTGCCGATCATCTAGAACCATAGTGTAACATTTATTCTTAACATCCCGCAACCTCTGTACAAAGCTCTCAACCGATTCATCATTGCGGTGCCTCAGCCTTACTAAATAGGTAATTTCCTTTTCATAGACCCCAGAAAAGAAATACTTATGGAACTGCTTCTCTAGATCGGCCCAAGTAATTACTGAATTTGGAGGTAGTGAAATAAACCAAGTAAATGTCGATCCTGACAAAGATGATGAAAATAAACGAACTCTTAATTCATCTTTATTAGCAGCCTCTCCATACTGGATGATGAACCGATTGACATGTTCCATTGTCGATGTATCATCTTGCCTAGAGAACTTAGTGAAATCTGGTACCTTGTACCAGTTTGGAAGTGGAATTAGATCATATGCAGGAGGATACGGTGTCCGATAAGAATAAGTATTGACTTTGAGCTTTATCCCAAACTGATCTCTCATATGCAGGAGGATACGGTGTTCGAAAAGATGTGTTGGTGCAAAAGTGGATCTGCAAACACAAAGAGCTAATACCTGATTCAATGTTAAGGCGTGCCAGCTGATTTGACCTTACAACCGACAAAGGTGATAACTCGAATACTTTAGTCCCGACAACAGCGATGCGCCTGGATGTCACGGCCAAGAGGTATTCATGCGGAACTCGAGAACTGGTTGAGTATGAATTGATGAATTCTTAAGAACTCATAAGTAAAAGAATAGATGCGAATTGATGAAGTCATTGAAAATGTAGATGCAAAAGTAGATGTAAAAGTTGTGTATAATATTGATTGGATTGTCCTCTTACATCGCTATTAGGCCTATATTTATACTCTGTCCTAAAGAGTTACAACCAGACACGACTAGGATTCTAATTCTAAATCAAATAGGACTCGTACATAAAACAAAGTCTACCAATTATGGAAAATAACAATACATCCATCCTGAGTGATCGGCACACCGCCATTGTCTTCCCGACATTTCCTACGTCTTCTTTCACCATCATCGGCATATCATCTTCCATCAGCATCGGCAATCGTCAATATCAGCCATCGGCACCGATCAATCACTGTTCCCGGACTTAACCATATCTCTCTCCTGCTGCCTTATCATCGGTATCATAGGCCATCGACAACACCCTCATTGGCCAGTCATCAGTTTTCCATCTGTCGATCCAGGCTTCATTAGCTTTCCTAATTTGTGTCAGAATATGGTGTCAACAACATGCTTTAATACTAAAGGTAACATCTCTTGGTAAGTGATCATCACTTCTAAAATATCCTCCTTCATTCTAGCATACATATAAGTAGAGAGCCAAAGATGCTTTGAGTTACAACGTCATTTGATCCAATCTAATTAGCTCAACATGTTTAGTTCTTTATGCTTGTTCCTAGAATCACTTTCTTGATATTGTAGCTTTTAATTCAATGATCTGAAATGTTGCACATCCTATATTTCGAAGATGATAGTCATAATCATGAAGTTATATGCATATATAGACCATCCTTCCATAATGTTGAGTAATCTAATCTGCCAAGTGTTTTAGTGCTACAAGCTTGCTAATCATTTGTTCCTATCACCCATGTTTAGATTGAGCAAAACACATAAACATCAACTTTATATCATTCAATGTGCCAAAGTCTAGAGTATAATGAACAAACCTTTTGGTTCTGTTGGTGTTTTCCCACCAACAGAGCCCATGCACTTGATCTCTGCCTTGTCTCTATGAGCAATACACACTTTAGTTAACTCTTCGAGAATCCTACAAGTGAAGATCCTAGACCTATGAACATGCACACTGAGCGAAGATGTTGCTAGCTCCTCGAACGAGTACTTAACTCCAACTCGTTGGAAGAGCAATAAACATTAGTGACACCATCTCAAGGGGTGCAACAATCATGGTCTCCACCTTTGGGACTAGATAAAGCACCTAAGGATTAACATGGTAAGAGATCCTACTCGGAGGACCTAAAACACCGAACATCGTGCCAAGAGGTAACTTGTAGTTATCAACATTTCCCTTCTGCGCACTGCATAATTTTTTCAGCATATTTACTTTTCCTTAAATGCATAATTAGTTGCACACCTACTTTACTATTTCTGCATTAGAGAAAGAAAATAAATATGTCATGCATTGCATATGGAAAATTCTAAGCCCCATGTATTTGATGTGTGATGCAACAGCCCACACACTTATCTACTATGGTGGCATAAAAATAAATTTCAGCATATTTATTTTCTTGTCTAGATACCATAAATATGAAAAGCATAAAAATATACTAATCCTGCTAAAAGATAAATAGGTATAAGAAAGTTCTAGACACCTAAAGCTTAGAGGTTTATTGCTAACACATAATCAGTTCCACAAGCTTTGTTATCTATTTGAGCTTCATAGGCTTCAAAGGATCAATAAGTGCTAACAGGCAGAAGGACGTCATATCCCCTGTCAAAGTGTTGTTTCTAACAGCAAGTACCTACGACACTCCAAGAGAATCAGTACACCTTCAGTGCTCGTCAGCAATCTCAGCAGACTATGTCAACATCCAGCTTGGGGGAGAGCAACCCTCGTACAGTGAGCTAAGTATCTCTCACTTATCTATTTATTCCTAGTATGTTATGATAAGATAAAAATATGAATAACTTTAGAAACTTAATAAATATTTTATCTTTTATAATTAATATTGCTAGCTAAGGAGAGCTCTTAATGAATCTGTTAAAATGAACCTCTAGAATAAACTCTTATATGGAAATGATGAATAGTTGCAAGTACCTTAGTTGCAAGTACTCTTATATGAATCTATTAAAATGAACTGTAATTTCTTGCAAGTACCTAGTTCAACCTTGTACTCTCTTGAGTTTTAGATACAACTATTTAGACTTAAGATTTGCTCTAAGCCTAAAACTTGTGGGTAGCAATTGCTTGATCTAAGTCTAGGTAGTTGATGGATATGATATGGGAAGGTTTTGAGCTGCTGTTAGTCTTGCTCCTAGAGATGTTAGAGTTCTAGAGAATTTTAATTTGAATATCATAAATTGCTATATGATGAGTTCCTTTATGATGAGAGTTTAAAATTCCTACCATAACCAAATACTCATGCCTACTAGATTAAGAAACCCTTCCATTTATATTTCAACCTATAAGCATTGAGGGTAGTTAAGCTGTGTAGACCCTAAGGAACTAGTTATGCAGTTAAAGTCAATATTATGTGCTCTCCATCCATTGATCTTAGCTAGTTCTGTCCTTAGAAGTATGCAACCATTTATATCCACTACATATTCACTATGTGCTACTTCTGTTTCTAGAAGTACCACCCACATATACGCACTACACTCTGTGATGTTTCTATCTTGGAAACACATACCTATGCTGCTCCTACTCTAGGAGTACACATTTACCCATCCACATTCCACATATATTTAGAAAATGTTCTACTCCTACACTAGGAGAAGACATCCAAAATATTCATTAAGTCTTATTCTACTTATCCAATAAAGCTTTAGTTATTTCAGTTATACTCCCTATTGCTATTAGTGTATTGAAAGGGATTGGATGATCTAAAAAAAGAGAGAAAAGAAAGAATGAGGACAAAAGTCCCAAAAGAAAAGAAATACAACCAAGTCCTTATTCTCAGATTAGAGAGGTATGTTATCCCTATGGAGCAATTATAGAATTAGATTTTCAGCATTAGTTATCACCCCTCATTATCGCCGTCATTCTTGTCATTCACTTCATTCACTACACTCACATGCACATATGGCTTGATTGTATAATTAGTTTATCTAGATCCATGGTTTAACTATGCAATACATGCAAGTAGGTTTGAATTGTCTTTCCCACCTATGAGCTCCACATAAGCCAATTAGAAGTAGGGTGAGAGAGAGAAGGCAACTATGACTTAGTAATATAAATGCCATATTCTGAGAGAAGGCATACTCACTTGCCTTAGAGAGGATCCAAAAATACCACATATGAGAGGCTTGAAAGGGTCATACAAGAAATCTCTGAGTTTTATTTGAAAATTTTGCAAAAACTCTGAAATAATAGTTGATCAAAGAGTGAGAAATATAGCACTCAACTTAACCGTTTTGTCTTTCAACTGCTCAAGACCTAAGAGAAAGCTAGAAGCCCCATGGTGAAAGATAATATGGGTGAGTCTTGAGTTAGAATAGTTTACACTAATCTAGAGGAGAGTCCTTATTTGAACACATGTGTACTTGTGAGGTGTGAAAGCATTATAGCAACTCCTAATCCGTCACTGAGTCTATCTTTGCTCAGGGACGAGCAAAAGGTAAGCTTGGGGGAGTTTGTTGAAGGTAGTTAACTCCTATTTTTAACTATCAACATAACTTTTATAACTGCAAAGAGATGCTCACCAACATAGGTTTAGAGGTTTGAACTAACGAATTCCACAAGTTTTGGTGCATCTATGTTTTGCAGGGGTCACATAGGAAAAGAGCTAAAGGCAAACTAATCATTGAATAAAAGTATCTCAATTGATGAATTGGACTGCACCATTGCGACGGGCTTGTCAAGATGATCGAAATCCATATATCATTTGCCCTATTTAGAGTCTCAGATGAAGGAATATGAATTTCATATGAAAATACACTTTTCTGGAGTCTAGAAGGTTCGAGAAGACACCAGAACGAGTGGGACGACAAACGGCCATAGGGGATGGGCACTCACCCCACCCCATTACATGGCCGCCTAGCTGCCGTAGCCAATCAGCTTCAACCTCATGGATTCCCGATCCACCATCTTTGAGGAGTAATCTTGAGCGTACGTTTAAGTCAGTTTGATCCAAGGGCTTTGGTGCTTCCTACGGGGCTATAAATACAAGCCCGACCCCTTGGCAGGAGGAGAATCATTATGAGTTGTAGAGGCGTCCCTCAAATGGATGACCTCTCTTCTCTATGAGTTGTAGAGGCGTCCCTTGAATGGATGATCTCTCTTCTCTAGAAAATTAGGGCTAGACATTCCAATGTAGTAGATTAGTTCTAGTCGGGAGTTAGAGAGAGTGGAGCTACACTTCGGTTCTGGAGGAGTCTTCTTTAGAGTTTTGGTATGTCATTATATCTCTTCTTTGTAATACTTATGCTTTAATATATTATCTTCTCTATTTACTTCATGTCTATTTATGATTAGTGTAGTTGTTATATCTTGGCATATAATCTCTGTTCGTATTGAGTGCTCTAGTTATCCATGGTAATTAGAGTAGTAAACACTAGTGTAGACGTGGTGTCTAGGCTATAGTTTACCTGAGTTTGCACCCAATCCCATAGATAGTTGTGGTAGCCCTAGGGGTGACAGCCCTGTTAGGCCTTTGTATTCTGCAATGTTTGGGTTGGTGTTTCGTAGAGCTTTTGGCAGCCTTCCCCCGACTACTTTCTTCTCAATCTTCTTCGAGAGTCAGAAAGGACCTGCTGCTCTAAACCACCATTGTGTGACTGGTATATCTTTTCATATTTTGTTACTTTAGAACCTAAGTAATTGAGAAGTACAAAGGAACTTTGATCTTTCATGTTGTCCTCCCGTTATGACTATCTATACATTTATTGAATTCTCTTATATGCACTTAATTGAATTATCTTATAGTATATCATTTACCCCTGCTTTAGTTTAGTTGATACTATACTAGATGTATGATGGTGAATTATCATATTCTTAACCCTAGCTTCCCTATGGTAAAATATAAATAATGATACTTGGAATACTCCTCGTAAAATACGATGATGATGTTATGTGAGCTTGCAGAATCTTTCATATTTCTTTTTGCACTAACGATCATCAACAAGAATTTCTAGCACCATTGCTGGGGATTAGGCTTTTTATTTATCTTTGCTAGTTGCATTAAGAAATGCCAACACCAGTACACTTGGCTCACTGTCCCTTGGGAAAGGGTCACCTGCTGCGTCGATGTCGCGGCCCGGTGCATCACCACCACTACGTCCGGAGCCCAATCCAGTGCCAAGAGGGCACGCACACCTACCTCACTCCCTTACGGGCTAAGGAACACGACCGCAACTTATGCCTCCTCCATGAGCACTTCTCTGAGTGCTTACACGGACCTTCCAGGTCACCACCTAAGGTCTACTTTTGACCTTATCACCACCCCACCAGCTTCCACCTATCCTAAGGAGAACTCCTCGGATGATGCCGCATGGGCCAGCATAGATTTCTCTAGGCTTGGCGACCTGGAGACTCTCCTCTAGTTCCTTGAGGCGAGTAACTATTACTTTGGTTACTCTGACTCTGACGAGGGTGACTACCACCCCTCTCGAGAGTGCTTCAACCTCGAGACCGACACGACACCCCTAGCAGGCCAAGGGGGCACTAGGCCAGCAGAACCTCGAGATGCTACACCTCCATGAGATGCGCTCTCTGCGGGTCATCATGAGCCCCGAGGAGTAGCTTCTGCCCCAGCGGGACCTCGATGTCCAGACCTCGAGCAACTCAAGGAGCTCGAGGACAAGCTCGAGGAGGATTGCAGGCACCTACGCCAGCTGCGTACGACCCTCGAGCAGGACCAGTCGGCTCGACGGGATGGAGGAGCAGCACGGCATCGCGCACGTGACGTCAATCGTCGCATCAATGAGGATGCTGGGGGAGAAGACCCCCCTCTCTTCAGCACAGCCAACCAGAATGTAGTAGCTGGTTAGTCTAGGCGTTTGGTTAACCGAAACTAATCAGTTTGGTTCTTCAATTATTAAGCTAATTCGGTTACCTAAGAATAAGGGACCGATCGGATACTTCAAAAATGCAAAACCGAGCAAATTCGGTTTCGGATAATTTGGTTCTGTTTTGGTTCTAACTGAGAGAACCAAATTTTTAGGAAATAGAGAAAACTGCCCATTCAAATCCAAATTTGGACATCATCTCTCTTTATTTTCATGCTATCAATAGGGACGACTCAAAGAACAATACAACACAAAATAACAGTAGAACATATAAATGTTATTGTTCACTCAAATTCAAAGGAAAACAAGCAATAGTTCACCAACAGTAGCCATTGTACATCTTTATTAGCTGCTGCCTGCTGGGTCCTGGCCGTGCGTGCCTCAGCCTCAGTGGCTGCGAAGCCGCAGTGCTAGCCCACCTGGCTGTGTGTGGCGGCTAGTGGCTGCGGTGGCCGGTGGGCAGGTGGCATGACGAGGTACTTGGCAGTGCTTTGCCACAACCCGCAGGGCTAGCAGGGCTTGGCTCACATGGTGTGGGAGTCACTGGCTTGTAGCATCGAGGAGGCTAGGAGGGGAGAACTGGGAGCACCGCATGGAGAGTCAGAGAGGGAGAATCGTGATGGGAGACGAGACTATGAGGATGAGGACAAGCGCCACACGGAGGGAGAGTCACAGTTCCTGGCCTTGTGTCGGCGTCGTGGGGTGTTGTGGGTGGGGGTCTTGCATCTGGTCTGGTGGTTGCCGGCTGGAGGGGGGGTAAGTGACTAGGGTTTGGGGATTTTGGGTTGGGCTACTTTCTACTTAGGCTTTCATAGTGTCATGGACTCATGGGCTGAAATCTTTGGTTCTATTGGTTAACGGAGCCTAGGAACCGAATTGACCTTCTAAATTCGGTTCCTCAAAACCAGGAATTGAATAGGAACTGATTTTTTTGGTTTCAATTATTTCAGTTTTGGTTCCAGTTATTTTGGTTTGGTTATTAGTTTTCGGTTTTTTATGCCCAGGTTGAGTAGCTACTGCATTCCTCCTCAGGGCGATGCCCGAGTCGTCAACACCCTAGGGGAGGAGAGTACGACAAGGGCTCCAAGGGCTCCTGGAGCATGTCATTGTGCAAAATGCTGAGAGTTCTGTCTCATGGCATCGTGATTCCCAGGCAGACTGGCCTAGGAATCGGCCACCTCCTGAGAAAGTGGCCTCGGTCCATGGCCCTGAGCCCGTCAACCCTGAGGGAGGTGCAAGGTCAAATCCATCCTCGAGCGGGTTGGCACCAACATGGACGACCGAGCCACCCTTGATGCTCGGCGCCACGACAAGGACGAAGGTGAGTCTTGGAGGTATCAACCATAGTGAGGCAGGAGGTATGATGCCGAGCATGACCGCAGTCCATCGCCCGAGCCCTCGGGTGCCCGCGTCTTCAGCGAGGCGATCCGGAGGGCCAAGTTCCCAACCTAGTTTCATCAGCTGGCCAACCCCAGCAAGTATTCTTGGGAGACCAACCCCAAGCTTTGGCTCGTGGATTACCACCTGGCATGCCAGCTGGGCGGTGTGGATGATGACCTGCTCATCATCCGTAATCTTCTGTTATTCTTGGCAGACTAACCCTGAGCTTTGGCTCGCTAGGGCACCTCCCTGAATGATTGATCCATAATTGGGCAGACCTGATTAAGATCTTTGTTGGGAACTTCCAGGGCACATACATACACCCCGGTAACTCCTGGGATCTCACGAGCTGTCGCGAGAAGCCTAGCGAGTCCTTTAGAGACTTCATCAGGCGTTTCTCCAAGCAGTGCACCGAGCTCCCCAACATAACTGACTCTAATGTTGTTGGGGCATTCATTGCTGGCACCACCTGCAAGGAGTTGATGCATGAGCTCAGGTGCAAGACTCCCATGAGCACCAGCCAACTACTCGCTATCGCCACCAACTTTGCCTCAGGCAAGGAGGCCATTGGGGCGATCTTATCCAACCGCAAGGCCAAGGGGAAGCAGTAAGATGAGGCTGCCGAGGCCTCAGGTTCCCGAGACCCCAAGAAGAAGTAGAAGGGTCAGAAGGGGAAGTAGGGTTGGTAGAAGGACACTCTTGTCACTGTGGCGGAACAAAAGAACACCAAGCGGCCTCCCGCCGGTCCCGATCTCTTCGACGAGATGTTAAAGAAGCTGTGCCCCTATCACAGGGGACCCACCAAGCACACCCTAGAGGAGTGCACCATCCTGTGCTGCTTCTACTCTTAGGCCCCTCCCAAGGATGACACAGAGGAGAGGCAGTCCAAGGAGAACGATGACAATGACAAGGGGGATGCCTTCTCTAAAGTCAAGAACTATTTCTTGATTTTTGGGGGATGCGCATTCTGGCTCACTGTGAGCCAGAGGAAGCACGAGCTGCAGGAGGTTTGTGCTATCAACATAGCCACCCCTCCTACCTTCAGTGGTTAGAGGAGGCCATCAACTTTGACCACAACGACCACTCAGATTAGATCTCAAACCCTAGGATCTACCGCCTCATCGTTGACCCCATTGTTGACGGTCCTTAAGTACAATATAATCATCAAATAAATAAAGAAAAGGATCCAAATGCAACCAACACCCAGACTTAGGGTTTTATCTGACAGAATTCCACAAGTTTTGATGTTTGTCTATTTCTGCAGGGGGTTATTAGGAAATATGGAGGAAAGGACCACATGTCGGGTTTACATAGAGATATTAACGTGCCGCGCAATTTTCCTCAACCTAGAAGATTCTAGAAGCCACGGGAACGAACGGGAGTCCGAGCGGGCCCGGGGGCAGGGCGCCCGCCCACCTATGGTGGCTAATTAGGGTGCATCACGAGGATTATGCTCCACTGCCTCTGAGGATTAAGGAAAACTGTTCAATTAAGGTTGGTTTGATCCGACGGCCCAGATTCACTTGAGAGGACTATATAAGCAGGACCCCTGGCCCCTGGAGGAGGGCAATCCCAGTATTCATTAGTATATTTTTCAGAGAGGATTCAGAGAGAGAGGTCCCTCTAGGGTTCCAACCTCATAGGGCTTAGCATCCAATGTGAGATTAGAATTAGTTCTTCTAGATTGAGAGAGATAGAGTGGAGGTGTAGATCGGAGG
>Ga0182004_10003765_pt1 | contig 12122 bp, 13 predicted proteins | sample Sormic07211540_1_FD_120479 | JGI IMG/M metagenome (GOLD analysis project Ga0182004, IMG submission 120479) | Endophyte microbial communities from Sorghum bicolor roots, Mead, Nebraska, USA - 072115-40_1 MetaG | ecosystem: Host-associated > Plants > Roots > Unclassified | place: USA: Nebraska... | reverse complement strand
TGGCGGCCGCGGTGGGTGATGAATGGTGACCTGATGAATGATGATGACGACGACGACGAAGGCCAGGTCTTTGATGCTGTGCTTCAGTGCTTGTGCCGGTTGACCGCGACCAATGTTTTCTGATCATTAACAACATTTCTATCTCTAAATAAGCTTATTATTATAATAGATTTTAAGATCTATCTAATAATACTAATTATATATTATAAGTATTAGTATTTCTTATATATATTTGGTCAAATTTAAATACGTTTGGCTTCTAGGGAAATAGGAACAATGACTATAAAGGACGGCGAGAGTACTTTCGTAGAATCTATTTCTGAGTTACGTATAATATTTTTTTTTCTTTTTCTCCTCTCAAATTTGAGTACATTTGGCTTCTAGGGAAATAAGAATAATAGCTAAAAAGGATGGAGAGAGTACTTTTATAGAATCTATTTCTAAGTTACATATAATATTTTTTTTTCTTTTTTCTCCTCTCATCTTTCATCCTCAACCACCACATTGAGTCTCCTTGTCTCCTTGCATGCCCTTTCCACCGTCATTAGTCTCGGAGGTTGAGGTCCAAGCAGAGGGATGATAACCTATGAGAGGGCGAGGTTCGAGCTAGCGAGACAAGCTCCATGTAGGAGGCCGAGCCCCCTCATCTCCTCGTAGTAGGGTGAACTCTACCGCTCATGAGGAAGGCTGTTGAGAGGACACAAAGAGAGAAGGTGCGGGAGAGGTTGTGCTTACAAGAAGGACGTGGTCGTGGCAGATGTGACAAGATGATGGGCTCTAGCAGAGGGCACCAGGGAGGATGTGTCAATAGAGGAGGCAACAGAGAGAGCATAACTCGAGCAAGAGGGTGAGCCAAAGACCCAGATACAAAAGCGGTGTGCAGATCTAAGGCTAGCAATGTTATGATATACTCGAGTGGGACGACGTAAGCAGGATATGTATTGGAGTTGAAGAGGATACAAACTTTGACACCATAAAGCAACATGCATCCAATCTATTTACTACTAGTGCTATGCCCGAATGAATAATAAACCTCATTGCAATAACACACAAATAAATTCTAAGATGTTCACTATAGAGCTCAAGCAACCTCTGCTGTGTTACTATGATATAAATTTGATCACTTATGTTAAGTTATCAAATCACGTCAACAATGGCGCATATTGACTACTACTCCCTCCCCTCAAAATAAATCTCAATCCCTAAGAGCCAAATAATTTAAAGTTGGACTATATTTATATAAAAATACTAACATTTATGATACTATCATTATATTAACTATAAAATATATTTTTAGCAAACTTAGAGATGTAAATATTGATATTCTTCTATATATTTGATTAAATTTGAAAAAAAAATGACTTATCCGAAACGGAGTTTCTATTTATCATTCGGTTGTTTTTTTGTTTCTTAATCATTCACTTTTCTGTGGCTGCCTTTTTGTTGAGATTCGTGTTTTCTGAGTCCTTGTTTTTTATTGTTGGGTCACTTTTCCGTGAACAGGCTGTTTGGTTTGTGTTTTGGGCCCATTTTTTATTTGTGTCTCTTGAGGCACTCGCGATTCGGCTGAGTAGAGAATGGTTTCGTCATTTTTCAAAAAAAACGAAGTGCGCCTGTTTTTGTCAGTGGAAAAGCAGGCGTACCAGGCACGGACGCGAGTGCCGGCTCTGGTCGCCGGAGCCGTACGCGGAGGCCAAGGCGGGGGGCGGGCGTGGGGGCGGAGGTGATTTGGCGACGGAGGTGGCGTACCCAGAGGCTATTGCGGTATGCTCATCTCCTGTCCCTTTTTGTTTCTGTACTCGTAGGAGATGGGGATCGTCGTCCTCACCTCATCTGCGAGGTGTGGTTGTCGCCCGTCGCCACAGTTGTGGCCTGTGTGCTTCTTCCTTGTTTTCAATCTTACTCCCCTCTATAGCAGTGTTCCTCACCTGAATCTCAATCCCTTTTTATAGTATTTTTTTTGCTGTGTACAGGATGTCGCCGATGGGTGGATTGGGCTGCTCCGCCCAACAGGTTTGAATCTGAAGACTAGTTTGTGATTTACCCTCATGCGATTCAGTTTCCCCATCTTTTTGTAGGTTCATGTGTTAGCGTCTCCAGTATTAGTTGTCATTCTTCGTTTCAGTTCTGAGCCCTTTCTATTTTTTGTTAATAGCAGTTAAGCCTGTGTTTTGTCTAAATGTTCATTTTTCGACCAATTAAATAATTTTTTTGTGCCTGAAATTAGTTGTTAACCTCTTATGAAAAATGAGCAGGTAGGTAAAAGCTTATTCATTGTTTTGTTGTATTACCGATGAAAAAGTTGTGTGCAGCGTCCTCTTTGTTGTTCGTTAGTAGCAGTTAAGTTGCCGAGTAAGAGCTATTTTGAGTCAGCTCTTTAGACACTGACCATCTTGTTGTTGAATATGCTATTTCAGCAATTGCTTCACATGAAGCTTCACATTGCCATTCCCTGTGTGTGAATACTATTTTTTTGTTATTATTTTTTATGATATCTGTAGATAATTACACTATTAAATCTTAGAGTTTTCTATTTTTGAATTTCAGATTGATGTGAGATCTGTTGTGCGTCTAACTCTGATATCTTCTGATAGATTTTTTGTTTCTTCCATTGCAGGTTCTAGATCGTGGAGAGAAGATTGAGTTGCTTGTCAACAAGACTGAGAATATGCGGTCACAGGTTTTCATGCATTCCTTTTTATCCCGCTGTTGTAGTGCTCCACTGGATGTTGAGTTTTATCATCAAAAATATATTTAGTTTTGTCATGAAATAAATCTTTTGGTTTTACCATTATATGATCTGTAGTTTGTCTATTCAGTTTTATGTATCATGCTTTTTATTGTTTTGAGTTGTCTGAAATTAATATCAGGTTTAGTTTAGCATAACCTATTTTTACAGTATGTTGATTAATTATCTTTGTCATCTTTTTTCAGCTTGCGTACTTTGCTTACATGTAAATTTCAGAGAGTTTAGTTTTCTCATGAAATACATATTTTAGTTTTGCCATGAATCAAATCTTTTTGGTTTTACAATTAGATGTTCTGTAGTTTGGCCATTTAGTTTTATGTAGCATGCTTGTGAAATTAATATCAGGGTTAGTTTAGTATAACTTATTTTTCCAGTATTGTTGTTTAATATTCTTTCTTTGAGGTTTTCTTTTTCTCTAAATGAGTATTTTACTTTTATTTTTGTGCAGGATTATCTTTCTGCTACGCATATCAAGGTAATGCAGGAATTTGTTGAGTTCTGTAAATCAAAGGTGTGTTTTTTTTGGAAAATTATATTTTGTCAGAACATTTTTGGTTTTTTACATATGTTCACATAATCTGTATCATATTATACTTTTATAGATATCGAATCAGGATAACAATCTATCTCATCACTTGAAGAAAAATCTTAATACAGTAAAGGAGGTAATTGCTTCACACTCATACTATTTATGTTTAGTACGATATCATGGTTGTACTTGTCTCTTGTAATTTCTAACAATAAATTTTTTTCTGTTTTTATTGAAGGACCGTACTGATTCATATAATTTCAAGAAAAAGCTTATCCTCTATTTTGGTGATTACTTGCCTGCAAAAGTAAATATTTTTAGTTAATTATTTTTTTGTTTGATATATTTTCTATTGGATTTTGTGTTTGATTTTCTTATGTTCTTCGTTTTAGGTGATTAATGAATTATGCGCACTTGTCCACGACAATTCATACGGCAAGTGCACTTTTTGTGCTATGCCTACTGAGAGTTTAGTTCTTAGTGTACTACAAATTTTAGTAGATGCTGGGTCTAAAATAGGTGAGATAGCAGACAAGAATGCTCATGTTTTTGCAAACAAAATATCAAACCCAACCAAGGATGATCATGATGAGGCTGATACGACAATGCACAAATCCGCAAAAGGTTTTTTTTGTTATCTTTTTGTTTTTTTCCTTTTATGCTCTACATATATTGGTTTTTTATTATATGTTCCTATCTTTTTTAGGGAATACACATACATCTATGGTATTCCACAGTGGAAGAATTGATAAAGAGAATTTTATATCCAGTAGAGAGGCAACACATAACAATGGAGCCGCACATCCCGATAAGAATGAATGTATGAACAAATCTCCTCCTACAGACACCCAGGTAATCTAGAAATTTTAGAATTCTCTTGTTCTTTATTCTTTTTGCTCCCTTTTTTATTGATGCATATTTTTTGTATTTTTAGAATCAAACTAAAACCAAAGATGCTTTTGATAATTTGATGGTCAAAGTGAAGAACATCATTTCGGTTTTGGACACTCCAATAGTTATGAATAATAACTCTTGTTATAGAACAGAGTTTTTTTCCCAGCCAGGTTGTTTTTCTATCATATTTTTTTACCAGTCTATTTATTGCTGTTTTTTTGTATTTAATAGCTTTTTTATATAGAAACTTTTAACCCAATGAACAAGAGGATTAAGCTTGAACGGCCAATTTCTCACATGAGTGCACCTGCAAGTCATGACCATGTCAATGTAGTAATTGATGTTGATGAAATACAGAATAAAGATTTTACATCTCACGAAAGTTCTCGTTAGAATGCTAAGGTAACATATATTTTAATCATGTCTTCTCTTTCTTTCATTTGACAAAACAGAGGGTAATCTTTGTTGCATCTGTTAAATTATTAGCCTTTTTATCTAAATTATTTAGTGCATGTTTCATTGTCATTTAAATCTTGTTTTTATGAATTTTCAATTTTAGTGTTTATTTAAATTTTTTTGCAGGTCTCATGTGATCAGATATACAACAGGAAGAACTTCCCTTCTTCTGAAATCAGAAAAAAGGTCGACACAGGAGGAGTCAATTTTGTGGGAAATAAACCAATCAATATGAGCACTAAGACCATCACAATTGGTACTCCACAATGTAGTACTGAAGCAACATCTCAGTTTCATGTAACTGATGAAGAAAGGCGTTACTATGACATATTTTGTGGTCTTGCACGTAGCCAATGGAAGTGGTATGTTTTAGTTTCTTGAATTGTACTATATTTTTTATGGCCTTTTCTTGTTTATCATTGTACCCACATTTTTGTTTTAAAGGTATGTATTTTTTTTTCAGCTTTCCTGCTGTCAAATTTCTCAAGACAAGCGTAACATATTCTTCTTTTGGAGAATCAGTTGATCCCAAAGGACTGGTTGACAATTTTTTTATTGCTGGTTGTTGTCGCAAAATGTTTGAGGATCATCACCCAAGGCGCTCAAAGAAACACTATTTCTATCCTCATGTTGGGGTATGTTTTTTTTGCTATTTATTTTCCTTACTTACTTTTATTTAAAGTTGCATTTTTTTTCCTTAGGGATGTTTGTTGACATACAACTCTCAATATGACATAAACGTTGTAAAGAACTCTTTCCATGGGGCAAATTCTGCTCACAAGCTACACTTATCTGAAAAGGTAATCAATCATATTTTTTGTTTAGATGTCGAAAACTTTTTGCTTTTTTGGGGTTTGATTTTGTAATCTATTGTTTTTAATTCAGCTCTGCTTTCCGGTATGGAAACAAGAACATTGGTTTGTATTCATTGTGGACTTGAGAAACAAGATGTTTGTTTTCTTAGATTCATACTATGATAGAGATGACTATTTCCAAACCTGCGCGAGGGACAGTCTTGTATGTAATATTTCCACAAACAATATTTGTTCCAATCTGTTGGCAACCTTTTTTATTGACATTCTTTCCTCCTTTTCTTTTTATTTTTGTAAATATTTTTTAGATCACTTCATTTACAGAATGCTGGTATGAACATGCGGATGTTAAACTAGACCTTGGCAACTTCACAATTCAATATCCACCGGTCCCAAAACAAGAAAACAAGTAAGTTTCTAAATTCATTGTTTATATTTTTCTGTATTGAACTTTTTGTCATGTTTATTTTTTTTTGTTATAGATTTGACTGTGGTATATTTACTATAAAGTTCATGGAGTTGTGGGATAACAGTGTTGACTTGAGGCGGTTGTTCAGCCAATCTGACATTCCAAATATAAGGATAAAGCTTGCGATGAAATTATTCTTCAGTAAATCAAATTCTGTAGATATGTCTTTGGTCAGGACGTTCTATGAAGAGGTATATTTCTTTTTTCAAACTTTCTTTTGTGTGACCACAATAATCATGAGGTACCGTATATTTACTATATTTTGGTTTGGTTATTTTTTTCTGCAGGGCATCGATCCCCGTCTCTGTAATTAGTTGAACACAAGGCATAAATAGTTGGATCATTTCTATGAATTCATAGGTTAAAATCTCATAGTTCATATGGGAATAGTACATGCCCCATAATATTGTTACTATGTCATGTTACATATTATATTTTTTTGGTCATCTGTTTATGTTATAAAAAGCACTTCATAGTGGGTTACATAGTGTTGGTACAATTTTCTTAAATGTAATCAGATATCACGAAGAGATGGTCATTCATATGTTAAGTTTGACCATTTTCAAAAATTTGTAATTAGTTTTTGCAGATGCGTTTGCAGTTTAATTGTGTGAATCTTTTTGTAAATTCAATATTATATCAATATTCATTTAATTCATATCTGAATATCTTGATGGCCCTTTTTATTTCCAATTGAAGAGAACCGATCTTTTTTATGAGTTGGTTTCTTTTTTGTCCATATTTGTATTGTTGCCACAAAAGTTCATTTTTCTTTGCTTTAAATTATGTATCGTATCCAGTAAACAAGATAGAGAATTACAAATATGTTTTCGACACAGAGATTTTCATGCAAGTGTCATATCATCCTATTACATAAGTTATATATCATTTCTAGAACTTGACAGTTCTTCTAGTAGCTCAACATCATCCTTTTCTCTCTGGCAAGTGTCATATCATCCTATTACATAAGTTATATATCTGAAACTTGATAGTTGTTTCTGTAGCTCAACATCATCCATTCTCTCTGTTCATTTTGTTGCCTTTTTTCTTCACGCCATCATGTCTGCAACATGCAGGTCAGGTGCTTTTTGAAGCTGTGTCTGCAATGATATTTTTTCAAAGTGAATTAGTCTTTCAGGAATTTATTTGCACATTTACAAAAGCTATGGCAGGTGCTGTTTTGAGGCTATTTCTTGTACCTGGTTCGTTGCAAGGCCTTGTATCTTTTTTGATTTCAGCTCTTTTTTCTTGATGCTCTCTGATCTGTTGGTTGTTGTCTTCTTTTTCTTCTGTTTCTCTATCTTCTTTTTTGCTTTGAGTTTTGCTTTCTCAACAATTGTTTTCTTTCGCGGTCTTCCCTTTGATTTCACCTTATCTAGATTTTTGATTGTAATACTGCAGCTACTTTCTCCCCCCTCTAAAATTCCATTTGTTATACTCCTCCTATTATTGATTTGGGCTTGGCTTCTTGTGTCATCATCTCCATCATCATCTATTGCTCTCATTTCTTCTTCAATAACTTCAATCATTTGAAGCAGATACTTATATTTGCTGTCCTTTTTTGCTCCCTGTGATGCTAGTTTCAGAAACTTTTCTGTTAGGTTAGTGAGGCTGTCAGTTTCTTCATCTTGAATCCCATCTACCGTATCTTCAATTGCTTTGGATATCCCAAATAGGTACTTACTCCTTTCTTTTGTCCTTGATCCTTTTGATGCCACTGTCACCAATCTTCTAGATAGATTATTGAACCGAAGTGTGCTATTTTCTCCTGGTCCAATTGTAGGTATGTCTATTTGAATTTTCTTTTCATTCTTTCTCCACCTGTCTAATATATATTTTTCTGGGATTTCACTTGTTCTCAAGTGCAGCATAACCTTCAAAATATGAGAGCACAAGATTCCATCTTTATCAAATTTTCCACAGATGCATGTGTACTCCTTCTCTGGTAAGTTCACTAGGACAATGTATTTTCTCAGCCTATATGGTTGTTCATTCATATTGGTGTCAATGTAAACCTCATAAGCTTGGTTAGGTTCAATTGTGTCTGCCTGAAGTCCTGTAGTCTCTCTAAGTTGTTGCTGAAACTTGACAAATATTGCTTTATTGTAGTATCCCCTTGCCTGCTTCTCAATGTTATATTTTGACCACAATATCTTCATTTTTCTGTTTCTCGTATGGTAATCATATCTGTCTTCTCTATTGTGTATTGTGTCTGTGATTCTCTAATATTCATTTAAAAAGCTCATCACACTAAATTGTGGACCAACTCCTTTTTTGAATACTGAATTAGTCCCTTCACTCCTTGCAGTTGTTTGAATGAATGGAAAGAATGCATTCTTGAAGTACACTGGCACTATACTTCTTCTCTTTGCCCAGAGATCTTGCAAGCACTTCATATTGTTTAGATCATAATTATTTATCATCTTCATCCATAGCTCTTCAAACTCTTGTTCTGTTACTGAGTTTTCCAATATATCATTCATTTCCTGACTTAGGCCTTCCTTTGATTTGAATACCTTGACCATTTTTTTCTTCTAGATTCTTTTTTACATGAAACCAACATATTCTATGCCTTGCATTTGGAAAAACTTGTGCTACTGCTTTCATCATGGCTGCATCTTGATCGGTTATAACTGTTTGCGGGTGCTTCTCATTCATTGCGCTCAAAAATTGCTTAAAAACCCACATGAATGTGTCTGCTGTTTCATCTCCCAAAAATGCACAAGCAAATATGTATGTGTTTCCATGTGCTGAGATACCCACAATGAGGGCAAATGGGAGGTTGTATTTGTTAGTAAGGAAGGTTGTGTCAAAGCTAATGCAATCCCCATATAATTTGTATTATTCTCTAGCTTTTGCATCAGCCCAAAAAATGTTCTTGACTTTATTTGACCCATCCATGTCAATTGAGTAATAAAACCCATGGTTTTCTGCCTGCTTCTCACTGAAAAACTGCAGAACTTGTGTCATGTCATTCATTGTCCTTTCTCTCCCTACCTTGCTGCTGTAATTTGCCACATCCTTGTCATCATATGGTAGGGCTGCTCTCCCCCCTCTCATGTATGACAAAATAGCAACCATATTTCTTGTGGGGATGTTTACCTTCTTCAGTGTTCTAATCATAGCTTTTTCTTCTGTGCTCATATATTTGTGAGTTCTAAAGAACTTTGCTTCTGAATTTGTTCCAAGTCCATGATTGTGTTCCAAATGTGCAGATGTTATAGTCCAAATTCCATTGGTCTCTTTGATAATTATGGCCACTTTGCATCCTGTCTTTGCAAGGATACTTGTCTGTCTTTCAGGAACTATTGATTCTATTGGGTCCTCATCCTTGTCATAATGTTTTCCATACTTATTGCATCTCAAAGTTATCTTTGTAACTTCATTTTTCCTTTTCTTGCTCGTAGTGTGATAGCTGCTGGCAAGCACTAGTGAGAAGCGAGCCATATATGAATATTCATTGCAAAATCTTTGTGCCTCATATGAGCTGTTGAAGCGCATTCCTATTTCAGGTATGTTTTTCTTCTCTATTTCTAGTATTGCTTCATTTCTTTGTTCTTCTATTGGATCCCTCTCTAGGAAAATTTCAATATCTTCTTCTGTAATGTCTGCAACTCTTTGTTGATTGTCAGTTTTACCACTCTCTATTTCATGGTCTTGGCAATATGTATCCAGTTGTACCTACAAGGTTTGTATAAGTTTTATTTTTTGTTTAGTTTTGAAAAAATTAGCATAGTGAAATAGCCTAATTTCTTTTTATTAGTAACTATTTAGCTATATGTTTACTTACTGGTTCCAAGTTCATGGAGGCAAATATACTTTTATCCCATGGATTCGTTTCATGGTCCTTGTTTTCTTCTTCTTCATCTTCTCCATCACTCTCTTGAGCTTGCTCCCTATAATAGCTCTCACATTCTGGTGCAACATCTGTTGTCATTTTTGAAACAATGCAATCTCCAATATGTATCTGGTGCTCATTCTCTTCGACTCTGCTCGTTGTTGTGAACATTGATGTCTGCAATTCATAGAATCATTAAATTGTATAGTATTTTTTCAGCATTTTGTTTTTTTGGTTAGTAACATGGTAGTTGTTTATCTGACCTCAAAGTTTGAAGCATCTCGCAGGATTAAATCTGTGAAGGTAATTGGTAGCCTCTGCATATCATGTAGCGGCCATAATTATATTATTTAATATAATTGCAGTTACAACCAATTTTTTCTAATTTAAATGCATGAATTGAATGCCATTTGTTTAATGTTGTCCATACCTCATTGTAGCTTGCATGACCATCCATTGTTGATGTCGCTGTAGCATTTTCTTCTGCTGCTGCTAAGCTTTTTTCAACATAATTCAGAATGCTTTTGCTATTTGGGGTCAGCTGGATGGCTGAATTTGTGTCAATAGAGTGGGTTTTTCCTTGCGCATATTGTATTTTGTAACCCTGTATAAAGTTTTTCCATATCCACAACAATTCAAATTGGTGAGTTTGATCCTCCACATTTAATTAAATATCCATACATGTTTTGCTTACTGTAAAAGATGTTTCTTATATCAAAACCTGTGAATCGTATGCACTGTACAAGTCTGATATGTCTATGTTGATTTGGTCTTGTTCATTTCTTGTTGATTCTCCTCCCATCACAACATCTAGCCCTGTTCTTATTTGATCATGTGCTGTTATCTGTTTAAATTTACAGGTGTCATATTTGAATGAGTCGTACCTTAAATCATGTATAGAAAATAGGAAATGTGTGTGTCTGAATTTTTTGTTGAAAGCATAAAATGACTTCAGTTACTTGATACACACAATATTGAGTATGTGTTAAACAAATTTAGAAAAAATATTGGTGGAGTTACTTTCAGATTGGTCATGCTCATCCTCGGATGTGTATAGGTTTATCTAAATGAGTAATCAGTTTACCTTCTCATAGCTTGTATTATCACCCATCTTCGGCCCTCTTGAAGCTTCTTCGTCTTGTGCTCCTAAGGATTTTTCCATATAATTGTGGATAGTTTTGCTTTTTGGGGTCAAATGAATGGATGATTTTGTGTAAATGCAATTTGTCTCAACTATCCCACCATTTTTCGTGTGTCCCTGCAAAATTTTTTATGTCAATTCTAGTAATATAGCTTTTGCTGAATTTTCACTGCTTATATGTCTACTAATTTTTTTCATTTTTTTTCAATGTTTCACCGTGGCCAGATTTGCCGGGGCATGTGTAGCCTTGCTAATCTATTACCATTCACCAAGTCATAACACATAAAGTCTCAAAACAGCCAAAGCAACAATAGAGCCAAACTGGGATTTCAGACTGACTGGGGAATTTCTCGTTGTTCTTGGTCCTAAATTCAGATTAAGGTAACTCAGTAACCTGCAGATTGCTAGTTGCAACATTTGAATGTTTGTTTTGTTTCGTGTCCTGGTTCTGTCAGAAGCGAAGCAAGCAAAGCCTAAATGCAGAGTTTGGTCTCAATGCTAGCCATGTTCTATCTTTTTTAGGATTTTGTTGTTTTTAAGAGTGCCATTTTGGATTTTTGGGTGTTTTCTTGTTTGAGCACCAACATATCAGGCTAGCAATGAAGAATGCAAGTAAATGTGTTATTAAAAAACAAGAAAGAAAGGAAGTAGAATTTTCTTAATGTTTTGTTAAAGAAACTGTACCTGCTCTCTTGGTATGTCATCTTGCCTGAGGATTGCTGTTATTCTCGATGCCTATGTATCAGTAATAAATCTTTGTTAGCATGCATATTCATTTAGATTTATGATCTCGTGTTTGTGTTTTTGTTTTTGTAGTGTAATTTTGATGGTCATCTCAGGTGTTGCAAGAATTTTTGTTTGGCAGAGATCTCACTGAATTTGATGCGTACAGGTAATCGGTATTGAACTTAGTTTATTGGGTGTAGTAAGTTTACCTTTGTCCCTTGTTTCTGATGCTCATCTTCTTCCTTTTCCTTTGATGTAGCCTTTGGTTTGGCCTTCCCTTTTGTCCTCATCGTGGTTTTTTGTTGATCTGGTTTCTTTTGTTTTTTCTCTGGATCTATGTTTATTGTATTTCTTTCTTGGGAGTCACGTTGAGTCTTGGTCCCACGTGAGTTCCTTTTTCTGTTGCGTGAATGCATCTTATCTGGTGGAGGTAGTTACTGGGTGTGGTCCCTTTTATTTCGCTTTGAGATCTGGTTGTTGGTATGTTATTTTTTCAATCGGTTTTTTT
>Ga0182004_10003764_pt1 | contig 12123 bp, 9 predicted proteins | sample Sormic07211540_1_FD_120479 | JGI IMG/M metagenome (GOLD analysis project Ga0182004, IMG submission 120479) | Endophyte microbial communities from Sorghum bicolor roots, Mead, Nebraska, USA - 072115-40_1 MetaG | ecosystem: Host-associated > Plants > Roots > Unclassified | place: USA: Nebraska... | reverse complement strand
TAATAAATAACTTTAGACTCTATGATAGAGTCTGCATTGTGAGTGCTCTTATCACGAACAAATATAGGCAGCAGGAACACCATCTCGATTTGTACAGTACCTTTCATTAACCGGTCCCGGTACCTGTTAATTGCCTGATGTTTGTTCTGACCTAACTCCTCGATGGTTTAAACCCAAAATCCAAAAAATTTTCAAAATTTCTCGTCACATCGAATCTTTAGACGCATGCATAGAGTATTAAATATAAATAAAAAAAAACTAATTATACAATTTGATCAAAATTTACGAGATAAATCTTTTGAGCCTAGTTAGTCTATGATTAGACAATAATTAACACAAACAAACAAACGTGCTACAGTGTCAAACGCATGCATGAAGTATTAAATATAAACGAAAATAAAAACTAATTGCACAATTTGGTTAAAAATTTATGAGATGAATCTTTTGAGCCTAGTTAGTCTATGATTGGACAATAATTAACACAAACAAATAAACGTGCTACAATGTCGCGAAAAAATTTCGGTTAGGAACTAAACAAGGCCTAAAAACAAGCTTAACTCGCGCGCACGGACTTCGAAGTCTTTAAGCAGATCATCCAAACAAGCTAGCCAGCTTTCTATCCTCGCTTGTTGAGGCAAACAACCCCTTAGCCTTAAGCTCTGTTTAGATTGGAGATAATAATTTTTGAGTGTCACATTCGAAAGAATGTTGAGAAGAGTTTTTAAAAACTAATAAAAAAAATAAATTATATAGCACGTCTGAAAATTGCAAGATAAATCTATTAAGCATAATTAATCAAGATAAATCTATTAAGCATAATTAATCTATCAATAGCACATGAGTTACTGTAGCACTTAAGGCTAATCATAGACTAACTAGACTTAAAAGATTCGTCTTACGATTTCCAACCAAACTGTGTAATTAGTTTATTTTTTTATCTACATTTAATGTTCCATGCATGTGTCCAAAAATTCAATGGGATGAATGAAATTTTTTTAGATGGGAAACAGGGCCTTAACTGGACTTGCAAGATGAGACTTGCTTGCACAGACTAGAGCCTTGTTTAGTTCCCAAAATATTTTATAAAATTTTTCACATTCTCCATCACATCGAATCTTGCGACACATGCATAAAGTACTAAATATACATCAGAAGTCCATCACGAAGATTATGGCGCTCATTATTTGAACAAGTAACAAGTCTTCGCGTTTCTTTTCCATTTTCCTTTTGAGATCTGAAGTCCATCACGAAGATTACAGGCACCTCTGCGGTCTATGATGCAGATAAGCTCGCCTGACCTGCGGAAACAGAAAACTCAAGCCCATACATACAAAACCTGTGATCTCTGAGCTCTTCGACAGAGGAATCCGTTGACGTGCTATAATTCTTTCCTTTCATTTCTACAACGGAATACAGAAAACTTGTGATTCTATATTACGTCCTTTTCTACGATCAGGCACTGTTGATAAAGCACATCCAAAAGGGCATGCAAAAGGCTGTCTTTAAGCCCAGCTCACCGTGCAGCGTTGCGCTGCCTTTTGAAAGAACGTGGTGCTGAACTCCCAGGTCCAGAACTGCGGAAAGGACGCTGAGATCGATCAAACCTACCAACAGGAGCCCTGGATGGCTGAGTATGCGCTGAAGCACCTCCTGGATGGGTCTTATCAGCTAATAAGGACATCAGAAAACCACTAGGTGGAATATAACCCGTTCTTCTTCCCTGAGAGAATCTGCTAGCTTCTGCTAAATTCTGGCCTGAACCTTGGTTTGCTGAAAGATCATTCGGTGGAACCATAGCAGGCAAGCCATCATATGAAAGGATGCATGCGATGGCATATGTTGAGGCGCCAAGCGCAGGCGGTAGAACATCTTGCGGATGTTTCACCTGTAGAAAACACATTTTATCAGAAAAGAAACAAACACAAAAGTAAGAGAGGTCATAGCTCAGCAGTTTCAAGGGTTAAGAGCATAATAGAGAGGATCATCCAGGTGCATTATCCCAAAACAAAACCAGCTAGGAGTAACTGTGTAAAAAAAAACTCCCTCCTGTCACAAATAAGTTATGTTCAGGGTTGTACGAAATCAATATTCCACACTCTGACCATGAATTACCTTTCACCCATTGAGTTTGAAAGTTTGGGAAGTGATAAGAGCAGGTTTGTCTTGAAAACTAGTACTCCTTGAGTTCAAAACTATAGGTCATTTTGGCTTTTTCTACATACATAGCAAAAAGCTATGTACCAAGATATATGCATACATAGTAAAAACTACGTATCCAGCAGACAAGAAGACCTATGATTTTGAACAGAGGAAATATCACAGAAGTATTTACATTGCCCATGTTTTATAAATATATTGTAAAAAAAACTAGTCTAAGTTCACAGTGGTTGACTTTAGACAGCTGCAAAACATCACTCATCTGAGACTGGAGGGAGTAGCATATTGAAAATTCATCAGTCCTATTTTTCTCGTGCATATATCAATTATAATTATAAGAAATTGCTTATGCAGAATAAATTGCATGGCAATTTGCTGGTGCGCCTCACAGGTCATAGTGGCATCTTTCAAAAACATAGGAGAAAAGATAGGGCACACAACAGAGAAAAAGCTACATGCACAATTAAATTAAAAGAATGCAGCAGCCAAGGTAAAATCATCTTACTTTGAAAAGAATAGCAGATGCTAGACGTTCTCTTAGGCAGTATATTTGTGCAACATCCAGAGCCGTTGCGTCAAAACGGAGCCACCGATCAACAACAACTGAAACAGTGCTATCAGGTGAAGACATGATGTCTTCTTTGTGCTGGACCAAAGTGCTTTCCTCAGCTTCATCCTCACTGGAATTTTCCTCTTCATCACTATCATCATCAGGTGGAGCAACAACCATTTCTGTAGCTATTAGAAGCAAAGGATATGACCCAACAACTGAAGAATTTTTTATATACATTCCACCATCACCTCGAGTGATCTCATCATATATCAGCAATGGATTCCCATAAGATTTATTGAAAGATAGGTTAAAGTTACAGGAGTGTGGGTGCAAACGAACTTTGGCACCACTTGCTGTTTCCACAACTGCTTTTCTAGCATTTTTGCGAGGAGGGAGCAATTTCCCTACCATTGGGTAAGCACCAGCCATAAGAACGGCACGCATGATACCTGATAGAGTTGCAGGTAAGTACACTTAATCAAATTAAAAGACACAAAGTAAAATGTGTGAAATAAGTTCGAAATGCTTTGGTTACAAGATGGTCTAGCACCCTTCAAAAGGGTAAAACATTTTTTATTATCAAATAAAGTTACAGGATGTTTAAATTAAAGAAATAACAGAAATAGAGAAAATAAAAGCAGCTGGAAAGTCTGATCAGCATATGCAATAACTTTTAGCTAGTTAACTAAAATACCCATCTTTCAATGGCTGAAGAGAACTTGCCATATCTAATAATCTGAATATACTAATTTCGCATACACACACATACGCACAGTCCTCTACGGACTGGGAGTGGTAGATGACTGCCTGTGAGGCGTAGGTCTATGGAAGTGGCACACCCATGGACATGTATCAACTTTATGTAATTTTAAAAGACTTCCACTAGACTCTGAGTGTATCATGGTATTAAGACTAAGTGTTGAACAATGTGTTGGAAACTTTAAATGTGACGTGACATCACACACGCACACTCATACTTTAGGCACTGTGAGCATGTAAAGTATAACCCCCACATATAGGCACCAGAAAGAATTACCTAGAGATCTAGCAAAATGAGCCACTAAATACTTAGTGTTTCACAAAACTAACATGTACATAGTTCACATACAAAAATAGGAACATATTAAACGAAACTAAGAACATAGAAATTTTCCAGACTTGCATTTTCATAAAGACCTGAGTACCTGGATCTTTAGAATTTAAGCTGCAGGCAGATGCATCTGCAGGGACAAACCCTCTTTGTGACAGTTCATTCTGAAGTTGTTTCCTCATGTTTGATAGCATATTCATGATGTTTGAAGAGACAAAGTACTTTGCACAAAATTGAGATTCTTGGCCTCTATCTCTGGCACGCCTCCAGCAGTCAAATGCCGCCACAACTGCAAGTTGGTCGCTGAACCCACCATACAATGAAGCAAGCTCAACTCTCGCTGCAGCTGCCCTTTTCCTCTCATCTGGCGCTATTGGAAGGACAAATGGATCTCTATAATCAGCTGCACATGCCAATGTCAATGCTGGATCCAGGCAGTTCATTAATATAGCAAACAGGAGCATCTTGGTGGTGGATGGATGGACTGGCAGGGAACCCAGCTTTTCTCCTAATTCTGTTAATTGTTCATCTTGTGTTAAAGCACCAAGATCCTGAAGCACAGCAATAGCATTTCCTACAGTTTCTGGAATTGGAGGGTCCAAGGTTTTCTTCAGAAAGTCTGCTATTCTGCAGTTTGAATCAAGCAGTTTGACCTGGCAAATGGATTAACAAACCGCACCAAGTAACTAACAAGTACTTTAATCGCAGTTCCATGAAATATTTCATGACATATTTTCCATTGAATATTAGGGACAAAATAAATATAAACAAGCAGCGTACCTGCAAACAAAGTTCCTCAATGGGCATTCTTTTTATTTCAGGAATTTGGTAGTCTGGCAAGGATGATGCTCTAAACCTTGAGTAAAGATGATAGCAAGTTCCTGGCTGACATCGGCCAGCACGCCCTTCACGTTGTCTTGCACTGGCTTTTGAAACCCAAGAAGCATGAAGTGTGGACACATTATTGTATGGATCATAACTTTTCTCTTTCATTCTCCCACTATCTATGACAAACACAACATCATCAATTGTCACAGCAGTCTCTGCAATATTCGTTGAGAGAATAATTTTACGAACCCCTGCTGGTGGACGTTTGAAAACCTTTTTCTGCTCCGAAGACGGGATCATAGAGTGAAGAGATAACACAAGAAATCTTGATGAATCCCGAAAGAACGGAGAAGCAAATAACCTTTCACGTGTTTGATTGATATCTTCCCAGCCAGGAAGAAATACTAAGATGGCTCCTTCATTGGAATCCACACAAATTTTTCCAAGCAACCGTTCAATTAGCAGAGTATCAATGTGCTCTGGATTAATAGTCGCCAAGTACTTATTAAGCAGCTCGTTATCTTCAGTTGATTTTTCTGAACTACACTCCATATGTTTCTTGATTACTTCATAGACCTCTTGTTGATTCTCTTCTTGTGCCCAATCTAATGCAGATTTTCCATCATGATCCTGTGCTGAACAATCCACACCAAAAGATAAAAGCATACAGACATCCCCAAGCTGACCCTTCGCAGCAAAAACAATTAAAGGTGTTACACCAGTCTCTGAATGCTGGTAATTACAGACTTCTCTGTTCTGCTCTGCAGAAATAAGCTCAAGGAGAGGATCAAATTCATCATTGACCAAAGCCAGGTTAATTGAATCATCCATTGAGCTTTTGAAATCATCAGTTAAAACAATGCTCTCTTTTTTATCACTGGTAGTATTTAGATGATTATCACCCGCAGACTGCAGAATAGAAAGCACATCCTCCAAATAGAAACTTTTGACCTGAGTAAAAAGAAGTTATAACTTCCAACAATGATTCAGATCGTTTAATGTATTCAAATCTGAGAGGGTTTACTGACAGGATAGGTAAAACCAGGGACTTGAATGACCGAACATCCATTGAAATATTGCGAAAAACGCTCAGCATCAATTGTTGCACTCATGAGTACCTGTTAAATGCACTAGTCAATGCGTATTGGAAATATACTTAGATTTAAACACGGTAAGCCATCTGGTTAACTGGAAGGAGTTGTGATAGCAATAACCTAGTGTGTGCGTCTGTATGTGTTTATATATGTGTGTGTGCAGGTTCAGCTAAGGACTAGGTTCATTGCTATTAGTGATAACTAGATTTCAGCTTGTCAATGAAAATAACGGGAAGATCATAGAAGGCATTGACTACATCAATTAGGAGATTATCCAAGCCTCAAATGTATTCCCTCCCCTAAAAGGAACTCATCATATTTTGTCCTAACTCCTAAGTCAAATGATCTTAAGTTTGATCAAGTTTATATAAAAATGATAAATATTATGGTAGCAACTAAGTATCATTAGATTCATCATCATTAAATATATTTTTTTTGTAGTATGCCTATTTGGTGTAATACATGTTGATACTCTTCTCTATAAACTTCATCAAACTTAGGAAAATCTGACTTATAACAAACAAGAATGACTTTGCTTTAGGGGCGGAGGGTACATTAGGCTGTTTATGACAGGTCTGGATAGCAAAACAGAAAAGCCATAAATGTAGTGTTTGTGTGTATTCTTGGAGAGCGTGTCCAGGGTTTACCTCTTTGAGGGATCTGGCTTTCGAGTTGAACTCTTAACAAACCATGTGTTAAGACTACAACTAGTGTAACAATGTTTTAATGTGATGAATTAGCGATGCTGTAACATCAAACTACCAAACCAGGAACCCCTGGTCTACAAAACCTTAAGCAGCCTGATGATTGCATTTACAACAGGTTTGAAACATCTTTTATGTTCTGCTAAAATGGCTCAAAACAAGAACTGAACTACAAAGGAAGATTCCACTCACCAGACGAAGATGAGGATACACCGGCAACAAGTCTCTGCATAAAATTTTTTCGTGAAAAGTATTATTACGTTCCTATGTGCATTTTAGTAACTAGCTAGTGTAGAAAAACAGTTTTATTGTGATACCTTAGAATAGTCAGCATGAAATCAGAAAACCTATCCCTTTCATGGATTTCATCCTGGAGACAGTAAAAAATTATAGTTAGCTCATACCATTTATATTATAGAATAATACACAACCTAACATTGCAACAATGTTATTTATAACAACAGGCTCTATTGTTGTTTTGCCCCTGCATTGTGCGCAAAACATCAGGTTCTAACCCCAATGATCAATAAGATTCACAAGGGTGAGTTTTGAACCGGTGTGAAATAAGTAATATTTCAGAAAAAGGCTGTCATGGCCAAATTCGTCACATCGTAAGCTTGATTGAGAAGCATAAACTTTTATTCCCATCACAAAATGACTTGAGGATAACTTAAGAAGAAATTACCCCCAATTTAACAAGTAGCCACACATTCATAATCATATTTGTGGATGTTAAGAATGCAATAAAATAAAAACGGTAAATCTGATCAAAAGTCATAAAAGCGTAAGAAAATCTGATTAGAAGTCACAAAAGCATTGATGTTAAAAATCACTTATAGGACCATGAAGATATGCCTATCAAACTACTCAGTACCATGGTCCGTAAATGTTACAAGGAGTACATTTGATTCCAAAAATAGCCACACCATCTCTACAAAACTTGTCCAAACAGAGTATTTGAATGCATAGCTCACCATTGCTTTTCCAATTATATACTCTTGACAATATGTAATCAATAATCATACGAAAGTAATGTTATTATCATTTTGATGTGAAAATCAAAATACTTCTGTCTATGTACAGCTTAGAAGCTGATAGAACGCTTTGCATAACGATATATAGTTAGAAGGGAGTACAAATTATATGTGATAACATGTACACAGAGTGAAAATTTAAATATAAAGCATTACCACAATGATGTGTGTTATTCCCAAAATTGCATCATCTAATGAGCGTTTCTGATTTCGTGCTTTTGAAGGATTACGTGCTTTTGAAGTTTTAGTTCCTCTTCCTATCAGTACTCTCAAAAGAACACCATTTGTGCAGAACAAGACTGATGAATTCTGCCCTCCTTTTGACTCCAAACGTATCTACATTGAGAACAAAGAATAGTGTAAGACAAGAAGAAAATGGAATATCGTACACAGTTATGAGCACAATAGATGCAGGAAACATACATTCAAGAAAGGTAAAGTATATGTAAAAAAGGGAAATCCCAAACAACATGACAAGCTGTCAAAAGAAAAAAAAATACTTTATTTAGAAACAGATGACCCTGGAAGGCTGGAAGGCCTTCTATCTAGGAATGGTCATTCCTCTTTTGACATTTCACAGCAACCTTAACGTTGCCCTAAAAGAGACCTACCAAGAAATATATCATATAAAGATATAAAAATTTGTTCATACCTTATATCCAACGGTGTCACCAACAGCCTCTCCTCTTTCAGCAGAGATTCGCTCGGCAACTGGATAGCACATAGACCAAATCATAACTTACAAGCAACAAGAAGATGAAAACTGAAAAGCAATCTGCCACAATGGTCACACAAACCTGAAATAGCTGATATCCGACGTGGTTGAGTGCATATGATCTTACATGACTCACCCTTGCCCCACATATGATCCAAGATGTATTGAGGCACCTATATAAGAAAAACATGGTTAGTAAGCTAAATAAACAAAAATATCACTCCCACCCACACCCACACCAAATCATCACCAAAGCAATTCAGTTCACACATAAGTCTACGGACACCACGAGAAATTCATCAAACTTTTGTAGAATCAATCTGAACGAATACTGATGATATTATTGATTGTTGTAAATAACAAAAAGTGCAATATCAAGCACAGAAATATAAGGAAATCAAGAAAACACAAAACTCCAGCCTATGACAGAAAGAACCTAGAGACTGTTTCTTGTATAACATCTCATGCACGCAGAGATAGAAAAAGAAACTTTCTAGTTCTTATACATAAGATACATCATCAACTGATATTGGCTCAAGCACACACAGCGCATCTTATTGATATGAAAACAAGGATAACAATAGCTCATATAGAAAAACAGAAGAAAAAACAAATAGAATAGATAGTAAATAATATGATAAAAAAAACTGAATTTAATGCAGGAATATGCGATTGATCTAAGCTGAAAGAATTGGCACCTGGGTGGTTTTACCGCAGCCTGTTTGTCCAGAAATAAGAACCACCTAGTAAGAAATACAGGAAATGTGAATAATGCATTAAGGAAGAAACAACAAAGATAAGGAAAGTGACGTTTTGCTGAACACAAGCCATGAGGAGAGAAAGAGGGCCTATGGTCCGCCTCTGAATGTAACAACTTCGCTTTTAATGCAGAGAATCTGGATGCACAATTGGTGTTTCCAGCATGTGGCTGATGACGAGGAGGGGGGAGGGGGGGGGCTATGGTGCTGGAGCTAGGACCACCGGAGCTTACAAGCTCAGTAGTTTTAAACCTCAAATCCTGGGCTCAGTTTGGTTATTTCTCTAGTTTATATGTGGTGTGCGTGTTCTAAAACTCACAATGGAAACCAAGTTTTTCCCTTTTTTCGGTTGGGGGTTGGGAATTGTTGTATTATGGTATGCTTCTTTAATGAAAAAAAAAACTCTCCTGCACATTTGAGAAAAAAACAGCGCCAGTGCACCACAAAAGTTGAAGATGTGGTCTAGCAAATGTGAGAAACCTTTGGAGCTAAAAATAATACCTGGTGATTTTCCAAAGTTGAAGTGATGACATCCTTGAAGGATGAAATAGGAAGTTTTGTCCTGTCTTCCATGATCTGTTCACAAGTAAACCTTTAGCTATAATAAGACTGTCTCATAAATAAAACTAATAAGAAGCAGCAACTAAGCAAAGAGAGGAAGATAATATTATCAAGCCAGAATGTAAGACCTTTCTCAACTGGTAGGATCCATTTACTTTAGAGGCAAGCATCTCGACTTTCTTCGTTATATCAAGTTTACTCATTACTGGCCTGCAAAACGCACTATCTGTTTTCCATTTGATGTTTGCAGCCTTATCACTAGAATTCCGGTCGAAATCCCCATTTAAATCAGCATCACCAGGAGGGTAATGCATAAATAAATCCTGCAAAACATGCCTTGCCTCCTCAGAAAACCCAAGGTAGCTAGGGCCTTCTTCCATTTCAGGCTCACGCTTCTGTTTTCTTTTATAAACAGAAAGGCATCGCTTTTCCCCATTCCTGAAGTAAAATAGAACTCAGAATAGACATATACCAAGCAATTTTTGTTTCTTACTGTTAGCAAACTTTTGTAATTTTGTTGCTCTCGAGTAATGAAATTGCTTTGCCGTTGTGGAAAAAACAAGCAATTTTTGTAATGCAAAGATAACATTAGGATGGCGCCACCCAAAGATGCACAAAGCATAATCATAGATTCCTTACAATTCTTCGCTGAAACAAATTTTGCTTCATGAATGTAGTTATCTTACTCACCCAGAACTTTTAGATAGCATGCCCATTTTCCTACACATCTGATGGATTGCAGCTCGCTCTTGTCTGGATATACCAGGTTCAAATGTGTACACTGCAAGGTAAAATAGTCTAGGAGTGTCACTTTATTCAGCTCACAACATAACTCCAAAGAAAGAAAGCAATAGTTCCAATGCATTACATAATAGATGGAGGTGGGTGGGGGGGCTGTGCTTAAACTGAAGTAGGGCCAACCAATATATGAGAAAAGAATGGCATCAAAATAAGAAAGATTATCACTACTATACCAACCTTTTTACGGTCAACTAGAATTCTACCATCATTAAATTAATATTAAACAATTATTTGGGTCAGTGCTGGTGTTCAATGTGCTGGTGCTCCGACAAATACAGAGCCATGAAAACATGCAAGGACTTTTGCATGGAAATATTACTATGTTATCTACAAGGCGTACAGCTATATCACAACAATCTTCACTAAAATTCCAAGATGCGACCCAATGGGAAACAGTTTTCAGTTTGTGGGTACTGGGTAGATAACATTCTGTAACCTAAGATTGGCCAATTCTGAAAGGTATGACTGGAAAGCTACATTACAAATATTGTACGCACCACTTAACACATCTCAAACCTAAGAAAACATTCAAACTTTGCTTGAACATGAATTCGTAATAGCGTCAGAGAGCCAGGGTGTAAATTATATGTAACTGCAAATGTGAAGGACATGTTGATAAAAGCACAATGCGGATGAGAAACAGCAGCAAACCACAAAGCAGGTTGTAATACAAATGCACTAATGACTAAGGACGACAGGATCACAGGACGAAAATTGCCCTATTCTAATGAAATTGGGAAAAAAAAGCAAAGCACAAGGACCAAGTGAAGCGAAGATTGGAAGGGATAAGCTCCAACTCTAGCCCCGAGGCACCGAGCGGCGCAACCACACTACTGCTACACTCTCTCGAACACCCCCAATCCGCCGCTCCAAAGTTCTAAAACAGGAGCCAAAGTAAAGGGAAGCGAATGGCGCGAACCCTCGGCGTTGGAGGCGCGGAAGTCCTCGAGCACCTTTGAGACGCGCACCAGCGTCGCCTCCCTCATGCCGCCGCTCCCCCCGGCGGCTGGCCCGGCCGCCGCGCCCTTCCCCTTCCGCCCCTTCCTCCCCATTCGTTCGTCCTCGTGCTCGTTGTCGTCGTCTAGAGGCTGGCTCGGCGGTTGGGAGGCCCCCTTCGATGCGGCGAGCGCGGTTTGGATGGACCGGCGGTGTCGCGCCTCGGCGGCGGTCGCTCTGTTGACGCGGCGCTGTTGCGGTGCGCCGAAGGAAAACCTAGAGCGAGGCGAGATGGTCGAGCGGGTAGCGCAGCGAGTTTTGTCGAGCGGGTAGCGCAGCGAGTTTTGACGAGCGGGCACGCCAGGCGGGTGGATCATGGTGGATGGTGGTCGTGGAACTGGAACCGTGCGGAAGCGGCCCACGCCCATCAAGCTCGCCAGTTCTTCCAGGCTTGACTATTATTGCGCGGCCCAAGCAGCAGCAGCATGGATTAGGAAGGGGACATTTGGGCCTTGTTTAGGCATGGTTTAGTTCCACCCAAAAACCAAAAACTTTTTAAAAATTTTCATCACATTGAATCTTATGACATATGCATAAATTATTAAATATAAATGAAAATAAAAACAAATTATATAGCTGTAATTTATGAGATGAATCTTTTAAGTCTAATAAATCTATGATTGGACAATAATTGTCAAATACAAACGAAAATGCTACAATAGCAAAAACTAAAATTTTCGCGAACTAAACAAGGCACTAGTTGAAAGGTGAAAAGTTTTTGTGTACCATAGCACTTTTGTTTTTATTTAACAATTATCATTTAACCATGGACTAACTAGGCTCAAAAAATTCGTCTGGTAAATTATAGGTAAATTGTGCAATTTTTTTATTT
>Ga0182004_10003763_pt1 | contig 12123 bp, 13 predicted proteins | sample Sormic07211540_1_FD_120479 | JGI IMG/M metagenome (GOLD analysis project Ga0182004, IMG submission 120479) | Endophyte microbial communities from Sorghum bicolor roots, Mead, Nebraska, USA - 072115-40_1 MetaG | ecosystem: Host-associated > Plants > Roots > Unclassified | place: USA: Nebraska... | reverse complement strand
GTAGTGCGCCTTATTCGTTTGGCTAATAAGTCATACCAGAAAGTACTGTTGACTAATGTTGTGAGAAAAAAATACTGGTGAATGACTGACAGAGCTGATCAGCTCAAGCGAACAGTATTTTCTGGTACTAGTAGTAGATGCTTTAGGCTACTTTTTTTAAACATATTTTGCCCTGTAAGAGCATCTCCCTGAGTTCGGTAAGATAACTTCCTATCTTAATATTTTAGTAAAAAAAGAAAAAAAGCTTTCTTTAGAGGAACTCCAACAGATATACTATCCATGTTATCTAGGCTATTTTTATATTTTTAAAGCAAAAAGTAAAGTGCAACTGTGTGCTATCTGAGTTGCTAAAATAGCAAGTTTGCTAAGAGTTTGCTATTTCTAGCTTGTCAAATTTTGATATTTGGCAACTCCGTAAAATAAATGGCAAGTGAAATATTAGAGCATCTCTAAGAGTTTACCATTTTCGACTTACCAAACCACAAAAAATGGGCCCAGCAGTAACCGTCGGGAGGCTTTCCCTTCATGATCTCCTCGCGGGGAAATTGCGTCGCGGCGTGAAGACAGGGGCGCCGCGCATAGCTCTTTTTTCTTCCTTCGTGAGATCAAGGCAGCTGCCCTAGCTAGTGCGTGACTCCCTCCTTCGTGAGATCAAGGCAGCGTTAGACTCCCTCCTTCGTGAGATCAAGCAACGTCACTCCCTCTTTCGTGACATCAAGGCAGGGTGTGTGACTTCCTCGCACAGGTAAATCACGAGGGCTTGTGTTATCATGCATAACATGATCGTTGAAGATGAAGGATTCATTGTGGACCATAATGAGTCATTCGATTATGGAGGTGAGACTGTGGAACCTACACGTGGCCGGCTAGCTCGCACGCTTGATGAATATATTGAAGCACATCAGCAAATCAGAAACAAAGACACCCATGTGCAGTTGAAAGAAGATCTCATAGAACATCTTTGCAACCATCATCCAGATTTGTACTCATACAAAATATGAGCCTTTTATTTACTTTTGTATTAACTTTAGTATTACAAAAATTTTAGATATAATTTTCAGTTGTGTTCATCTAGCAATATTGTAGAAGTGGACAGCGTCACATCACTGAGATTTCGCCGGTCAGTGATCAGCACAACGTGTATGTCATCAAAAGCATAGTCATTTTGCCGGCGAGACATTGCACTGCACGAGTACCAACAATGATTTGGCGAAGGAATCCGCCACGCGGAGGAAAGTTTTAGCAAATGAAGGATTTTGCAAGTGTGAATAGCAAATTGTTGGAGAACGTTTTTTGCAACTTTTGCCAAATTTTTTAGTATACCAAGTGAAATAGCAAACTCTTGGAGATGCTCTAATATTTAGCTTGTCATATATAGCATGTCGTTCTCACTAGCTATCTTATATAAAGGCTATTGTGGAAGTCTATACAGTAAGTTTTTTTATTTACACAACGGCTAAATTTTGTAGTTTAGAATATAATTTTATCTAGTCTCTTGGAGATGCACTTAGCCGTTTGGTAAAATAGCTTCTTAAAATAGAAAGTTGTCAAATATCCTCCTCAACTCATAAATTTTCAAAGTTCAGAGAACTTCCTATCTCTCCTCTTTGGACCTATTTTCACGCTATTTCTCGTACAGTCTCCACTGCCGCCGCTCTATAGGTCAACGCTATCGCTCTATGCTTGCCTCCGCGCGTGTTATTGATCTTTGGTTCGAAAGCATAACATGTTGTCTTCACATGTGCATAGCCTGCTATCTTTATATATGCTCATCAATTGTATTATTAGCTGAAAGGCATGGAAGCAAGGCACACCTTGCTGGCCATACAGAGCTAATGCTCACTTTAGTGCGGTGCTGATAAAGGATGTAATTTTCTTTTTAATTTTTTATGAACAACATAATAAACCAAAAAATTATTAAATTTGGGTCTTACTATAACTTTTAGAAAATTAGTATAGAAGATTGTTGAATAAGAACAAAAAATAAAATTATTATTTTTTTGTTAACTTACTAAATTAATTAGTTTAATAAGTAAATTATACTACCTTGTTTGGTTCGCAAAAATTTTAAAGATTCTCCGTCACATCAAATCCTTAGTCGCATACATGGAGCATTAAATATAGACGAAAATAAAAATTAATTACACAGTTTGCCTGTAATTTATAAGATGAATCTTTTGAGCCTAATTACTCTTTAATTGAACAATATTTGTCAAATAAAAACGAAAGTGCTACGGTAGCCAAAAACTAAAATTTTTGCCAAACCAGGATGCTGTGACAGTCCCATCCGCTCCAGCCTGTCAAAACGCCACCACCAGTCCACTTCCAGGCTCCCAGCCGGCGGCCAGCCCCAGCCGCACCCGCACTCCCGCAGAACATGCCGCCCCCTCAGCCGCTGCTCGGCGGCGCCGCGCCCGCTCCGGCGCGAGCGGCCCCATCCTTCCTCCACCTCCTTCTCCACACGCGCCACCGCGTCCCCACCGCACGTGCCGCTGCCGCCTCCTCCGTGCCCGCCTCTCACTCCTCGCACGCGAACGACGCCCTTCTCCTCCGCCGTGCCGCCGACGTGGCCGACCGCTCCGCGGGACTCACCTCCCCGCACCCCAACTTCGGGTGCGTCATCGCGCGGCCCCAGCCCAATACCGACAGCACCGATTCCTGGGTGGTCGGCGAGGGGTTCCTCTACGCGCAGGGAACGCCCTGCGCTGAGCTCCTCGCCGCACAGGAGGCCGGTGAGCACGCGTGCGGCAGCACGGCATATCTCAACCTCGAGCCTGGGGACTGCTTTGGGGACAACACAGCCGTCGGATCCCTCGTCCAGGTGCTCTACGGAATTGCCTTTCCTATATACGCTCCCATATGTTCATCCGAGTTTGATATTTAGAAAATGCACTTCAGACTCCCTCAGTTTTCAGATGTCATGAAACCAATTGGGCTAGTATTGTAACACCTGGGCCAGGGTCCTATACATAGTGAGACTTTCGGGGGTTTGAACCATTATGTTAATCATTAATCATCAGGAGATGAATGGACAATCAACGATGTATGCTCTTGTCCCAGCACCTAATCAACAATCTGTCTTGTGGATTAGTCTCTGTCACCAAACATGGTTGTGAGGTTTTATTTGGTCCTTGTGCATTTGTCCATATGAACCCTGTTGCAATACACTTAGTCTAACACACTGGCATTAACTTGACGAGTTGTCCTCAATGTAAGTTTGCTAATAATTTTAGTAGGCAGGAATTACAAGAGTTGTGGTGGGTCTTAGACATCCCTTGAAGCACCTGAGAGGGAAGGCAATTCAAGCATTACGAAGCGAAGGCATTCAAGTTGATGTTGTGGGGGAGGATCTGCAGAGTAAACTGTTTGAGGTGACTCTTTGCTTATACTTTTTTTTAATGTTTGATTGCTATTAGTGTACATTATTGATACCATTTTGCATCTTTGCAACTGTGCATTTTTTTACTCATGCCTGTCACCTGACTTCCTCAACTCGAAGTTATGATCTTGTAAATTTGGCACTAGCGGGATGACATGAAAAAGTAAAGTCTGTAGGTTTACTATGGCACGAGAACAAAATTATGAAAACATCTATTAATTTTTTCAAAGTTTAGAAGTTGAAGTTCAATGAAGACACGATCATTGGAATTATTTGCTCTAGGTATTGAGTAGATTGGATGTGAGATATATCATTAATATAACAAGTAAAAAAACAACATGACCATTTTACATGCTGACAACTAAGAGTATAACTATTGGCAACTATCATAGGATTTTTTTTTAAGAACACCAGGTTTTTCTTGTGTTGTTTGTGTGGTACTCTAATGAGTAGGTCCGAAGAATATATGCACTATTTGCCTATTTGCTTCCTACCCTCCCAAGCAGATGGATTCCCAAGCGACTGAAATCGGATGCCTGGGGATGCATGATGAGCCAGGAAATCTTGCCTGGGCTTGAAACAAGCACGCCATATGTCCTTGAATTTTACCAATTTGTTAACTTTTTAAGTTGTTGACTGTAGGAAGCTCTGAAGTCATGCCTCACTGTAAATGCTCCATTGCTTTACAGAGCTGCCTTTCATGTCCCTTTCTCCGTCCTGAAGTATGCTATGACTGCAGATGGTGAGATATATGTTATTCTGCTTGTTAATATTAGTTGGGGTAATTATTAATATGCACAAAGTGATTTATACCTTCAGAGAATTTTGACTTTCAATAATATGCAGGAAAAATAGCAGCAAGTAGTGGACATGCTTCTTGGATAAGTGGCAAAGCATCGAGAGGGCGTGTATTTGAATTGCGTGGCAGAAGCGATGCTGTTATTGTTGGTGGAAATACAGTGCGTTTTGATGGTGCGACAATATGATGCAATATTCTATTAACTGTAACTAATGGTGTTTGTTCAAAACTAATACCTTTTGGTTCTATTATAGATCCTCGATTAACTGCAAGGCATGTTAAGGGGCATGTTCCAGTGCGTATAGTGATGTCACAGTCTCTTAACCTTCCAGACGAAGCAAATTTATGGAATGTTAACGATGCCTATACAATTGTTGCAACTCAGAGAGGTGCTCGGCGAGATTTTCAAAAGAAGCTTGCTATGAAGGGTGTTGAAGTAGTAGAGTTTGACATGCTGAATCCAAGAAATGTTATGTCATATTGTTATGATCGTGGTTATCTTGCTGTATTATGGGAATGTGGTGGGACACTAGCTGCTTCTGCTATAGCTGCAAGTGTTATCCATAAGGTGAACCTTTTTTGCAAGATCGTCTATGACATCTTGTGTGTTCATTTGCTGCATTTAAGTTAGCTGTATCCTGGTTTTAATTGTATTTATAGTTCATAAGTAGAAACTTAGTGTTAGTGGAATGAACAGGAAACTAGACAAGCAATATATGTTTGGATGGATAGAATATATAGCTTCCTTTTCATTTACATCTCATGGTATCTATATATCACATGTGAATGTTAGAGGAGTCATGAACATCATCCAGTTCACTTTTATTATTTATTGGTTGTCTTACATTTTTTTGAGATCCCCCATGTCATCATGTGTTTGTTATGTAGTAGAATTCTGTATGAACTCATAACTTACAATCGCTATTAGAGATGTGTATAGTCTAACACATGTATATCATGTTACTTGTACTCCAAGTTATACTTGACTATATATATGAAAGCCACCCCCCCTAATTGGGTGTGAGGTGTTCCCTAATTCTCTTGCACTATTTGACAGGTCTATGCATTCTGGGCTCCCAAAATAATTGGGGGATTAAATGCACCAACGCCAGTTGGTGATCTAGGGATGAATCAAATGACTCAGGCAATAAATTTAATTGATGTCTCGTACGAGCAGGTGAACCATTTTTCAAGTTCAGATACACTCTATATGCATATCAATGAAACTAAAATATTGAAACATTGAGCTCCTGTTAATAGGCATTTCATTTTGCATATGTTCCTTTGTATCTATGTTTTGTATCAGTGTCCCATGTTTCCTTGATACAATTTAACAATCCTCATGTTCCTGTCCAGTTTTAGTAACCTCTTCTACAGTTCTACTGCTGGATATCTAAGTATATCATGCAATGCTGTGGGCATATTTATGTTTTTTGCCACTAGTTCATAACTGTTACATATTTTTTCTCCCTATAAATGTGGAGCTCTTTTTGACTGAAAACTGTGGGGTATAAATGTGCAGATTGACAGGGACATGCTCATGAGTGGATTCATCGAACCCATTCCTGATCTTTCGCCTGTTATACCATCCGTGGAAGAAATACCTTCCGTTGATCCAGAAGTATCTCCATATGAAGCAAATATTATTTCCTTTTACAAGACATGGGATATTTTTGGGGCTTTCTCAAACTTTTCTCCTCATCCAATTCACATGCCTGATGAAAATGGAGATTACTTCACATGGCCAACAGTGGAATACTATTACCAGGTTTGTCTTCTGTTCATGGCTGCTACATTTGTGAAATTCCACGTTGCTATGGATAGGGATTCTATCATAATGTGCCAACATGTGTTCCATTTTCTTTATAACCATGTAACATCATTATTCAGACTGTCTATAAGCTCATAACTCTTTTTCTTTCAGGCTCACAAGTTTGTTGGTGTTGACAATCCCCAAGCAAGAGACATTGTTCAAGAAATAAAGCTAGCAAAGAGTCCTGAAGAGGCTGCTAGAATAGGAAGGACCCGACAAAAAGGGTTCCCTGAACTGGTATGTCTGATTGTTGTATTATGGCTGTTCAATGGTGGTTTAGTACGGGTTTGGGCAGTTTCCTAAACCAAACCGTATGCTTATGGGTTAGATGGGTTGGTTTACTGGTGTATGCGTTTTGAAATCAGAGATAGAGGAGGCTGTCCCTGGCGCTAGCGAGGTGCTCCCCGTCCCTAGCACCAGCAAATCCCTGCGCAACCATGTTGATAGCTGGCCACTGATGACGACGACCCCGCGGCCACTCGCAGCATGTCCAAGAACCTGCCAACCACATGGAGATCCTTGCACTGCCCTACATCACGTTTGTCTCACCGCTGTCGCGTGGAGCCTTAGCAAGGGCTATGGCTTGGTCCCCGGACACCACACACAGGGTCATGAGGACCCACGATATCGCTTTTGCATCGCGGCCAGTCATGCCAATGCTGCAGTTGGAGCACGGACAAGGTCGGCGCCCTCGATCTCTTCAGTGCCCGCTGCGTCCGCTCCTTCTGCGCCGTGTGCAATGATGAGCTCGGCCGCTGGAGTGCCAGTCAACCTTGACTCTGCTGTTAGGGAGGTGGTTAGTGGCAGGCCCAGCGAGACAAGGGGTCGTCGGTTGTCGATGATGGATCTACTAGACGGTTTGACTGGTTCAAACCATGGTTTTGCTCAACCTGTACCCACAGACCCGTTTCAATGGGCTGGTTTCACGTGTTGCACGGGTTTACACCAAATGATGAACAGCCATAATTGTATTTCTATTTTAACTGATTGTAGTGGGAAGTGATGAAGGGACCTTGCTTACTGCCTACTGGTACCAGTGATGAAGGGACCTTGCTTACTGGTACCTAACAAAATATGTCATCACCCTTCTGTCATGTACGGGCGGACCTACACCAGGAGACATCGCGCCGGTGACATCAGGCGCGCGGCTGAGCGCGCCTAGCTCACCGCAGACTCGGCCTAGGAGCCGACCGATCCACCGAGCGGATAGATTAGGCAAGGGTATTAGTATCCCTAAGTTTGAGGAGAGATTAGTTTCTATTTTTATTCTCAGCAAGGACTATTTATTCCCATCTAACTGGTACTTTGAGGGCAAGCAAAGTATTATCAATCTAATCTATCTTCTTCCTCCCAACTCCCAAGCTTAGGCTAGTGAGGGGTAAAACCTCGCCCTAGAAGACGGACCGCGACTATGACCTACGTAGTCGAGGGCCGGCCACCCTAGGGCTTGACGCCCTTGACAACTTGGTATCATGATCCCGGCGATCCTCATCTTCCCGCACCAGCCCTTCCCCACCACTAGCCGCCGAACCGCCCACTCCACCCCACGCTGCCACTCCAGCAACCGTCACCAGCGTCCTCCCGCGCCAGCAACATGGGCGATGATCTAAAAGCTACTATGGCGTCCCTTGTGGAGACAATCAAGGGCCTGTAGGCCACTGTCGATGCCAACACACAGGCGATCATGGCCCTCTCCAACGATCACTCGTCGTCTTCGGGTTCCTAGCACGCCGACGGCGCCCCCCCCTCGTCGACCGGCCCCCAAAGTTCCAAAAGATGGAATTCCCAAGGTACGATGGCAAGTCCGATCTGCTGGTCTGGATGGCTTCGTACAATCTGGAGGAAGACGCTCAGATGTGGTACATTCAAGTCCAAACGGACGAGGGTACCCCGTCATGGCACCGTTTCAAGGAGCTCATTAACCTCTGCTACCGGCCGCCCCTGCGTTCCGCACCCTCTTCGAGCTCGCTGACTGTCGCCGCACCACCACCATCGCCGATTATTAGGACTGGTTCCAGACCCTGCTTCCTCGGGCCGATCCCCTCGACGAGGCGCAGCGCGTCCAACTTTTCATGGGCGGCCTGTTGCCCCCACTCAGCCTCGACGTGTAGGTGCACAACTTGGCGGCCGCGATGAGCTTGGCCCGTCAGCTGGAGCTGCGGGAGCAGTACACAGTGGCACCGACTGCCGCGGGCCGCATGGGCGCCTGACCTCTGCTTCCGGCCGCTGCTCCACGCCCGCTCCTTCCAGCACCACTGACCAACAAAGGGGCTACCGCTGTGCCGGCCGCCATCGAGGGTCGTCCGCCAATCAAGCGGCTCACGTCGGCAGAACAAGAGGAGCGTCGTCGTCTCGGCCTCTGTTACAACTGCGACAAGAAGTTGACCATAGAGGATGATGACATCACGACCAAGGACGCCAAGGATGCAAGCTTGGAGGAGTCGCCCGTCTTCTCCCTCCAAGCCATCGCCGGTGTTCGCCTCAGTGACACTATGCAGGTGCACGTCCAGCTGGGCACCACTTGCCTCGTCACGCTTCTCGACTCCGGATCCACACACAACTTCATCTCGGAGGACGCGGCACAACTCACCAGCCTGCCTCTTCAGCTCCTACCACGCCTCACCACGACCGTTGCCAATGGTGAGCGCGTCTCATGCGTGGGCGTCGCGCGCAACGCGACGTTCTCTATCCACGACACGCCGTTCCACACTGACCTCTACATCATGCCCCTCGCTGGCTTCAACATGGTCCTAGGAACCCAGTGGCTGGCAACGCTGGGACCCATTGTCTGGGATTTCAGCACCTGCACCGTCACCTTCCAGCTCTAGGGCCGCGAGTTGTGCTGGTGTGGGCTGCTTGGGCCGACGGCGGCTAGTGCCCACATGACCACGACCATGATGTCGCTGCTGGACGAGCTGCTCGAGGGCTTCTCTGACCTCTTCGCCGAGCCTAGTGGTCTACCTCCTCGGAGCAGTGACCATCACATCATCCTCTAGCCAGGTTCTCAGCCGGTGGCTGTGTGCCTCTATTGCTACCCGGCCACGCACAAGGACGAGCTGGAGCGGCAGTGCACCGCCATGCTGCAACAAGGGCTCATCCGGCGGAGCTCCTCGGCATTCTCCTCACCGGTCCTCGTCAAGAAGGCGGATGGCTCATGGCATTTCTGCGTTGATTATCGCGCTCTGAACGCCATCACAGTCAAAGACGCCTTCCCGATTCCGGTGGTTGATGAGCTGCTCGATGAACTGCACGGTGCCAAGTACTTCACCAAGCTCGACCTCCTCTCCGGCTATCACCAAGTCTGGATGGCGCTCGAGGACATCGCCAAGACCGTCTTTCGCACACATGAAGGGTTGTACAAGTTCCTTGTGATGCCGTTTGGGCTATTCAATGCCCCCGACCACATTCCAGGCGCTGATGAACGATGTCCTGCGCGCTTTCCTCCGCCGGTTCGTACTTGTATTTTTTGATGACATTTTGATCTACAGTTCGTCTTGGGCGGATCATCTGCGCCACCTTCGTGTCGTCTTCTCCATCCTACGCCACCACCACCTCTTCGTCAAGCTGTCCAAATGCGCATTTGGTGTCACCTCTATCGTCTACCACGACCACATCATCTCCAACGTCGGCGTCGCCATGGATCCTATAAAGGTGCAGGCCGTCCACAACTGGCCATAGCCCCGCTCGGCGCATGCAGGGCGTGGGTTCCTAGGCCTTGCGGGCTACTACCGCAAGTTCGTCTACAACTACGGTGCGATAGCGGCGCCTCTCACCGTGCTCCTCAAGGAGGGCTTCATCTGGTCCGAAGAGGCCGCGACGGCGTTCACGGCCTTCAAGGCTATGGTGACATCAGCGCCGGTCTAGCACTGCCTGACTTCGCCTAGCCGTTCGTCGTCGAGTGCAACGCGTCAACCCATGGCTTTGGGGCGGTGCTCATCCAGGACAAACACCCCATCGCCTACTTCAGCCGCCTGGTGGCTCCCTGTCACCGCTCCCTCGCCGCCTACGAATGGGAGCTCATCGGTCTCGTCCACGCAATCCGCCATTGGAGCCCGTACCTCTGGGGCCGCCGCTTCACGGTGCAGACTGATCACTACAGTCTGATGTTCCTGTTGGACCAGCGGCTTGCAACGATCCCACAACATCACTGGGTCGAGAAGCTCCTCGGGTTTGACTTTGCCATGGAGTACAAGCCAGGTGCACAGAACACAGTCGCCGACGCGTTGTCTCGCCGCGACACCGAGGATAGCACGGGCGCCGTTTCGGCATTGTCAGCGGTGCAAGTCGGAGCATCTCCACCCCGCAGGCCGCCTCCTGCCGTTGCCCGTACCGACGGTGATGTGGACTGACATCGGGCTGGACTTCGTCGAGGCGTTGCCATAAGTTCAGGGCAAATCTGTCATCCTGACCGTGGTGGATTGCTTCAGCAAATATTGTCATTTTATGCCACTAGCTCATCCATCCATACTCTGCAGAGTCTGTCGCTCAGGCCTTTTTCTCCGACATTGTATGCTTCCATGGGATGCCGCAGTCCATGGTGTCCGATCTGGACCCCATCTTCACTTCTACATTTTGGTGTGGGCTAATGGGGCTCATGGGGGGCCAAACTGCACATGACGACTGCACATGATGACGGCCTCGGATGGTCAGACTGAAGCGACCAACCGCGTCATCACCATGTATCTACGCTGCTTCACCAGTGATCGTCCACGCCAATGGCTCCGATGGCTCCCTTGGGTGGAGTTCATCTAAAACACGGCGTACCAGACCTCCGCGACACGCTGTTCCGCATCGTCTACGGCCGTGATCCCCCCACCATCCGCTCACACGAGCCTGGGGAGGCCCGGGTTGCTGCGGTGGCAAAGACTATGGCGGAGCGCGAAGAGTTCCTCCAAGATGTCTGGTTCCGACTGGAACAGGCCCAGGCGGTCCAGAAGCCGCACTACGACAAGCTGCACCGCGCAGTGACTTACGCCATGGGCGACCGGGTACTGCTACGCCTCCGTCACCGTCCCATTGCCTCCCTCCCCGACACTGTGATCGGGAAGTTGAAACCGCGCTTCTTCGAGCCCTATCAGGTCATGGAGGTCATCAATGCCGTCGTCGTCCGTGTTGCACTTCTGCCCCGAGCTCGGCTCCACGACGTCTTCCATGTTAGGCTCTTGAAGAAATGGGAGGGTGCTCCTCCAGCTGCTCCTCCGCCCCTGCTGATCCTCCACAATGGCGCTACGGTCCCAGGGCCAGACAACGTCGTCCGCACTCGCCTGTCGCGCGGCGTGTGTCAGGTTCTAGTTCGCTGAAAGGGCAAACCGGCTTCGGTAGCAACCTAGGAAGACTGGGACACCTTCGGCGAGCGTTTCCCAGGTTCCAGCTCGAGGACAAGCTGGTCCAGGAGGAGGGGAGAGATGTCATGTACGGGTGGACCTACACCAGGAGACGTAGCGCTCGTGACATCAGGCGCGCGGCTGAGCGCGCCCAGCTCGCCGTAGACATGGCCCAGGAGCCGGCCGGTCCACCGAGCGGATAGATTAGGCATGGGATATTAGTATCCCAAAGTTTGATGAGAGATTAGTTTCTATTTTTATTCCCAGCAAGGACTATTTATTCCCATGTAACTGGTACTTTGAAGGCAAGCAAAGTATTATCAATCTAATCTATCTTCTTCCTCCCAACTCCCAAGCCTAGGCTGCTGAGGGGTAAAACCTCGCCCTAGAAGACGGACCGCTACTACGACCTACGTAGTCGAGGGCCGGCCACCCTAGGGCTTGACGCCCTTGACACCTTCTGATGAAAGATATCTAGAAGAGGAACCTATGTATCTAGTATCATTTTCGGCACTTCCACTTTTCATTTAGTATTTGTAAGAATTTTCAAGAGTCCTGTAGCATAAATACATGCTTGAAAGCTACAATGTGTTGGGTACCATAATAAGGGATACCCAAACCAGAGCAATAAAAAACGCAAAGAAACACACTAACCACAATTATCAGGGCCTCGGACGCGAGTTCTGACTCGCCCGACCCCTCAGGGCATCGGACGCAAGTTCCGACTCGCCCGACCCCTCAGGGCCTCGGACGCAAGTTCCGACTCGCCCGACCCCGCCCAGGCTCGGGCGCCGGACCCCACTCCGCC
>Ga0182004_10003762_pt1 | contig 12125 bp, 6 predicted proteins | sample Sormic07211540_1_FD_120479 | JGI IMG/M metagenome (GOLD analysis project Ga0182004, IMG submission 120479) | Endophyte microbial communities from Sorghum bicolor roots, Mead, Nebraska, USA - 072115-40_1 MetaG | ecosystem: Host-associated > Plants > Roots > Unclassified | place: USA: Nebraska... | reverse complement strand
AGGACCGTAGTCAGAGCTTCCTAGCCCCCTTCTCATCTCTTTCTGTGGTTAGTGTTCTAATGTCCCGAAATAAATAATCTTTGAAGTAATTCTTGATTCTTAGATCAACTAGAGAACTCTCAGAAAACTTCCTCTCTTCCCACCAAAAATAATTATATAGTTATTCTTGGGCAATCTTGAATCTTAATTAGTACACTCACGTTTCCTGTGGAAAATCGATACTCTGCAATACTCCTGGGTGAAAGCTACATCAGTATCCGTGCGCTTGCGGATTTTTCTGTTTGCGTTTAAAATACCCAACACTTGTGTAGACTCAAACTTAGCCCATGCTTCTTGCATTGCCTTGCTTGGTGCTGGCGTCCTTGTTTTAACTTTTTCTTTCTCTCTCTCATTCACCTTTGGTCTTCAGCTTCGCTCTCATTCCCTTGAATTTGTGGTGATATATTGGACTCTGATTCATCTGATGACATGATCTTAGGTACTTCTAGAAAGGCAATGGTGATTAGGGATGGCAAATCTTGAGTACATCTCAGCTACGAAAAGCATTACTCCCTCTAGAGTTTTTGAGAACTTCAGTGGCACCTAGGGAGTCATAAAGTGAATCTCCTTCTTGGTATGGTAGGACCATTGCTGTGTCAACTAGCTGGGTGCTGCCATCTTCAGTAATAGAACCAGACCAGTGGATGATGGAATCCTGTGATGTCACTATCTACACGAGTCTTTCTTGAGCTCCTGTCAACAGTACCCTTCACATTGGACTGGTTGAATCTTGAAGTAGTGCTTGATAAGAGGTAGCCGCATTGGAGAGCCCTAGGATCTTGCTTCTCGATGAATCTTCAAAAGATTGTGTGTTGAGCTATTTTCTGGAGTCCTAGTCGAGAAGAACCTAGAATGGTGAGTTGCTTCTAAGGCCTCTGAAACTTTGATGAGATAGCTTTGGAGCTTGCCATCACCATCCGCCTCGCAGATCTAGGATCTAAAAATTAAGACTGATTCCACTAGGAAGATCATGTTGTCAAGATCCATCCATCGAGTTCTCGAATGCAAATATGTTGAAAGCCCATACCTGGGACCCTAGTTGTCGATGTTTTACCACCAATAGCCTACCACGAGGGTACCCTAGACAGTTGTTCGAGCTTTTTCATATGCTAAAACTCACTAGTTAACGCAAGATACAATTGATTTTATACTAGTTTGGGTCCATGAGATCGAATTCGAGTAATAGCCTTTACATCCAGTTCCGCGTTAGCTTTTCTATTGGATTTATTATATGAAGTTGCTTGTTGTTACAAGGGGTGCCCTTAGCCTCTCTTTATATCAGCAGACTAGTTGGATTCAAAGATATTGTTCTAAGTTTAATATAGAAGGTACTTTCTATAAAAAATTGGCTAATCCAGCCTATTCTACTCGGAGTCGGAGTTGTGCCTCGTCATGTTCCTTTGTGGAGTCATGGGCCAGGTCGAGGCCCACTTTGCAGTATCCTCCCGTGAGGAACCCTATAGGCCCATACCAATAGTTGACATCTACCTTACTTGAATGAGCAAGGTTATATTTGTAGTGGTAGCAGTAACGCATTGAGTATACTCCAAAATGTATAATACTAGCCCAATATATAGAATCCAGGCTGCACTATCTGAAAATTTAATTCAAACCTGATTTGCATTTTCCTTTTTCTTTGTCATATTACATTTTTAGGTTGTTGATGACTTTAATGGAGCCTCTATGTTTCTTTTCCTTTTCCTTTGACATATATAATCTGCAGCTCACTTGCTAGTTGCTACTGACCTTGTAAAATATTTGTAGCAAACACTCGGTGATGCTTTTGTATAGTTGGTCTGAGAGAGGCCACAGTCCGCTCCCTACTAATCTTGTATAATGTTACTACCCAACGCTCTGTGTCACTTTTATGTTAACATTGAACCTTACCATCTACGAAGCCTGGTAACCATCAAAACTCCAGATCATATGTAATATTTTGAATATATACTATACTTGCTGCATTGTACTTAAGCCTATTAAAAAATCATGTTTCCTGCATTCATAACTATCATGTATTCCAGATCTATTATCACTAGCACGCAGGGGCGCGCATTTGCTACTAGTGTGTAGTAATAGAATGGATCCATTGCTGCTATTAGTTGTACGTGAGATTTGGATTGCTAGAGCCACATCTCTACATCTCTACAACTAAAATGTTTGGACTCCTATTGTCCACAGCCCGTGCGATGGGGCTCGCTCGCTCCCTGTGTGTACGATCCCCGCGTGGTGGACCCAGACGCCCGCACGCATTGTCCACTATCCCGACAGCTTGCTTCCCCAGGCGCATGCTGGCATGTTCCCTCGTGTGTGGACCAATGCTCCCTCCTCCCTTTCCCGTCCGGTCCTCTTCCTCCCGTCCGCTCGTCGCACAGGCGCCACGCCACCGCCTCCTCACTCCCTGCTGCACACAGCACCCCGACGGAGTGCCGTGGGATTCACCTCGACGGAGGATCTGGTTTTTCCTCGCTGCCCTATCTTGAGCCAGCTGCGAGGGTCCACGGGCCAGCGGCCTCCCCTTCTTCTCCTGATCTGTTCATCGATCTGTTCGTTGGGGGAGAGCACGCGCGACCGCCCTGCCTTCTTCTCCGCTTGATCGAAGGCGCTGCCGCTGCCTGCTGAGGTGATCCGTAACCCAAAGCCAGACCTCCTCGTCATGACCCGAAGCCCCAAGGCAAGATCCCCTGTTCTCCCCCCTCCCCAACGCTCTCCAATGCTCCTCTCTCCTTTTCTCTTAGTCATCTTTCTCCTCCATACTCCTTTAGTCCGTCCTCCTCAGCCAAATTGCCTACTTATATTGTTGTTGTTTTATTTTTTTTCCATAAGGGAGAGTATGTGCAGGTAGGTTATTTTAAATTCAGTAGCTTCAGTTCTTGCTTTATTAACAGTATAAATTTAGGACCACCTGCTCTACTAATGCTTGACTGGGGCAAACAATTATAGAATTTGCTTTCTGTACCTACAAATCCATTGCCTTCAGATTGGAGGTTTCAAATTTGCTTTCTTTACCTGCAGATCTAGTAACCAGTTTGTTACTGCCCACATCCAGAAAGTGATCCACACCGCTAGAAACCACAAGCAAGGCAAAGTTCTGTTATCTGCAAAATTCTTTTTTTCTCAAATTTAGTTTCAAGATTTTATCAACCTGAAACTGAGAACTCAAGATGCTTTGGTGCTGTTTAGAATACTCAATGGTTTTGAGTTTCATATTGCATTGGCAATCAACTTTAAACCCTGCTAAGGACTTTATTTTCTGAAGCACCAACGTGTGCTTAACTGTTTCTGAAGCCACTATGCAGTAGCAGATAAGTTTGATGAGGTTAAGGTGCTCAGAAACTGCTTGTGTACTTGAAATCAGATTTATCTATAGAAAAAACATTGAATTGCTACTGTTTTGTTATATACCATTTCAAAATAAGTTTTTATTTTTGGTACGTGTCAAACAGTTTGCATGAAAGATTTATTTGGTTTTTTTTCATATGGTCGATTTAGGGACTGCATGTGATTCTTAGAAGCTGCAAAGTGCATGTTTCATATCCTTTATGCAAATGCAAGATGAGATTTGCTGCCTGTCATAACCTCAAAAAAATAAGACTTCGATTGATGGACTTATTATCATTAAGAACATAACCTTTTCTTGACTCAAAAGTACTAAATTAACCTACTTCCAGAAAAATTCTTGCTGAACTCACCACATGTTGCTTATTTTATTTTTTGATTGACGAGAGCATGTTTAGGAAAAGTTTGTTATATTTTCGTCATTTCAAAAGCTAAGATTTTTAAGTATTCAAAAAAGATCGAAGCATTAGCTAGCTTCAATGGTATGTTTCTATTGTACTGATTCGTTTTGTTTTCATTATCATGCTAAATTGATTTTCCTATTCTTCAGGAAATATAAATCTATGAAGGCTACTCTTTTGTAATAAATGAGGATATGAAAACATGATAGCTTTATATATTCAATGCTATCCTGTGAATGAATCAGTAAGAAAGCATTTATAATCTATAATACAAAACCAAATGTTACAAGAATGAGTTTATTGGACCTAAATATGAAAAAAGGTTTTGATTTGCTCTAAATTTGGGAACGGAATGAGGTTTCAGAATTTGTCCAAGCTAATCACATCAGTAGCTTGGTGATTAGTGTAGTAGAGCAGCCAATTCGACTAAAGTGATGTACTAATATTGTTTAGTGTACGGCATCTCACTTTCAACAGAGTTATTCTTCTTCTTGAGTAGCTTGGCATATATTAACATTTGGAAGATATGAGATAATTGATGCCTTGAAATATTCCTTTCATTTATTTTTATCTCTTCAACTTATTCAGGTCCTTATTCAGTCTATTTTATATCCATGTTGGTATATAATGGATAACCAAGTTTAAGCTTCCACAGCCTTTGCTATTGCACTGTTCTGAGCAGCTTGAATCCCTGCGAACAGCACCACCATCTTCCTTGTAGTATCAATCGTGATCTATCACCTGTTTAGGTAACTTGCTTGCTCACCTCCTATTTAACAATATACCAATGTGTCTTGTGCTTGTGTTTTAGGCAAAGGTAAACATCAGGAGCATAGGCGCAGGCAGCCAGCGCAAGCTAGGGCGGTATGTCTATCTTCCTCACAGCAACATCCACTGCTACGAGGGGCTGTACTTTGTCGTTGGATGATCCAACAGTCCTAGGCAATTGCATGCCTTTGATTGTTTGGTTATTGGAACAGGAATGGGAAAGGGATCAGACATCAGACCAGCAAGGTATAGGATCAAATTAATTTATTATATTATCATTCTATTCTATCAATTCAGATTGCAATTCTCCTCCTTCGCACGTGATGATGTGATGCATAGGCATAGCAACCATTTAGAGTTCAGAGTTCGTGCAAGTTGCCAAGTTAGTGTCATCTCTAATGAATCTCCCTGTGCTGTTTCATTAACAAAGATGAAAACTTGACCTAGCTTGCGTCTTTCACTATGGACAAACACCAAAGCATTCAGCCTATCAAAACTCGACAATATTCGATCTTTGACTACCAGTTCAGAATGTGGCAAAATAGTTTTAGTCTTTGACTACCAGTTCAGAACCCGATTTTTGTTTGTTTCAATTTATTGAATTTTGTAGGGAATTCAATCTACCAGTTTAGAACATGGCAAAATAGTTTCTAGAGGTGATGATCAGCACTCTATCATAGTCTAGGATAAGCAGATTTTCAACCTTTTGGAATAAATAAAGGGTCACGAAGCACTGTTAAGGTTCTTACATTTTGCTGTAGATTTATTTTAATGTCTTCATTGCCTCTCATTAGTAACTAAGAAACATGTTCCGTTCAATATCAATATAGGTTAGATCTGTCCCTACGCACAAAAAGAAGGTTAATTCTGTACGGATGCTCTCATGATGGGACTGTGAAGATGTGGGATAGTGAAAATTTAGATCTTTGTGAACCAAGCTATAGCTGGAACTTTTTATTAATAAACACAATGTTTATCAAAGTAAACTTTTCATCATAATGAAATATCTCAGAAATCTCATGCTAACAATTCAGAGCTTCGATCTACTTTGCAAATTCAGAGTGGTCCAAAATTTAGAGTTCAACTAAATATGTATGGTGACTTATGGATCAGTTATAAATACTGTAGTGAGACGGAATGACACCTGTGGAATTAAATCAACATCTTTTATGACCCCAAACATGCTATGACCTCATCCTTTCATGTGCCTTACATAGGATGAGTTCAGTTCAAATTCAGTTAACAACTGAACATAACGACTGCCACAAAACCCCATGGTCATGGCTCATGCTCATGCTTGATGGCAATCATATGTTAGGACACACACACACACACACATATCAGATAATTATATTCCCTAGCAAGAGGGTAGCCTGCAGCAAAATAGGGAAAATGATATATAGTGAGGGCATTGCACATACAAAACTTACTCTAATCTGTTTAATCAATGGTATGTCAATTCACTGTTCATATATGTTATATTCAATGCTTATGTAATATTGATTGGAACACCATGATTGCAATATGTATTGCCTTTAAAAAAGGAGTATAGCACACGCTTATACATATTTGTTATCGTGGTATTATGTGTTTCCGTTGCAACGCACAGGCATTTACCTAGTTACCAAAAAAGTTTGTTCACTCTCCCTTTTGTCCGCACATACAACTTTCCGTTACCTACTAGAATCACCACAGTCATAAACAGTGCATGCAAATACATGGATGGGAGATATAATATTTTCATTGGACATGGTTTTATGTGAAGCTAACAGTAGTTTGGAAAAACTGTAGTGCGTCCATTGACAAACAAAAGATAAAATAGCGCCTTTGGTTCATAAGTAATATTAAGATTATCATGTTGACATTCATCAATAAGGCACGCTTTATTAAGATTAGGTTTCTTATGTTCTCGTATTACAGATTCATGTTCTCTTGTTCGGGAACCATAAATAACATAAAAGATATCTTTAATTGTTATTAACCTCCATGGCTCCCATAGTTACTGAACTCTAGCATTTGATTGGAAAATCTGACCTTCTGTGGCTCAGGGCTTCATGTAAATACAAGGTTTTAGTCTTCATGTAGTCGATTGTATTCTTTGTCCGGAAGGTGAGATGGTACCACTTGCGTCCTTGCAAGCACCCCTTATCTGATCTCGTCTTCTCATTCTTTCAGAGTACTTTGTAATATCAAGGCTAGCAGTGTTTCTTCCTCCAAAAGCAAACTCCAACTTGTCCAGGTCAAATATGTCAGCCAATATCCTCTGGCTATCTGAGTTGTTGCTATAAACAAATTTCACTTTGTCGTACAACATTGGCTCGATGAAGTGTTTTACTATCTGCAGAAAGAGCAAGCATTTCATACATCTTGCCGACATATATATTCACTAAAACTCATCAATCTTTACATAAAAGGATTGATACTGCCTTGCTTAAGTCATATCATGGTCATAGAAAAGCGTAAAGGTAGCTATCATGTTTAGTTGGAATACCAACTACCATATGATGATTTTAGTAGTACATTGATAATATGCTTCTTATCATGATGAAATGTTTTGAATGACGTAGTGTAAATTAGTAGATAAAAGTCACAATAAATTATTAGTAAAAGTCAAAGATGGCTAACAATTTACATTCTTAAAAACCACAAACTTTTAGAAAAAGAGTATTGCCTTCGTTCAAAATTATAAGACACTTTGACTTTTTTTGGTACATCCATTTTACTTTGTATGTAGATGCAACTTATGTCGATCTAGATATATAGCAAAGTGGATGTATCGAAAAAGTCAAAGAGACTTATAATTTAGAACAAATAATTTTGTATACAAATAAGTTGATATATGAGTACCTTCCAAAAAGATTCAAATATCTTTGGCGGATTACAGAGAATTGCTGCTCCAATCAACCCTGGATAATAGTTTTGAATTATGTGCAACGATTCTCGGGTTTCCCACAATGGTGTAGTTGATAGTGTCCAACCATGGAAATCACAAATCCAAACAACGTTCTTTTCTTGTGCGTCTTTCGAGCTCAATGCCAAGATCTCAAGGTTATACACAAGTTGTTTTATATGTTCCTTTGTTGAAGTTAAGCTCTGTAAAAAATGGGAGAATTTCAGTAAATGTGATCGATGCATAAAATGAGGTACGTGCATACAATAAAGTTGAAGTTGATTCATATCCTGTTCAGGAACAAGATAAGCTATTGTGATTCTGAATTTAAGATTCCTATACTTGAGAATGGAAACATATGTGGACTCCTACTTGCATCAGATCTTGTGGCCTATATATGTATAAATATCTAGGTGAATAGTGACTACAAACCTTGTCACCAAGAGAAAACACAATACCACAATGAGGTAGAAGCAAAATTAGACAACTTGAGAGAATTTGAGGCTACTAAAACATAATTTTTTATTCTTGTATAGGGATAAGACTTAAGGGTACCAGGAATCTCAAGGACGCATGCTAAAAATCTCATGTTATCGAGCTATTATAGTTTTGCAATGGATTCATGTTGTCTACTCCAAATCACACATAGTAAATACTTCTACAAGATCTATGTGTCATTCATAGAATCATGCATTCTTGTATGGATCTATTATATCTTACAAAATCAGATGTTAAGCTCTTGGCTAACATATAGCTAACATATATATTTCTAGTCACTATTTAAAACTATTTGATTCACGGTTGAGAGACATGGTCTACAATATCATCCACCATTTTTGGTTTTATAATATATCTTGAGAACACATAGGCAAATTTATAACATATAACAATGAGTTTTACACATTTTTTTGAGATCAACAGTAGGCTAATGTCAATCTATATTTTCAAACTCCAGTATCGAATCCACATCACAAAAAGAGTAGTGTCAATTTTTTTAGGAAACAACCAATACAATGCATGATGTTATGTCACTATATCCACTGTAATGATATTAAATAATTATTTCATATTTTTTTGTCCATGAAGGTGGATCCAAACTGTTAAAGTTAATGTTGAACTTGTTGGATTTGGTGCCAAAGTTGTTACACCATGGTGTTACAACTCCATTCTCTATATATCAATTATTTTTTTGCCACATAAGCAAAAGTTATATATGTTGTTCCTACTCCAGGAGAAGTTACTCCCATCTTCTATAAACCATATTGCGAATGTGGCCATACTTATTTATCATTTGGAGTATGTTTATATAGTCATTTTAAGATACTCCAAATCTTACTATGTGAAAAAAATTCAAGAGACCCCATATTTTTTAATATATTAGTATAATACTATGGTAGTAGTATATAAAATAAGTATAACTATATACTCTACACATACTTACATACTTGACATACATACTGTCCTTGATGGTCTAGTATGGTTATATACTTTGTCCACTTATTCTTTGTCGGGCCATCTATACTCTAAATCTAAAGACATACACAAAGGACACTCCAGGGAGACCCAAGCACCAGTGATAAAATGTGGTGGTGAAATTTTGATTTGTCACTGATCCACATGTTATTAGTGACTAAACTAATTTTCATAACTATTGCATCAATTATTAGTGGCAAACAACAATATCTCCATAGGATGCACCTTCAGTGGTGAAGTTAGTGAAGAAACATTAATTTATCACTAATAAATAGATTAATTGTGACTAAATGTTGTGGAAAAATATTTTTATTCACTGTTTACAAGGTTAATTGTGACCAAATAATTTTTCTTACTGTTACAACATTAATCAGTGACAAAAGCACGTGTCACACATAATAAATAATTTGTGGCAAATATTGTATTATCAATATTTACTAGGTTATTTTGACTAAATATTACTCTCTAACTAGAGTATGATTTTTATTAGTGTCAAAATTTCCTCACTATTATTTCTTTAGGAACACATAAGAATAAAACCAGATAAATATATATTTGGAACTTCAACTACCATGGTGGGGATTGGCGAGCTTTGGTCGGAAAACATTGCCAGGTGCATTTGGTTCATTTTGAAAAATGGATATTGCTGTTCTTACCCGTGCTGTAGAAACTATCGGTAATTTTACTTTTACCTTTTGAAATTTAGAATTCTATCCCCATGTTTAGAAATTATAAATGAGCCACTTGTCCGGACTATTCGTTTAGCTGAAAAGTTATGGCTAAAAATACTATTCGTTAATTTATTATAAGAGAAAAATATTATTAAATGATTGATAGATTTAACAGATAAGCTCAAGTGAATAAGATGGAACTGCCCTCTATTCTGACCCCATCATCCCATCGTTTGAAGCCAAGACCACCTCAGGCTTGTATTGTTCTCATCATTACTAGCAGCAGTGGTCAGCGGCAGGCTTGTTTAGGCCTTGTTTTGATTCGATTTTTTTTTATTTTAACACTGTAGCATTTTTATTTTTATTTGATAAACATTGTTTAATTATGAAATAATTAGATATAAAAGATTCGTCTCGTAATTTACAGACAAAATGTATAATTAGTTTTTGTTTTCATTTATATTTAATGCTTCATGCATGTGCCGCAAAATTTTTTAGTTTTTGGATGAACGCCTTAGGTGCAAGTATACATGGCTATAAGGATGAAAACGGAACGGAAATATCTCGAACCGAACTGAACCGCTTTCTATATTTGATCCGATCGAATTCGTATTTTCTTGTCCGACTTTATCGTTTTCGTTTTCGTATTTTAGATGTTTTATATTTTAAATGTAAAAGTAGAAAATGGTTTTGATATTTTTCGACCGTTTTCTGCTTTTCTACTTTTAATTTGAAATATTTCGAATTCAAAATTTCGTTTAAACCGAATTTAGTTAACTGTAGGGTCACACAGCCCAATTACAAACTACTAATCATGCATCTACGTTCTTTCTACTAGTGGCTAGTTGCGTTCCCTAGCTATTATTGCTTATTCTAGACTTGTATTTATGTGTGGGCTATTGTATTAAATACCTAAGACCAAGGATCATGCACTTTTTAATTATTATATGGACTTGAATTTGATCGTGTATATACTTAGTCATGTACTTGGTACTACATATTGGTATTTCGTATTAAGTTTTCGTATATCGACCGTGTTCGACATAAATCCGATCGAATTGGTTCGTTTTCAAAATTCTCGATATTTCGTAAGTTTGTGTTCGTTTTCGTGTCCGACTTTACCATTTTCGTTTTCATTTTCGTATTTTAAATATAAAAGTAGAAAACAATTTAGGAGTTTTTCGACCGTTTTCATCCTTACATGGCTATGTAGCCCGTGGGCCGATGACACGATCCATGGCGCGGCAGTTTGGCCTTACCTGAGCAGTGGCCCGCGGCCCGGTACCAGTCATAGGATGGTGGCTGTGGCATGAGTAGTGATGAAAACGGATTGGATACGAACGAGTACTGTTGATATTATATTTGTTTTTATTTTTTTATGATATTTGGATTCGGATACGGATAGATATCGGATACAACTACGGATACAGATGTCTTGGATGTGAATACGGATAAATATATATCGAATACAGGTTCAGTCGGATGCGGATAGTGTTGATTACAAATATTGCTCCGGATATTAAGTAAAAGCAACATCTATCTATAAACATGTGTTGTAGTCATTTGACCACTCCGTGAGTCCTAATTACATCTAGATTGTACTATCTCCGTATAGGATTTAGAAGTCGTTTAAAACATCGACATGGTCTTCAAAACACAACTTTAACCTCTTATTTTTATGAAAAATATTTAGAAAAAATGTATAAATATATATTTATAAAAGTATTTTTTCAAGAAAAATCTATTTATATATTTTTGACATTTACAAACTCAATAATTTAAAAATTATTGATGATTTATATTTGTAATATTGAACTTAAATCTTATCTAAAATGACTTCTAAAACCTATACGGAGGGAGTACGTGTAGAGGTCAGGCAGGCCCACTCACGAATTAGGAACGACGTGGCTCGGCTGTTGTATACTTCATGGGCTTCGGCTTTGGGCCAACACATCCTGCTACTTGTGTTGGGCCTGTGCGAATGCGAGCAATGAAAACATAAGACAAAGCAGCATCGAGTATGCTAGTTTAGTTCCACCTCGATGCCCAGCCAGGAACACAGGAGCAGGCTTCCTATATAAGACTATGAGCACAACAGTTTGCAAGGCTTAGCAAAATTGCTAGGTTACGGTGACGTAATTAACTCCAACTCAATATAAATTTATATGTTAAATTTAAATATATATTCGGATATATTTCCAGATAATCTAAAAAAATATTGGATATCTGATATCCGGTGGATATTAATGAGATTATATTTGTATCCGCTATCCGTCAAGTATTCGAATTTATATCCGATATCCGATAGATGGTCCGGATATCCGATATAGATGTCCGTTTCAGTTTTCATGACATTCGGACCGTAGGATTTTTATCATTTTAGGCCTTGTTCAGTTCGCAAAAACTTGTGAAAAACGGCACTGCAGCACTTTCGTTTTTATTTGACAAACATTGTCCAATTATAGAGTAACTAAGCTCAAAAGATTCATCTCGCGGTTTACAGATGAACTGTGCAAATAGTTTTTGTTTTCATGTATATTTAATGCT
>Ga0182004_10003761_pt1 | contig 12125 bp, 9 predicted proteins | sample Sormic07211540_1_FD_120479 | JGI IMG/M metagenome (GOLD analysis project Ga0182004, IMG submission 120479) | Endophyte microbial communities from Sorghum bicolor roots, Mead, Nebraska, USA - 072115-40_1 MetaG | ecosystem: Host-associated > Plants > Roots > Unclassified | place: USA: Nebraska... | reverse complement strand
TGTGTTAGCTTTTCACAAACATTTTCACCAAAGGAGTTAAGTTAGCACTTTACTAGATCCTAATGCATATGCTCAAGATGTAGACCTAGTAGCACTTGATTCGAGAGATGACCGTGATTTCCCATCTTGATAGTCGGCTATCTATCCTAAACCCGGTCAATCACTTCTCTACTCATCTTAGACCGGCAAAAGTAAAACCTTATGTTTATACCTTTGCCTTGATAACTTTGCTCCTCGTCTAACACCATGATCTTCACTTCATGCTTCATCCCTTTGTGATCATGTGGCCACCTTTCCATGCCACCATGTACCTTCATCACATGTGTTGCTATGCCTAACTCAAATCACTTAACCACAAGGCATTAGCAACTTGGTGTCATTAATTACCAAAATCAAACTTGGGCTTTCAGTTGCTTACTATGATGGCGTGTGTACTATCTGATGTTTCCCTACCGTTATGTATAATTGGACCGGAAGGAAGAGTAATCTAAGGCTTTGATTTGTTTGTCTTGGATATTCAAATGCTTATTATGCCAAATAGAAAATTATATGTACTAATTACCTATATTATCTTGGGCCCCAAGCTTCATGGCCCCCCGGCAGTCGCATTGCCTGCCCCTCCCTTAGAGCCGGCCTTGGGTACACGAGTAGAAACTGAAATGTTTCAAAAAACAGCACAGTTGTCAAACAATAAAGAAATAAGATAGTTTATAGTTGTCAAACAATAAGATCAGATAGTTTAGTTTAATCATGTACATACCATGAAATATACATATGAACGTAGAGGTGCAGTTGACTTGTGGGGTTTAGGCCCTAGCAATCTGGAGAAGACAATGCACCTTTGCTTCTCCGAGGAGATAGACAGAACTTACTGTAGTAGAAGAAGATAGAGGTCACATATTGTGATTGTGGTGCGAAATCCACGACATGATGCACCGGATGACTATGGCCTGTCTACCTCCATTTCTTGAATGCATGCTCCGTGTACCATCATGGAGGATGATTTTCTGAACTCTGAAGAACAGAGAGAACTGGGATGGGAACGGTCTGGCCATTTCAGTTCAGGCGTTGTTTTCAGCGGAAATTTCCAGCCATCATGTCATGCTGTTTAAGGTTTGGTTGAGTGTTGTGCTGGGACTCTTTCTGATAATGCTGTCCCCGGTGACAGCAATCATACAGTGCTACGTGCCCAATTATCCGACACTTGGAGGAAATACAGTCGAGTCGGGGGCAGAGGTTGGTCTCGCTACGCATTCTTTGGTCTCCCAAAACGGGATGCTTTTCAGATAAGTAACTGTAAATTTTTGGATACATTGTATGACCTGTAGTTTAGCTCTCTGTTTGTTCTTTACTTTTAAGAGCTAAGATTGTTTCGATGTTCTCCATTTACAATGAGTAATTTTTTGGATACTTTTATGAAAACTAGTACATCTTCAGGTATCTTGTACTGATGCATCGGAATATCCGACTGACATAGTTATCTGATTGGAAGCAAAGTTTCCATATCCAGAGATATAGTTATCCCAATGATTCATCCCTACTGCCACTGCCAGTAGTGACAGCTTACACAAATGTTTCAAGTGTTTCACCGTGTTGTTACTGTAAATTTATTTGATAAACCGCAGTCATCTAAATCCGTTAAGTGGCGACTTGGAAGAGACAATTCCCGCGTCACAACAGACAAGCTGGGTGTGATTAGAAGTTTACGACTTTGTTTGTTCGAGACGAAATATCCATTAGAGTATATGTATTTAGCTAATATCTCAGTGCAGAACAATCCTCGATACAATGGATGCTATGTTTAATATCTTGAGCAGGTTTCAACAAAGACTAGCTAACATCCAAATTGATCCTCTGACTCACCAACGTCAAGTAAACTACTGAAAATTTGCAAGCAAAAGGAGAGCTGTATTTTGTGTTTTAACAAGGCTATACAAAAGGGAAGCAGAGAAGGAATTGTGCTCTGCAGATCTATGGTGGATCCGTTAACCTAGAGACAAAGAATCCATGGATCCAGGTTATCTAATTTAAGGTCATGTTTCATCTGCCTGCTCAATCTTACCAGTTCTTTTAATTACTACACTTGCGCAAGTAAAGACAAAAATTAGCTTGCCAGTGTGGCAAAGCCAACCTCCAAAGCAACCAAGTGTTTACTCACCTTGTGAAAAGTAGAGCTTGGAAAGAGACCAAAACAAACACACATAGAAGTAGTACAGTACATGATATAATCATCAACTATAGTAGTTTTGTTAGGCAAAGTTACCATATAAAGATCCAAACGTGGCCCAAATCTAGCATACGTGTCGGAAACCGCACCATGTAATAAGAAGAGCATATCTGCATATACCGCATTTTTTGTACTAAAAGGCCGGTGACACACAACGTTAGATGTCGCTTTGCCGCCTTCCAAAAGCTAGATCGATGTCGCTGTTAAGTGCCGGGTGATGGTGATCTTTTAATCTTTTTCCAATCCAGTTGTAGTGTCCAACTAGACAACCATCTTTGGCACTTGAGGATAAGATAAACAAGAAGTAATGCTCCCAATAAGATAGCTTAAAATGATCGACACGTATGGTAGCCCCTACATTCAGAAGTTTAGATGATGGTTGCAGGAGGAGATATATATTACAGTACTTTCAGCAATGACTTTTGAGACAAGTGAACAGGCTCATAATCCTCCTTAACTGGTCAAAAACGCATGATCAGGTCTCACACATATCCCGTATGAAAACGAAGGAATCATGTGAGAAGGGCGCCTAAAGGCTGATCTACCTATCTACAGTACTAAAAAAACACTCACTAGCGCCTTGTTTATAGTTCACCTAAAAAACTAAAAACTTTTCAAGATTATCTGTCACATCGAATCTTACAGCACATGTATGAAACATTAAATATAGATGAAAATAAAAACTAATTACACAGTTTGCCTGTAAATCGTGAGACGAATCTTTTAAGCCTAGTTACTCCATAATTGGACAATATTTGTCAAATAAAAACGAAAGTGTTACAGTGTCATTTTTCTAAAATTTTTTGGAACTAAACAATGCCTAGGTCCAGCGATTGCTAATTATTAGCTGAATCAGACACCAGCACCCATGACCCATGTCACATTTGGGCGTGTAGCTGTACTGGCCATAATGCAAATCACAGTTCAGAGGTGTTTTCTTTCTCCTTGATAATAATCTATCTAAGAAGAGACTATTCTCTTGTTTCAAAAATAAATTAACTAGAGTTGTTCTATGTCAAACTATTTTGAACACTAGAGACATCATGAAATATATTTCTATAGATATTATTTATTTTATAAAATTAGTCAAGCTTAATATAGTTTTTTTTGGCTTAGAGTGATTCTAAAAATTAATTTATTTTGGGATAAAAGTAATACTATTATATTAGAAAGAAAAATATACTACTCCATTCCACTTATTTGGGGACGGTGGGGCTACTAGCTAGCAGGGAATGCTTGTTCTTCTTGCGAAGAATCTTATCTCTTCCACTACAGAACAAAGAAACTAGTGATCACAAAGCTTGGAAAATTTCTCCATCTAACCAACATTTTCTTTAAAGAGAACACATACATGGTCAATTAGCGTAGGCTAGCGCATCATAAACAAACTACCCCATCTACGACAAATCTCCTGCTTCTCACCTTCATCTGGGAAATCATGAGATAAAACAAAAACTAGCTCCGTGCCCAGTCTTCACATAAAACATTGAAAATGAAACTTAATCCTAAAAAATTGTCGCGTCGATCGAATCCATGACCAAGACTGGCCTTCAATTTGAAAGCAAATTAAATCATTTTATAATCGGCACGGAGATTACTAGCCAAAACACCTGCAATCTCGAAGAACGTGACCTGAAACTTATCTAGAATAGTATATGCACAAAGCGAAAACGAAGACGTGAAAAATGTAATAATCAGCAAGAGGAAAAAAGCGCGATCTTATCCGCAGACCGCAGTGGCGTTCGCCTAGATCGGCACGACCGGCACTCCAGCAGGGGCAGAATCGTCCGAGAGGAAGAGGACCGGTTGCGATCTTCCAAAAGGGAACCTCCTCCGAATCAGCAAACCTCCACGACACATTTCCGTTCATCCCTTCTCCCACTTTCAGCCGTCTCCACTCTCCAGCAGTCCCTCTTCTTGTTCCCTCTCTCTCTCTCTCTCTCTCTCTCTCTAGGTTTGCCTGTGCTGTGCTGGGTACAGAGAAGGGGATTTGTGCCAAGAAACTGACATTTCGATTTGGGGAGTGGCTAAATTCGTCGCTGTGGTAAGAAATGCTTCCACTCCTCCTTGATCCGTGTGTTCATTGACCCATTCGACAGTGCTCTTGGACGTCGGTTCTTGACTTCGTAGGTTTGAATGCAAAAGGCTAGTTTTGTTTTTGAATTAGGAAAGAGCGATGTTTGGGGCTAGGTTCTGATTGATTTGGAGGTCTTACGCGATCTATTGTTCTTGGAGGAATTTGGGGATATTGATGTGAAAAATGGTCTTCTTTTTGTTCCTGTCTTATATTAATAATTGCACCTGGATTTAATAGTTGCCAAGTAGTAGCTATGGTATGCGAAGTGGGGAACAAAAGGTTGAAATGGAAAAATAAGGCAAATGAGCCTATGAATTATGGACAAGAAGGCAAATGAAACTGCAGACTTCGTTTGCGACACAGTTATGTTCCAAAGCACAAAGATTAGTGTCGTAGCAAGACCATATAGTTATTGTCTTTCCTCTGGACCTCAAAATTCCAAATAAAGCGGTGCATGCCTGCTTGCTGATCTAACTTATGTCTAACATGATGCCTGTTAGGCTGTTATATTTAAATCATGGTCTAAAAGAAAAATCACTGACTTTTTTCTGTATGAGTTTGGTCACCATATCCTGATATCCATGCGTAGTAGTATTATCTTGGACAACAATTGTTTTTCTGTAGGAGATTGTAACAGAACATACAGTAGATTAGATTTTGTTAGTATATCATATATTACTTGTATTAAAGGCAATGCCAGTTAATTTGACATGCTATTACCAATTAGAATGAGCACACATAGGTCAAGATTCCTCTTGTTGATTAACTTGCCTTCTCCTTGTCACTATGTTGTAGTAGGACATATCTCATCAAACAGGTGTTCAATTTTTAGTCTGAGCCAGTTCAGCTGGCATAATGACATGTCCTGATTGGTATGTCAGGTCTTGCAGGTACATACTTTAGGTTAGCAAAGGTGGTATGATGTTGTAGTTGTATGCTAATATTCGTGACTGGTGAGAGGGAAATGATTCGTTCAAGTATTGTTTGCATCATGTTGTGGTCCTCCAATCTGTCCTTTTGTGTTATATTGGTATAAGAGAGTGTGGTCCATTTTCTTAAATGATGGTTGGATTGGATATTGTGGTCCTAAACTCCTAAATGAGAAGGTAGATGCGGTTCATCATGGAACTTTGGGGAGCTCATCATGGAACTAGGGTGTAACATTAGTATTGAATTTTCTATCTTTGTGTGTTTTGCCTGTACTCCCTGGAGCAAAATATTATGTTTACATGCCTCTAGGTCATTCGTGTTTTGCCTTTAGCACAATATTATACTGTAGCAACTGCATACTCAACGAAGCTTTTGTCCTGCTATGCTCTTGTTTGTTTTTGGAAATAGATCTTTGTTATGGGTGCTCTATTATAATTTATTCTTGCTTGTTAATTATTCATCCACACTTAGTCAAAATGTGTATCAGCTCAGACCAGGTCATGATAGCTGCAAATGAGTAGCAGTTAGTTACAAAATTTTTTCCTTCAACTTTATCAACTGACCTGGATAACTGCTTGGCGAGGATTATGCTACATTCCTTGGCTCCCACAAAGCAAATTTCCACATCTGCTATCATTTTGCAGGAAGGGAGTTAGAGAGTTCACCTCTTGACACCTTGTTTGCTAAATGGGATTTTGACCCAGCTCTATAGTGTTTCCTAACCGTTCGTCCAGAGATGTCGGATGAAAGATCTTTAGCTACTTGGATCAATTTGCCAGTGTGTTTAGATACAATGTGCTGGCAGCTGAGGCCTGGCATGATGGGAGTGAATTAAGGTTGAGGGAGCAGGAAAGAGTTTGTTATTTTCTATTGTCCCCAATACCTACCTCTATCCCCATAAAACTGTCATTTTAGGGATAATTGTGCTTTTTTCTTGCTCTAGCAGTTCCCCAAAACCTCTCCCTTTTTTTGGTGGTCACCAATATTGCTTTCATCTCCCCTCAAATAAAGGGGGAATTATATCTCCCCCAATAGCACGGGGACCACCCCAATTACCACTTTTCAACCATCTTGTTTTCTACACTCCTGTGGGACCCACCTTTCATATGGGTATTGGGGGAGATATATTGGGGTACTGCTGCAGCAACACCCCCAAGGCCCCAATATTCACAAGAATAATATTGGGCTACCCCAATACATATGTATTGGGGATACACCGATAGATTATTGGGGAGCTGGTGGAGATGCTCTAAGAGCAACTCCAAGAGTTCCCTAAAAATATAACCCCAAAAACTCTGTATTGGGGTTCTCTCAAATAATTGTTTCTCAAAAACTAGTTTCCTCCACAGCAGCTTCCCAATGTTTTGCACCCAAAAGTATTTTGAATTGCTACATCATCAGTTAGTTGGATGAGGATGAGCGAACAAACATAATTAGTTGGATTCGTCCGTGTGATCTGTTCATCCGGCCAGCCATTATTCTGTCCGTAGCCCTAGGACTTTGACAATTTCTAGCCGCTCATTCCATCCTGCTAGTACCATGACTCCAAGTCCAATACAACTACAAATCTACAAGGCCATGCTGTGCTAGCAGAATACGGACGGGAAGAGAAGAGGGCGGGAATTCCTACCAGAACGGGGCACGATCGCGGGAAGGGAAGCGCGGGAGAGCATTGGGAGTGCGCCATTGGTTCGGATATATGAGGGGCGCGGGGTGAATTTTTCAGAGCGAGCAAATCTTGGGAGAAGGTTTGGGGAGCTGTTGGACTGTGGTTTTTCTCCTAAGCACGCAAATATCAGTTTTGGGGGTATTATTAGCCTTCTCTTGGAGATGCTCTAAAGCTCCATAGATAATATGGCCATGCCAGTTTTAGCAAGGTCTTGAACTTCATATCTCCCTTTTCTACTCAACCCAGAATACTGATAGAGTCAGGTTGAATCATTTTATTGATGTTTCCTTTGGATTTATATTATAGGCAGTGTTCGAGATTGCCTCTGTGCTGTGAACACTTGAATGTAGCTAACATTAGTTTTGTCCTTGAGTGTATCTTGGCATGCAATTTTTATTTTTCAGATGGATTTAAAATATTCAAATGGTGTATTTTTTTGCAATGATGGTCCATCGATTGAGTGACAGTATTTTTATGTTTAAGAAAACAAAAAGTGTGTGCTAGAATGTTTGTATGTTCTTATCAGAGTTTGTGCCCATGTAATGCACACACATATATATGTAGGTGATTTTTTTTATCCCCATGGGTCAAGTTTTTTTGTTTATATGTTGGTAGTATTTTGTTGGCTGTAAAGGTCTAACTATTAGTATTTTTGGTTCTCTTTGCAGAAATCATGGTTCTGAAGTCGTACACAAATCTGCTAGATATGTGTTGTGAAGATGTGTTCCAACAACCTTTAAGATCTCTTCCTCATGTGGTGACCTCTCCTGGCATCATATCTGACCCTGATTGTGAAAGTAGTAATGATGGCAACTTGGTTGGTTCTACGCATATTTGTTTTAAGAGAAAAATTATTGTTGCAAATTTCCTTCCTATGATCTGTGCAAAAAATGAAGCTACCGGTGAATGGTCCTTTGCCATGGATGATAATCAACTTCTTGTTCAACTTAAAGATGGTTTTCCAATTGATAATGAAGTTATTTATGTGGGTAGCTTGAATGTTCAAGTTGATCCTAGTGAGCAAGATCGAGTTTCTCAAAAGCTCTTCAAGGAACACAGATGCATACCTACTTTTCTCCCAGCTGACCTCCAGCAGCAATTCTATCACATATTCTGCAAACAGCACCTATGGCCACTTTTTCATTATATGCTTCCTGTTTGTCATGACAAAGGTGAGCTCTTTGATCGCTCCCTTTTTCAAGCCTATGTGCGGGCCAACAAAATTTTTGCTGACAAAGTTGTGGAGGCAGTCAATTCAGATGATGATTGTGTGTGGGTTCATGATTATCACCTCATGCTTATCCCAACCTTTTTAAGAAAGAAACTGCACCGGATCAAAGTTGGTTTCTTCCTCCACAGCCCATTTCCCTCGTCTGAGATCTATAGGACACTGCCAGTGCGGGATGAAATTCTAAAATCACTTCTTAATGCTGACCTCATTGGCTTTCAAACTTTTGACTATGCCCGCCACTTCCTTTCATGTTGCAGCAGGCTGTTAGGCCTTAATTATGAGTCAAAACGTGGCCACATAGGTATAGAGTACTTCGGCCGAACAGTGAGCCTCAAGATTCTTGCTGCAGGTGTACATGTTGGTCGGCTTGAGTCCATGTTGAAGTTGCCTGCTACAATTAACAAGGTTCAAGAAATTGAGAGTAGATATAGTGGCAAGTTGGTAATCTTAGGTGTAGATGACATGGACATCTTTAAAGGTATCAGTCTAAAATTGCTTGGCTTGGAGCTTCTTCTGGAAAGAACACCTAAGCTTCGAGGGAAGGTTGTCCTTGTACAGATTGTTAATCCTGCAAGAAGCATTGGAAAAGACGTTGAGGAAGCAAAATATGAAGCTGTATCCGTAGCTCAAAGGATAAATGATAAATATGGTTCTGCGAATTACAAGCCTGTTGTCCTCATTGACTATTCAATACCTTTCTATGAAAAGATTGCATTTTATGCTGCATCTGACTGTTGTATCGTAAATGCTGTGAGGGATGGCATGAATTTGATACCCTATGAGTACACTGTATGCAGGCAGGGAAATGAGGACATTGATAAGCTCAGAGGTGTTAATAAGAGCTCATCTCACACAAGCACACTTATTGTGTCTGAATTTGTGGGTTGCTCTCCATCTCTTAGTGGAGCTTTCAGGGTAAATCCTTGGAGTATGGAAGATGTGGCTGATGCATTATACAATGCAACAGATCTAACACAATATGAGAAGAATCTGCGCCATGAAAAGCACTATCGCTATGTCAGGTCTCATGATGTTGCTTACTGGGCACACAGCTTTGACCAGGATCTGGAGAGAGCATGCAGAGAGCAATATAGCCAAAGATGTTGGACAACTGGGTTTGGTTTAAATTTTAGAATTATTGCTCTTTCACCTGGATTCAGAAGACTGTCTCTAGAACACCTAACCTCATCTTATAAGAAGGCTAACAGGAGGATGATATTTCTGGACTATGATGGGACTCTTGTGCCGCAGGCATCACACGACAAATCTCCAAGTGCTGAACTTATTTCTATCCTTAACAGCCTGTGCAATGATATGAAGAACACAGTATTTATAGTCAGTGGACGAGGAAGAGATTCCCTAAGTGAGTGGTTTGTTTCATGCGAGAACCTTGGTATTGCTGCTGAACATGGTTACTTTATCAGGTAAAGAATCTTTTGTTGATACACAATTATGTGATTTCCTTTCACCCATGTTTGATTAACCATGTTTGTTCTTGCAGATGGAACAAAGCAGCTGAATGGGAGACAAGTTTGTCAGGTCTTCATTCTGAATGGAAACTCATTGTGGAGCCTATCATGCATTTATATATGGAAACAACTGATGGGTCCTTCATAGAGCAAAAAGAGAGTGCTCTGGTATGGCACTATCAGAACACAGATCATGACTTTGGCTTGTGCCAGGCAAAGGAGCTAGTGGGCCATCTGGAGCGAGTCCTATCAAATGAACCTGTTGCTGTGAGGCGAGGCCATCAGATTGTAGAAGTTAAACCTCAGGTTTGTACATTATCTGATATTTCACAACTTTTTGTTGCATTTTATCATCTAGATGTTTGTTGAGGCTTCAAATATATGTATTCATGGACACAGGGAGTTAACAAGGGGATTTCTGTGGACAAGATCATTCAGACCATGGTCAGTAAAGGGGATGTACCAGATCTTTTGATGTGCATCGGAAACGATCGATCGGATGAGGACATGTTTGAGAGCATCAATAAAGCTACCTCCCTTTCTGAGCCTGCCATTCCAGAAGTATTTGCCTGTTCCGTTGGCCCAAAGGCCAGCAAAGCAAACTACTATGTCGATGGCTGCAGCGAAGTAATCAGATTACTGAAGGGTGTCACAGCCATTTCACCCCAAAAGGATACTGTCAGCCATAGCCATGCGGTCTTCAAGGATACACTCGAGGTTATCAGCTGATCCACACAAGCAGTCAGCTCAAACTACCTACATCCAACTGTGTTCAGCCTGTCAATCTCAAATTTCCACTGCATGCAAGCTATACATCACTCAAAAACATATCTGCCACGTGGAACTCTAAATTGGACAAGAACAATTGCAATTGTTGACACGAAGACAACAGTGATCACAAACTGCAAGTTCCTGCAAATGGCATCACCATTGATGATGCAATGACAACAGAAATCACAAACCGCAAGTTCCTAATTTGTAGGTAAGACTACCAGTGGGATGCCATACATTTTGTAGGCGGTTGATCTGATGGTGAAAGGATTTCCTGCTAGAGCCCCAACTTTGCAGCAGCTGGGAGAGCCCTGGACCTGTGTACAGCTCGTGGGTTGCACCTACCTTCAGAATGATTTGCAATTCATCCCATCTGACGCTTGTGCTGCACTGAGCACTATTACACTATTTCTTTATAGAAAACAGGTGTGATTAGGTGATTACCGCTGTATCTGTAGGTTGTAATTCACCCACGTACCTTTGAGAAAAACATGGTGTTTTTGATTTGAGGAATCTGTTAGTCCATCACCTACTCATTTCTCATTTCTTTTTGTTTGCTTTGTGGAATAGAATAGGTTGATGTATCATGGTCTTATTCTTCACAAGCTAGTAATTATCACTAATATGACAAAATGGAGTCGTTGTGTCAAATTTGAGAAATGGATTCATGATCTAGGATGGAGTGATTTCTCAAACTAAACACACCCTAACGCTGTGATGGTGAAGCGCCAAGTGCACATGACCCCTCGAATGACCTATTTTATTTTTTATTTTTTTTTACAATTTGGCTCTCGAATGACCTATTTTATTTTTTATTTTTTTTACAATTTGGCTCTTTTTCTGAAACAATTTTCATTTAGCCTCTTAAATGATGTAAACTGATCTTTGAACCTTGTGGAACTTATGGCGATCTTTGGACCCTGTGGAACTTATGGCTCTGAGGTAACACATCTTGTGCCATAAATGTTGGCTTCGAGGTGCCTAGCCATGCACAGCAGAGCATCCTAGGTGGCACTGACGTGACTGATACCTCGGGCTACAGATCTTGGCGCTGGCCTCGCAGCCGAGATGCGTGGCTCTGAGCTTGGATTCAAAAATCACAACCAAGTTTTACTATTTGAGCCTACTCTCATTTGTTCCTTCTCCCTCTCACATTCTTGCCCTTCATAGCAACAACTACATAATGTTGAAGTCTCTAAACATCCAAAATAACCAAATTCATGCAGTTCAAATACATTGTCTAACTATATCACCTAATAACCTAACTAATAAATATCTATCTAAATTTGCTATCTACCTATATAAAATAAATCTGCTAACTATATTGCTTAACTACATCACCTAGTAACCTAACTAAATATCTATCAAAATTTGCTATCTACCTATATAAAATAAATTTGCTAACTACCTATCAAATCTAACTATAGAACTAGATAATTATAACTAGATTTACCTATATATAGAATTAAATTAGCTAACTATGTGACTATATAACTAATTAGAGGGGCGCCGTTACGTGCGGCCAGCGGCCACCGGGGACACCGGGAGAGGCAGGAGGCCGCCCTTGCCACCGATTGCGTGGAGGATGACGATGGGGTGATGAGGGTAGCCCCCCTAACTAGTTATATAGTCATATAGTTAGCTAATTTAAATTTATATATAGTTAATCTAGTTATAGTTATCTAGTTCTATAATTAGATTTTATAGATAGTTAGGCAATATAGTTAGTAAATTTATTATATATATATATA
>Ga0182004_10003760_pt1 | contig 12126 bp, 4 predicted proteins | sample Sormic07211540_1_FD_120479 | JGI IMG/M metagenome (GOLD analysis project Ga0182004, IMG submission 120479) | Endophyte microbial communities from Sorghum bicolor roots, Mead, Nebraska, USA - 072115-40_1 MetaG | ecosystem: Host-associated > Plants > Roots > Unclassified | place: USA: Nebraska... | reverse complement strand
ATAGAGGTATATATATAGGTCGACCAGCTGATATGCCTGGACGACCAGGGACGACCAGGGGACGACCAGGGTCGATTAATCGACCTGGTCGCTGATTAATCGCGATTAATCGCCTGGTCGGTCTCAGGTCGACCAGGATCGACCAGCCGACCAGAAAACATTGACGCCCAGTGGATGTAGTCTGCGAGCTGCGTTGATGAACATATGAAGGGTCTTTGGGGGCACTCTGTTAAAAAGTGTGATATTGTTTTTTGGTCAGACGTTGCGTGTTTAGATCTTAAGGGTAGTGGTTCTTTGTTCATGCATATGTTCCCTTTGTGATCATGTGCATGAATGCACCTTTTTGGTAATGTCTGTGTTGCGTAGTTACTGAACTGATACTATATGTAAATTCGTTGCTATGGTAATGAAATTCAGTTTTACCATTGTGGAAAAAGAAGGATGGAATCCAATCTAAGTACAATTAAGAAAAGCATCAAATTGTTCAGTCATGTCTCAACCTACCTCGATGCAACACGGACATTATATTCCTTGCCTGGATGGTAGAACTCAGCTAAGCCCCAGTCTATCAAGCGAAGTTTCCGGAGCTCGTGATCTATCATTACATTGTGGGGCTTGACATCTCGATGCATGATACCTTGAGAATGGCAGTAATCTAGAGCCTGGAATTAAAAGAAATAATTATCACATAACAAGTAGTGGTTGAAAAAAGAAGTTAAGGACAGGCAGCCACAAGATCTGAAGCACATTGGAGCTCTCTTTTTTTTCTCAAACATGCAGGAGAGCTACATATACATTGGTGGTCTCACTTTATACTCAAAATAAAGCAGATCTTTAAAACACAAAAGTGTGAGTATGTTAAAAAAACTATTTTTCAGAACAAAAACAGTAGAAACATGAAATACTGAATCAGATACTCAGATTCTTAAACATTACATTTGTGTTTCTCAATGATAATATTGTCAACAGCATTGCAACAAATTTACAACTCCATAAGATAGTGTTTTCAGAAATCCCTAGGCATACAACACATGCAAGCGTGTAACTGTGAAACATTCATGGGCAGAGATCAGAGACATGGGAGAGGAAGAATTTCAAACAATCAGATTGATTCAAACTAGGGTATACTACATGAAAACTGTGTCTAGTGAGGCTTAAACAAATAAGAAAGAAACTACTTGAAACTATTTCCACAAGAAAAATAATGTAATGTCTAAATGACAGTGTGCCAAATAATTCAGATGGCAACCATTACCTTGAGTAGCTCATATATGTAGTAGCGGATGTCATAATCCGTCAATGTGGGGTACAAAACTTTGAAGTCTGTGTTGTTGACAAATTCAAATATCAAACTGGGAGTCTTTGAATGCTGATCTCTGACAATATCGAGCAACTTCACAATGTTTGGACCTCCACAGAGATTCTGAAGTATTTTGATCTCCCTCTTGATCTGCCAAAACATACGAAGGGTATGTTAAGAGACCCACCATGGAAATGACTATTTTCATAAGCAGTAACTCTTCGGCACTCAACTCCTATCACCAAAACTGTGAGTTCACTAGAAAAGAGAATGTGCAAGGAAAACTGTTGCAATGAACAGCCAGAATATTCCTTTAAGTACCTTCTTTTTCTTGACAGGCTTAAGGATCTTAATGATGCATTTCTCATTATTGTTAACATTGATGCCTTCAAAGACCTCACTATATTTACCTCTTCCAACTTTCCTGACAACTTCATAGTCATCCTGCTCACTGGTCAAAGAGATACACAATGGTTAGGAAAACATTACTTCGAAAGATATAAAGAACTTGTAATATGCTAACAGATGCTCTGAAAATATTGAGTGCTCCGGAAATATTGAAGAATTAAACAGACCAAAAAGATGGATTTAAATTATCATTATTAGAGTTTGGAGAATAGAAATTGAATCTGAAATGTCCGTGCAAGTTATGGTATAAGACCTGCATTCTAAGGCCTTGTTTAGTTGGCGAATTTTTTTGGTTTTGGGTACTGTAGCACTTTCGTTTGTATTTGATAATTGTTGATTTATTGTCCAACCATGGACTAACTAGGCTCAAAAGATTCGTCTCGCAAATTACAGGTAAAGTGTGCAGTTAGTTATTTTTTTATCTATATTTAATGCTCCATGCATGTGCAGCAAGATTCAATGTGGCGGGGAATCTTGAAAAATTTGGGAACTAAACCAGGCCTAAACTAAAATTACTGAAATAAAAGTTTTTATTTTTTTTTCCAACAGTTCTCCACAAGTATCATAACTTCATAAGAAAGAAGACAGCGAATAAGTAGCCACCTCTTTCAGTTTTTTTTATCAAGACACTACTACAGTAATACTTCACCACAAACTAGGAAAACCATTTGCAAGAACTGTAGCTCATTACATACTCAAATAAAGTTCTGCACCAAGAGAAAAACAGTTCACTTTCTCGGTGTCACTAAACAGAAAAGTGCTTCCACCAAGTCTCAGATCTCAACTACCTACTCAATGTCATGGTATAGATGATTTCCAGTAGGAATGAGACAATAAGCTACATGTTTTTGGTAGCTGCTTAAGGTGTTACCGCATAAATTTGTGACATCCACAGACATTTAGTTACTGAAATTAGCATGTTTGGTGATCCACATGCCTCGTACTCTCGATTTGGTGAAAAGTTCAGATGTGCCTTAATTCTAAAAAGAAAAAGGTTTAAACCCAGTCCTATCAACGAGAATCAACAGATGCGCTGTTACATTTAATACATTTTTTACGGGTCAATACACAATAATTGCAACCTCGAAACATAAGGAACTATTCAGCCAAATCATAACAAAGGCTAAAAAGGAACATGCACCTTAACCAACCAGACAAAATAGCGAAAGAATTAAATTTTCCTGATAGAGATAAACACCATGCCACCAGTACACGGTCAACACTGAAAAAATCTGGGTTATGTTGCAGCTACATAAGCAGCAAGTCACTTCAGTTTTCAAAATATGGGCACTATTGTGATATTGCATCAATATTAGGATCTTATGCTCCTAACAAAACATTCATACAGCCCTAACAGTGCCCAGATAATATGATGCTCACCCATGCCATCTAGCCAAGATGAACCAAAAGCAGCTAAGCAGGCCAGCCAATACTAACGATCTCACCTAATCCCCCGCACAATCAACCGAAGCTTAAACTCGAACGTGCAAACTGCGCCAAGTGGTGTCAGAATGTGACGTGACGTAAGCGCTTACCCCCATTGGACGGTGAGCGCCTCGTAGTCCCAGTACTCCTTGGGGCGCAGGACGTTGACGTCGGTGTAGACCCTCGCCTTCGACATGAGGGGCCCGGATCCCGCGGGGGGCGGAGCGGCGGCGCGTGGGCGCGGGAGGGCGAGGAAGGAGGACGCGAGCGCCGCTACGACGACGGCAGCCGCGGCGGCGGGCTTGGCGATGCCGGTAGGCAGGCGGTTCCAAGGGGGCGGCGCACCGATCATGCAGCGCCCATCGCCGGCGGCGAGGCGGGACGGGGAGGGCTAGGGTTTCGGCGGGCGGAAGTGGGGACGGAGACGAGGGAGGAGGAGGTGGACACGAATCTCTCGTCGGGCTTTGTTTAATTTAGCGTGGCTGGGTTTGGATACCGTACCGGTGGACTGGGACGGGCGGGCGCTGGAATCTGCTGGCTTTTCGTCGCTATACGTGGATTGTTCGCTGACCCCCTTGGAATGTTTTGAATCAACATTCCACAACTTTTAACCAAATCTAGGCCTTGTTTACTTTTCAAAAAAATTACAAAATTTTCAAGATTTTCTTTCACATTGAATCTTATGAGGCTAGTTATTTGTAATTTACAAGATGAATCTTGTGAGGCTAGATTTGGTTACATACATGAGTTTATTTGTAATTTGCAAAACTAGGTACATACATGAGTTTATTTGTAATTTGCAAGATGAATCTTGTGAGGCTAGTTATTTCATGATTGGACAATATTTGTCAAATACAAAAAAATGCTACATTGTCCATTTTACAAAAAAAAAGTGCAACTAAACAAGGCCCTGAAATTTACATAAATATGTACGACATCAAATTAGTTTTATTAAATCTACCATGAAATATTTTTTACACTGCATTTACTTGATACTATAAATGTTAATATATTTTTATAAACTTAAGTAAAAAGCTGGCTTATGATAAAATTAAAACAACTTATATATTTAGGAAAACTAGTGTTTTAACATGTTTTCAGCGGTAAGTGACAAAGATTTACAGAGTTAGGGATATCATACATTCAATTCAAAGCACCTTCAAGTTTGCAACAAGTCAAGGTTTTATCCGTTCATTCGTTCAATTTGGAGATAAATGCACACCATAGATCCATAAACTTGTTTCGTTGCGCCATTTAGGTCCACCTATTCTAAAACTGTAGATTTAAGTCCATAAACTTTAAAACTCGTTTCATTGTAGGTCTATACCCCTTCTTTTAGGAAATAGGTCAAACGTGGTAGTGGCATGTGGATCATGTGCGCTTCATGTGAGGACCGAGTCAACATTGTTTTTTGGCCGATACCCCTGTGCCCCCCTTTGACCTCTCTCTCTCTCTCTCTCTCTCTCCCTTCTTCCCAACTATCTCTCTCATTTGGGACATCGCCGCTACTACCACACCACCCACAATTCGACATCAACATCCGAATAAACCATCTCCTCGACTCTATAGCAGTAGTTTTGGTGGTGTTCCACTCATTTGATACATGGATTACAAGAAAAATGATAGATGGTTCAATACATATTGAAGTATATCGTGAATGTAGCTCCTCCGCTTTGGTATGTGCTGCCCACCTGCTGCTTCTTGCAACCTAGGCATCTAACCAGTGGAAAACCATTAGAGCTACTAAAATATACTCCTTATGTCCCTGAAAGCTGCATTTTTTAGAGTTGTCATAAATTAAACTTTTAAAACTTTGACCAAATTTATAGAAAAATCATTAAGATTTATAGTACTAAATTAATATCATTAGATTTATCATAGAATATATTTTCATAAGATATTCATTATGTCATAGATATTGATGCTCTTTTCTATAAAATTAGTCAAAGTTAAAAAATTTGACAGATACGGATTCTAGAAGTTGAAGCTTTTATAGACGGAGGGAGCACAATGGAGGAGCTGGACTTTTGACCCATTGCCATCGATGTGAGGGAGATGCGGGGGCAACAATGATGTCCAAAACGGGAGAGAGCGAGTGAGGAAGGAGGAAGTGGGAGGGAGAGGAAACCATTGGGGATTATTGGCAAAAAAAATGATGCCTATGGCGTAGCCAGGGGGGCTAGCAGGGCCAAGGCCCCCTTTACGGTCTACAACTCTTTGTATATATTTCTACTTTAACCATTAGTATTAATAGTTATTTTAAAAAAAATAAGTTCTTTAAAATTATATTTTTTTTCATGCCTTTTCTTTTTCTTGCCCCCCCCCCCCTAATTTATTTCTCTGGCTCCGCCTCTGCTACTGAGTCCTCCCTTGACCCATGTGCGTACACTGGATGATGATATATGGACTATCACGTTGGATCTATTCCACAAATGGAGTGTACGGACATCCAATGAACTATTTAAAATATTTATGAACTCAAGTCTGCAGTTTTGGAGTTGATGAATTTGAATGACACGTTTTAAAAGTTAGTGATCCTATGATCTGTAAAAACTATCAGAAAGTTCGTTTTTCCTTTTCTACCGAACTCTTGCAGTATCACGAATTCACGGCCGTCGATGAAAATGTTAGAAGCTAACACTTGCAGATTGCAGTAGGCAGAAAGGCAGCACACACAGTACACAGCTCCATCTGAAAAGCCCCCACATTCTCCTTATGCGTTGGAAGACTCTCCTACATATTCTCCTGAACAACCAGTCAATTATTGATTTCTAGACTTGATCCACCTCTAAACCTGAACACACAGAAAGCATTCAACTGAAGAACAGTAGCAAGTCAACACCCTGACACTACAAGCAGCAACTAACACATGCAATGTGCTCTTGCTTCCTCTCATCGCGTCATGCCATCTTGAGGCTGAGCCAGTGGAACAGCAGCGGCGGCGGTGGCTGCACCCCGACGCCGTCCTCCACCTGAACCACGTCCAGCCCGGTCGCCGGCCTCCTCTTGTGATACGGCGTGCCGCGCGCCTGGCGCCACTCACGGCCGGAGACGGTGAGCACGTCGGATTCCGTGGACGACGACGAGAGGCTCTCCCCACCGGACGGGTACTCGCCGTACCTCTTCTTGGCCCCGGCTCCGCCCACGGCGAGCGTGAGCTCCAGCTCCGCGTCGTCGTCGGTTTCCTCCGCCTCGTCGTCGTCCTCCTCCTCCGCGCTCCGCACGTACTCGATGACTGGCGCCACGACGTCGAGGCTGAGAGCGGTGCGCGGCGTCGGCGTCGCTGCTGCGACGTGTCCGCCGCGGCCGCGAGCGGCGTAGCGGTGCTCATAGGTGCACATGCCGAGAGCTCCTATGTTGTACTCGGTGCAGCTTCCGTTCGGCGAGGTGGACAGGTTCCTCTGGCTCTTGAGCTCCCGTTTGAGGTCTCGCATCAGAAGCTTTTGAATCCTGTATAGGCGATGGAGCTCGTGAACCTGTGGCATCAGAGAAGAAGATGTCGATCAGTGTCCTGTGCTTCAATTTCTTCTGAAGGCTAGTAGCTTCAAATGCTGGAAGCCTCTCTAATCTTTTGAGCTTACTTGCTGTCTGAAAGTCTCTTCATGTTTCAGCATGGCCATCTTCAGCGTGTCTTTATCGCAGTGCCTGAATGCTTGCTCCATGGGCATTCTGACAGTAGTGCTTCTCACTCCTATCCCTCTCAACCTGCAATGAAGTGAATTTAAACAAGAGGTGAATACTATGCAACTTTAAGAACGGAAGTTTCTGAACTGGAATCGAGAAATGCAACATTACATTCAGAGGAAGGAAAAGAAAGAGAGAAGAATAACTGTACACAAGGCTAAAATCTGCCTATAGCAGCTTTCTGAAAATAGAAGGCTGAAATCATTGTGACTGTTATTTGAATGTGTCATGAAAAACTATGCTTTCTACAATGAGAAGCAAGGCTAGGTAAGCCTGAAAGCACCTCACTCCTAGCTTCCAGAGCTTAAGAATGATTGAAGGGAGCATTGAAACTTGATGAGCAAATCAGAGTGGAATCAAAAGGAAGGAGTTCATTCCTCACCTAGTGTAAACTGGTACCCGTGGATGTCAGAGAAGTGACTCACAAACTGTATCCCTACTGAGCTCTAACTACTCCTTGGCGCTTGCCACTCTCAGTTTCTGATCATTGTATGGCTCCAAAGGCCACAGGCTTTGCCTTATATACACATCCATATCCACTCCACTCCACAAGCAGAGCAAGCATGCAGTGCAGCTCCTGCCTCTCTCTGTCTCTCTGAACCGGGCTCTCTCTGGACTCTGAAGAAAAGAGCAGCAGGGGACAAGACACGAATGATGTAAGATTCCTTTCACAGTGGCCGTATTTTTAACTAGGCATGCCGAAGCCGAACGATAAAGCCTACATCACTGTGACCCTGTTCTTGCAGAGGTTCACTCCTACAGGGTTAAGAAATGGACCACCACGGCCTAAATTACATGTGCCTTTGCGTAATCATGCAGCCGTAATAGAAAATTACTGTCAAAGATTGTCTGGTAAAAAGGGTGATGAATGCAAGCTTTTGGAGCCAAATGTAAGGTGAAAGATAAGCTTTTGGACGACAGCAATACGTCAGTGGACCTCTATTCTTTCAATGTGTATACAAGGCGTCAACAGCAGCTTTAAATCATTTTACACCGGACAGTCCTTTTTTCCTCTACCGTCGCACTTGTTTTCATTTCGAAGTTAGGGTTTTGGTAGGTACAGCAGGGGACGCTCCAGAATACCATCATCATGATCCAAGCGATAGAATAAGAGTTTTTTTTACCATGATCATGTTCTTTCCTCTGAAGCGGTTAATATGTTCCTTTAGATAGATAAAGGAAGAAGCTGTTAACATGTCAAGCTCAGATCATTGGATGTGTGAAAATGCCTAATCAGACACATGGGATCAGGGGCATGAAATGCAGTATTAGCCGAGTGATGAAGATTTCCATTCTTCTCAGTGCACGCCAGATTGACTCCGGTTTGACTGCTTTTATTTTAAGCAGATCATGATGATGCAAGAAACAGTCCTGAAACATTTTGATATGCTACATGCTGTACAAATTCCCCATTCATGGACCAGTCAGTGCTCATTATCATGCATGATTTTGGGGCAAGGACTGGGTACTCTCCTTCTGGTCAGTGCAGTACAGTGCTCTGTGGGAGGGCCGGGCCCCGGGCCGGCAAGTGGTCCAGTCCAGCCATTGCCGTTCTTCCTGTTCCTCCGTCCTCCGTCCTCACTCCTCAGCCCCCACTCCCCAGACCCCATGCATAGGGTACACTCCTACCCAGCTAATTGCAGTGGGAAGCTAGTAATAATCTAGTGTTAGCAGAAGGAGATGGGTGCTGAACCAGACAAATTGTGTGTTAAAAAGGACTAACCCACCGCAAAAAGTGTCTTTCTCATTTGAACCACCAGTCCATCATGTCACTCACGCAGTCACGCTCCACAGCTCCACATGCTGCCTAGAGGAGGTAGCCATGCCCAAGTGCGGTTCCAAGAAAAGATGAGCTGAAAGGGCAGCACCATGCAATGCAAGAGCCTGTGTCCTGTGGAGCAAGTAAATTAACAATGCCCCAGATGAGTAGTGATCCCTCCAGCAGTTTTTTTTTTATATATGCAGTAGCAACTAGTAGCAAGCAGGCTTCACCCAATTGGTTAACAGATGAGTAGTGGCCACACCTGCAGAAAGATGCATAATTCTATGGGTTAATTAACAGATGCTAACCTTGCTTATATCAGTTAACTTCTGGTTCTGGAACCCAGACCCAGAGCAGCAGGGTAGGGTTAGAAATGGTCTTTTCAATCAGCGGCGCTGTGGAGCGTGGGGAACGGGGTTGAAGAACGGAGGGCGAGGCGGCCGACAGCCGCGCACGCGCTGCCGCGGGAGGGAGGAGCAGCAGGGCCAGGTGGCGGGACCCGCAGCGTCATTGGGCCCACCTGGCATCAACGGCCCATGGGCCCGGCCCGGTCGTCCTGGGCCACTGCAGATTCTCAGTGACGCTTCGCGTGGTGCTACTTCGTGTGGCTTGCGGTCTTGCGGAGACTGAGTATTCAGAGACCAGGCCTTGTTTAATTCACCCAAAAACTAAAAACTTTTTAAGATTCTCCGTTATATCTAATCTTACGGCACATACATGAAGTATTAAATATAGTTGAAAACAAAAACTAATTACACAGTTTGCCTGTAAATCACGAGACGAATCTTTTAAGCCTAGTTACTTCATGATTGGATAATGTTTGTCAAATAAAAACGAAAGTAATACAATGTCAAAATCCAAAAACTTTTTGGATCTAAACAAGGCCTAAACCCTCTAGGAAAAACTATATATGCTGGTAATAAAAAGATTGCTGTATATGATAAGAGAACTGTAGAATCAGGAAAGTATATATCTAATGGAATATTAAAATTAGTATTATTCATCTCTCACTCTTCTGATAATAACCTTCTTAGTTTGGTGCTTTCTCTTGTGTTGGTATGCCCCTCGCTCTCACAGCTCTTCTTCTGTCCCTCGAATCATCATTTTCACGAGTGACAAACATATATCCACAACAGGAATCCAAGGCCTAGGCGTGGTAACATAATCTCATGGGAGGAGGGTCCATTAGATTGTATCCTCTTTCAACATAGTGGTGATTACAATTTAGAGTGGCAAAAACATTGCTGGTACGGTGTTGCTCAACCTGAGCTTGTGCTGTGTCGTACGTGTGCGTCCACATGTAGTTTGCCTTCCACTTTTTCAAACTCAAAACAAGTGAATAAAATAGCTACTCGTTAGGCTGAGGCAATTTTCATCAATCAATTTACCATGCCGAATCAATTAAATATTTCTTTTTTGAGGAAACAATTAAATATTTCTTACACTTAGCATTTATTATGGACCTTGAAATTTTCTAATTAAGTTGAAATAAGGTTGGTCAAGCCCAATTAAATCTGAAAAAGATAGCTAGCTCATTATTGGTGTGCTTTTCTGACCATGTAACAAGTTGTATATTTCTACTATAACGCACGAAGATATTTGCTAATAGCTATTATATGAAAAATAAAATCTGTCACCGAGTCTGGCACATCAGAGATGCAAATTTTCAGACGCATGCCTTAGTCGTCTCTAAGAGGCTTTGACAACTGTCTGAATAGTGCTTTCCTGCACTAGTTCTAGTAGCTATTAAGAAAAATAAAACACATTGTACGTATCTTGCTTGAAGTGATGACGACCAAACATGCAGGTGAGCGCACGTTAATCTCCTAGTATTTACTAACATTATCCACTTGCAGCTATTATAGAGGATCCATCATGGCGACAAGCTTTGACTGAAAAAAAGAAGTTGTGGAACGGGAAATGGAAGGTTGACAAGCTTAAAGGGATCAAAAGGAGCAAAACGGCAGAAAGCTTGTGGAAGGGTGTGAAAGCCGCTGTCACGTACTCCAGTGTCATCCGTGTCCTTTCGCCGTAACACATATCCCTTTGCGAGAGGAAACAAGTAGTCACTTTGGCACGTAATAGCCGGGCACGAAAGGCTCCTTCGCTTTTTACGTGCTGCTGTCTCATGAATTCAGTGCGCCGTTCAATCATGCACGAGCTTGCACGCATAGCTCCGACGACGCTATTACAATTTGGAACCATCTCTCTGGACAAGCTTGCTCGACCGGCCGGTCGCTGAAAAGGCAGTAGAGCTTCAACAAATTAAGCAATGCGCTAGGTTCAATTTGGGATAGCCTAGTGAGTAGTAGTTAGTGGTTACACTATATCACTACTGAAGTGCTGACAGTGTGAGTGTCACAATATGCAACATTGCATTGACACTGCCATCTCTGTAAGACTGTAACACATGGACTCTGAAATGGACTAATCCGGAAGTGCTATTGTCCGAGACAAATTAAGAAGGGTAGATTGTTACACTTATACCATGCAAGTACTAGTTAAAAAGAGCCCAGTTAAAATGTAAAAACGCCAAAGCAGTAAGTTAGGATAGATGCCATTGGAAAAGTCCATCAGCTTATTAGGGCGCACCTGATCGATACTAGCTGCGACACAGCGACAGAACTAAAATGGTAGGAATGATAAGAGTGAAGCATGCTTGGCAGCAATCCAGGAGCTAAGCCTAGCCTACTTAAATTCAGTGCTGAACTTTCCCCGAAAGCGCATTGGTTCCAGTAACTTAATTGCCTGCAGGTTTCTGTTAAACAAACCACCAAGCCAGCTGCCTTCCATGTGTTCCGTCCATCACATGAGCAGCGTGTGACCTCATCATGCCTTGTAAAACCCTAACATTCCACTCGTGCCTTGCGCCAAGTCTATCGTGCTCGTGCCGTTAGGGATCATCATGAAAATGGGTCAGGAACCAGGGTGAGAACAATAGTTTCTTAATTACTGATACGTCCTTCTGAGCAATAATATAAACCTGATGATCTTGCTTTGATTCTACGTTGGCAAGAGGCTTCTTTTGGTTCTCCTACTATCCACCCCTCATTGCATTGGAAGTACTTGTAAGAGCAAGTCCTTGTCCATGCTTAACAATAAAACGTGAGGAGAAGAAATGGTAGTTTGCATTGTGTATTTTCATTGTCAATTTTCAGAAATTAGCCATGAGCTCTGATGCTCATCATTGGTTGGGCAGTATAAGATTAACTACTCTCTCTATCAAGAACCATCAGACATTGGCATATGCTCTCTTTTTTCTCCCCACGCCACACTTCTGCTGTTTCCTCTCTTTTCAGTAAAGCTTACCAAGAGCTTCTTTCTTGACCTCAGAATGTTCCTTAAAGCAGCCACATTCGTAGCCTCATTGGACAAGGGAAAAAAATGGAAGTTCAAAAAGACAATGTTATGTGGCTACAGTATGGCAGCATGTGTTCTTGTTGGAGATGAAAATAAACACAGAAATCAACCATATATAGAGGGGGGGGGGGGGGGGGGGAAAAAAAAAAAAAAAAAAAAAAAAAAAAAAAAAAAAACAAAAAAATTT
>Ga0182004_10003759_pt1 | contig 12127 bp, 13 predicted proteins | sample Sormic07211540_1_FD_120479 | JGI IMG/M metagenome (GOLD analysis project Ga0182004, IMG submission 120479) | Endophyte microbial communities from Sorghum bicolor roots, Mead, Nebraska, USA - 072115-40_1 MetaG | ecosystem: Host-associated > Plants > Roots > Unclassified | place: USA: Nebraska... | reverse complement strand
ACAAATTACTACTCTAGTCACAATTAATAACTAGAGCACCCGATGCGGGCGGAGATCCTATGCTAAAGTATAACAACTATACTAACCAATCAAATGTAATGCATAAAAGTAAATAGAGAAGATGAAATATATTAAAGCATAAGTCTTATAAGAAAAGATACAAAGATATACCAGAACTCTGACGACTCCTCTGAAGACTCCTCCAGAACCCGGGCATAGCGCCGCTCTCCCTAACTCTCAACTAGAACTAATCTACTACATTGGAATGTCTAGCCCTAATTCTCTAGAGGTGAGAGTTCATCCATTCGAGGGATGCCTCTACATCTCCATAATAATGTGGTGCCCCTAGGGAGGGGGGTATGCCTCTTTATTTATAGCCTAGAAAAGCCTCCCACCTCTTCTAGACAGGCGATGTGGGACTAATTCTTCCACCGTTTGCTCTGTTGGGCTATTATACATCAACTTGGGCCTTTCAATCATCCCTCATGTGAGCCCACTCAAGGGAGCAGCTTGGGGCGCCTCTCTTGGGCCTCTGTCATGCCATATGAGCCTCTTCTCACGTCATGGGCCTTGCTTGGGCGTGGGGCCCATTAAAAATGGTAATTCTCCTTTATTTATAAAATTAATATTTTTTCATTCTGGACTCCAAATATAGCAAATGATATGTCCGTTTCGTTTGTCTTGATGAGCCCGTCACAATGGTGTAGTCCAAATCTTCATTTGAAATACTTTTATTTGATGGAAAATTGCATATTCCTAAACAAGTGAGAACACCAAAACTCGTGGAACTCGTTAGAATCAAACCCTACAACTATGCTTTATGGTTGATATCATATTATATTGAGCAATAGTTGATGGTATAAAATAGGTGTTGACACCGTGTTTTAGCACGAATCAGGAAAGTTAATGAGGCTTGGATCGGCAGACAGAGAAGTAATGATTGACCGATAAGGAAGTTGTCGATGGCCTATGATACCGATGATAAGGCAGCAGGAGGGAGATGTGGTCAAGTCCGGAAACAGTGGTTGATTGGTACCGATGGCTGATGTTGATGATTGCCGATGCCGATGGAGGATGATATGCCGATGATGGTGAAGAAAGATGTGGGAATCGTCGGGAAGACAATGGTGGTGTGCCGATCACCCAGGATAGATAAATTGTTATTTTCTATAATTGTTAGAGTTTATTTTATGTACGAGTTCTATTTGATTTGGAATTAGAATCCTAGTCATATCTGGTTGTAACTCTTTAGGACAGAGTATAAATATAGGCCTAGTAGCGATGTAAGAGGACATCCAATCAATACTATACACAACTTTTACATCTACTTATTCGACGACTTTGTCAACTCGCATATTTTCTTTTACTTAAGAGTTCTTAAGAATTCATCGAGTTATACTCGATGGGTTCTCATGTTCTGTGTGAATACCTCTTGGCCGTGGCATCCGGGCGCATCGTTGTTGTCGGGACCAAAGTATTCGAGTTATCACCTTTGTCGGTTGTAAGGTCAAATCGGCTGGCACACCGTAACGTTGAATTGGGTATTAGCCGTTTGTGTTTGCAGATTCACTTTTGCACCAACAATAGGCATTAAGGACCGTCAACACGGAGGTTCTCACTAAATCGACAAGCGCTTTGAGCAGTACCTGTCGAAGCATGGGATACGTCACAATGTCGCTACTCCTTACCATCCTCAGACAAATGGTTAGGTTGAGACATCAAACAAGCAAATCAAGAATATTTTATAGAAGACAGTAAATGAGATGGGGACAGCTTGGAAGGATAAGCTCCATGATGCACTCTGGGCATACCGAACAACATACAAGACACCCATTGGGATATCACCCTATCAACTTGTCTATGGAAAAACTTGTCACTTACTAGTAGAGCTAGAATTCAAAGCTCACTAGGCTATCAAAAGATGGAACATGGACTTGGAAGCAGCTGGAGACAAGAGGAAGATGCAACTCTCTGAGCTAGAAGAATGGAGAGAAAAAGCATATCACAATGCCAAGATTTATAAAGAGAGAGTAAAAAGATGGCATGATAAAAGGATAAAAAAGAAGGAGTTCACCCCAGGAGATAAGGTATTACTCTTTAATTCCAGGGTGAAGCTCTTCGAGCATGGAAAACTTCAAAGCAAATGGGAAGGACCGTTCAATGTGGTGAGCTCATCGTCGCATGGAGCTGTCAAGCTTCGCAACAATGAAGGTACGCTATTCAAGGTAAATGGTCAATGCCTTAAATTATTTTTAGAGCCCAATAATGAATTAGAGGAAGTAGACATAATTACTTTCTTTCTCAATTAAAATATTTAGGCCAGACCTTTTTATTTTTGAATTATCGGATGAAATTAACTTTTTTCTGAATAAGAATATAATTATTAAAGTACACAAAAAAGTTGAGGCAGAGCGGGCTCGAAGGTCGGGCGGCCGCAGGAAACCCTAGGGGTGCCCGCCCCTGCCCTGAGGTCATTCATCGTGCCTTTCTCCATTTACATTTTGAGACTTCCTTATTCATAATAAGCGAATCTTTCGATTTTCTTCCCATCCTTCGCCATTTTACTTCCAAAAATACTTTTCCAGACCCCCATATAAGCAACCCATGCTCCTGGTCTCATCTCATTCAATCATAGCTCTTCTCTATTCTTGCTGAAGAGCTAGCACAACACATTTTTACCCAGCAATGGCTAAGAAGAATTTAGAGAGGAGAATGATCCCCTTTGGGATTGATCTCAACACTATCAAGAGCGAGGAGCCTGAGAGCAAGGCCATCATTCCCATAGGGGAGCCTGTCACGCTAGCTACCATACCACCGCAACCACGCTTCTATGGACAATCATATTTTGCTTAGCCCATTCACACCAAGCCTCTGCTCTTAGAAGGAGCTTCATCAAAGGGCCCCATCATTGCTCTACCGGCAGGGACCAACATCCTACCACCAAGGCGCAACGAGAAGCTATTGGGAGTGCCCAACAAGAAGGGGGAGGTTGTTTGCACCAAATACACCACTATTGAACGTACCTACTTTGAGGGGGTTCGTGCTCATCCATCGAAGGTCAAGTTCATCCCCCCAAAGGAAGCTCTAAAGTCTGCCATGGCCACAGCTGAGACTCCACGGAAGCGCTGCAAGACGATGGCTGACTTGGAGAAGGAACTAGCTGAGCAACGCACCATTATAGCCTCTCTTGAAGCATGTCAACGTGTTCAAAGTAGAGCCATCACTTTTGGCGATACTAGAATGGTGAGGCTAGAGCATGATTCCACCGCTCTTAAGGGGAGGGTGGAGGCTTTAGAGAACCCTAAGAAGTAGGGGCCATTTATCTTAGCATCCGATAGGGCGAGTGTTTAGTTTCATTCTTAGTGTGTTTATTTTTGAAAGTTTGCTTTTGTAATAATAAGCCCTGCATGAAGATGATTTAAATAATTATTATTATATATCTTGTCTCTCTGTTGTCTCTCTTTTGTCTCCACCATATTGTCAATGAAGGATAACAGGAAACTAGTGTGAGGGAGACACCCGACGATCAAAACGAATGAATTCTCGCGAAAAGATAATAAAAATAGAGTGGACATGACACAAAGACCACGCTCGACGAAGCTGACCCCAAAGGGCCACAGGCTAGGGGCGGCTGCCCCTATCACCTTGGGTGCCCGCCTAGGGGGAGAAACCCCCTGATCTCCGCTTCGAACCATGATCAGGTATGATTTCTCTAAGTTATAAATTGTTACTTTTGCTGCTGTTTCGATTCAGAATAAAATATCTTTAGTTAAATCACCCTATGTGTAACAGAACCATCCAATTTATAAGAATTCAAGTGAATTAGCGACCACGATAGCGGTCAAGCCAATGGACTTGAACCCATATAAACCCGGTAGTCTGACAAAACCTCAAAATATCTCGATTCAACAAACATACAACCAAGACCGTACATGATCAAGCATCATAGATTACATACATTCACACACAAAACATAGTTTACATCCATCGGAGTTCAAATAAAGTTATTACGACACGAGTCTTGATAGCGGAAGCAAAGTAGTTTTGAAACATCACACACACACTTAGTTCGATACATGCCAGTCTTGTGATCAACCCAACAAAAGCATAAGTAAAGATACAAGAGATGATCTCACCTGAGATCTACTCATCATCCGCAGCCGGATGGTGATAGTTAGTGCAGTAACCATGATACACGATGTCATCTGCAACAAGGGTAAATAAAACCCTGAGTACGGGAATGTACTCAGCTAGACTTACCCGTCAAAAACTAGAAATAAAGTGACACCAAGGATTATGCAAGGCTTATTTTTGTGGGCTGGTTTGACTCACATTTTGCATAAAAGCTTTAGTTTGAAGTAACACATTTACCTTCTTATTAGCAGCAAATTAATTACTTAAAGAGCTATTCACTAGATTAGCACCTGTTCTAAGCAACCACTTGATTATTAAGCATCACAATAATAACCATATCCAGATTATCACATAGCTATCATTATCCTCAACATAACCATCAAGTTCATTTAGTGAGTTCTACGTTGTCGCTGCTCAAGTCAAGTTCTCACTATCCGGGAGAGACGGCGATTCGAATCGATTCCTATCCAGCTAGAGGGGTATTCCTAGCACTCACCCAGGCATACTTTGCAAGAGCAGCCTTAGGTCACCTTTAGCACAACTCATGACCAATTCGCGGGTCCGATCAGCGCCGCACCCCTAGGGACGACAATCTGCCAGGGTCAGGACTCTAACCTGACACCTTGGGCTTATGTCATTAACTCCCCGCACATACTTGCTACCAACCGGGGTGCGCACTCAAACAGAACGGGATGCCCGGCCTGAGTTGACTCATAGGCTTAGCGGTCGGAACGACTTATCCGGCCAACTAAGTGTCAAGTATGCGTTCAACATGACAAGAGGACGTACAGTGTATCGGTCCTTAACCGACGCAGACAGGGATAGATTCACACCCAATACCTCCATGCCTTGTTGCTTCACTATCGCATTCCCGCCTGGTCTCCATTCATTATTATCACATGGTTATTCCCACGATAGTAAATATAGCCAAGCGTGATCAAGTATCCACCTATCTCTCGCAGGTGACAGGAAATCACCCGGTTTCTACCGAGCTAAGCATGGCTCAAGCATTATTCGATCCTGGACCTACTCATGGTGAGGTATAAGGTGGACAAGGTAGTCATTATGCAGCAAGGGTGTCATATCAACGCCTAACACTTAATGCATCAATACATAACCATAGTTAATTGACAGCTGAGCATGATAACAAAAATAGTGGGAGTCTTATAATGCTCCGGGGCTCGCATTAAATGTACGTAGAAGGACGGTGGTCAGGGCACTCCGGCAAGTCCTCCTCAGCTCCTTCCTCTTGAGGTTGCTCCCTCTGCTGCTCCTCCAGCTCGGGCGGGGCGAACTCCAAGACCGGCACGCCTTTGGGTGCACCTAAGTATGCATGACAAGGTGATAAACATAGGGAATGCACATAGGATGCAATATGTTATGATGAGGAGCTAAGGAACATGTGGCGAGGTGCAAACATCACAAAAAACTTCTAAGATTAAGTAAACAACAGATTAACAAGTAAGTGCATACTTCTTCTCCGGTAGAGAGGCTAACTATACAAGCTATTCAACCTTAACTACTTATACTCAGCAACTGGGTTGATGAGCAGACTGGGCAGTCACAAGTTTTAGCTATAACTTAGTCATCTATTGGCCAAACTAAGTAAGTGAGCACTTTCTGGAAACCTTAACAAATTGTCTACAATTCACTTTTATACATCACAGAATGATTCCCAACAAAAATAGGTCATAACAGACAAGTTCTCAGGTATTCTCTGGAAAATCCAGAGAACAAGCACTTCGCAGCAACAACTTGTAACAGCCATAACTTTTAAACCACTCCGCCAAATGCTATGAACTTTGGATACAAGGTATATAAGTAAGTTAGCTATAAGTTTGTTATAGACAAGTTTCCCAGGAAACTTCATCTTCAAGCAGTTGTTAAGGAACTTCTATCAGCTACACAGAATATGCTCTAGACAAGGCATAAATAGCAAAATAATATTTTAGCACATATTAACAAAGTAACATTGGTCCAAACCAAAAGTCCTAGTAGCTAGCATATGTCTAAGGAACACCATAAAACATTATGGCAAGGTCAAAACTCATTTTTAATATCCCCTTTTCTATTTATTTGATTATTTAGGGGAATTAATGAGCATATAGTACCGGTGCTCCAACAATTCCAGAAAAATTACAGAAAGCTACTCATGCTACAACAAGGTTACTGTAAAATGTTCTGGGCCATTGAACATGTAGATTGTAGTGTACAAAAATGACAAGCTACCAGAGGCATGAAAGGCATAAATGAGAAACCCTATCAAAAAGTGTCAAACAACAGATTTCAGATTTTTATTGGCTTTAACTTCACCTAACTACATCGCCCAGCAAATTTCATCACAAAAGGATTTATAACATATTTATTAAAAATACCACAAGAAACTCCTATTTAAAAAGGGATATTTATAACTCCACCATACTTTATCCCAAACTCATGATAAATTTATCAGAGCCTATTCAAAGCATAAGTAACAACCTCCTAAATTTGCATGGTCATAGGACTTACAGATCTCACGATATAATTACCCTCTTTTTATTAGGGATTAAAAGAAATAAATCATAACTATTTATTTCTGCAAAAACATGGCATGTTTCATGTTTTTATTAAAAACTAGATCTAATCAGGAGTATGACAAAATTTGAATCACACCAATTGGACTTGCCAAACTCGAGATATGATTTTTACAAAAACAGCTCACAAACTACAAAACAAAGGACACAGGGGAGAGAGTGAGGGACTGACGGGTGGGACCCACTGACAGAAGGGACCCATGCGACAGAGACACAAAGGACAGAGGCGAGCTCGGTCATCGGAGATCTCAACGACGGCGAGGTCTCCTGGTAAACCGAGGGCACCATCGTGTTCCTCACTTCGAGGCGGACCTATTGACCTACTTGGCTCGCGCTCTACTAGCTCCTAGGGTGCTCGCCGTCGGGTATTGTGGAGCGGCGGTGCTGCGCGGTGATACGCCGGTGAACTGGGGCCATGGTGACTCAGTAGAGGTTTAGGACGAGCAAGAGTGAAGCAAGGGGAAGTCGTACGAAGAAGAATCACGGCTAGAGGTGGACCAGAGAGGTCTGGCCACGTCGCCGGTGATCTCTGCGAACTCCGGCAAGGTGGAGCTCGCGGCGGAGGGAGCAATGCGGGCTCACCGGTGCTCGGCTGGGACAACGGAGGCTACAACGAGGTAGAGGACATCCTGGCGGAGCTCTGGACAAAGTAGCTCGGATCGGGACGTGGTGATGCGGGCGGGGAAGCTCGCCGAGCAATGGCGGAGTTCTGGTGAGCAACGGCGGGCGAGAGTGTGGTGCGCTGGGTGGACGAAGGGCGCGTCTGAGGCGTCCAGGAGGTGTGTGGCGACTTGAGGATGCCATCGGGGCTGACAGGAGGGACCATCGGTGACGTACAACCGATAGCTGGCTCGACACGCGGCGGCGGTCGACGCTCTGTCCAACTGAATCGTGATGATCAGAGCCTCCAATGGCCGACTGAAACTCGATTTTCATCAATGTTTTACTCATGATTCACTCGGTGGTTTTTGCTTAAATTTGTCCCAATGGATAGAGCTACATGAGTTCTACAGGTTTGCTTTAAGGATCACGGTCTGGTTTGGCCTAGAATTCAAACTACAAGGCTCCCAAGAGACCTACCTCGAAACTGTGTAGATCATGACTTAGGCAAATTCGGCTAAGTGTAAAAACAGACCACATTTTTGCCTTGTGAGCTAATTTTGAGTATGTTCCAAGCATTTTCATGAAAAGGTACCAAAACAACTTTTGTAGCTTATAAAGTTTACTACAACTTTGCTTTAGATTTCACTTACATGCAAGGTTTCTAACACTGTTTTCATAAAGGACCTTTGAAAAGAGGTTTGTGGGTCAAACTAGGTCAACCTAGGGTTAACCCCATGACTTAGGGGCATTTTTGGTAGAAACCTCCAACATGAACATTGTTTCAAATGATATTATAAGCATGAATAAAGTATTTTGGAAGACAATGTGCACTTATACACATTGGCCATACAATACTTATACACATACCAAGCAATATAAGCAATCAAATCACATAGGGTACACACAAAATGACATGTGATCATGGTATGATGCTTATGGGTGAGTATGATGATGCTCATGTTGATGCAATGCTCATGGTTAGCATGCAAGCTAACACTAGGAGTGTTACAGCCCTCCCCCTTACAAAAATCTCATCCCGAGATTTGAAAGACGTTCCATTTTCATAGAAGGATGGATAAGTTGCTTGTAAATAAACTTCCCTTTCCCAAGTGGCATCCCTTTCACTTTGGTGGTTCCATAGTACTCTATAAAGTTTGATCACTCTCCCTCGGGTAACTCTTTCTTTGACATCAAGAACTTGCATAGGCTTTTCTTCATAGGATAGGTCTGATTGTAACTTAAGGCCTCTAGTTTCTACTCTTTCCTCGGGAATGCGAAGGCATTTCTTGAGTTGAGACACATGGAATACAGGGAAGAGAGCTCTCATCTCATAAGGTAACTGCACCTTGTAGGCCACTTTGCCACTCTTCTCGATGATTTGGTAGGGACCCACATATCTAGGAGCAAGCTTCCTCTTCACACCAAAGCGGTTCACTCCCTTCATAGGGGATACCTTTAGGTACACAAAGTCATCTACTTCAAACTCGAGTGGTCTTCTTCTTCGATCGGCGTAGCTTTTCTATCTAGCATGTGCAGCTTCCATGTGTTTCTGGATGGTGAGGACCGGCTCTTCGGCTTCCTTGACGAAATCAATGTCGTAGTATCACCTTTCCCCAGGCTCAACACAGTTTAGAGGAGTCCTACATTTGCGGCCATATAAAGCTTCGAAAGGAGCCATCTGCATACTCTCTTGATAACTATTATTGTAAGAGAATTCAGCTAAGGGTAGCCACTTCTCCCATGCTCCCTTGGAAGAGATGTCACATGCCCTCAACATATCCTCCAAAATTTGATTCACACGCTCAGTTTGACCGAAGGTTTGAGGATGATAAGCCAAACTGTGAATCAATTTTGTACCAAGGAGTGAATGTAAATGTTCCCAGAAGCGAGCGATGAACTGCGGACCTCTATCTAAAACAATGGTTCGAGGCACTCCGTGCAATTTAACAACCTGGGAGAAATACAACTCAGCATAGTTGGATGGACGGTAGTTAGATCACACCGGAATGAAATGAGCTGACTTGGTTAAGCGATCCACTATCACCCATATGGAATTGTAACCCTTTTGGGTAGGGGGAAGTCCAACAATGAAATCCATGCTGATTTCTTCCCACTTCCAACCTAGAATTGACAAAGGTTGCAACAGACCTGCAGGTTTAAGGTGAACTGCCTTTACCCTACAGCAGGTATCACACCTAGCAACATAAGCTGCTATTTCTTTCTTCATCTTGGTCCACCAAAAACGAGGCTTCAAGTCTTGATACATCTTGCTACTACCAGGATGGATGGATAGCTTAGAGGAGTGGGCTTCGTCTAGTATTTTATTTCGGAGCTCATGGTCCTTGGGTACTACAAGTCGATCATCAAACCATAGCACACCTTTCTCATCAACCCTAAAGTGCTTGGTGTCTTGCTCTTTCATTTTTCTCTTGATATGGAAGATACTAGGGTCGGTCTTTTGTAGCTCTATGATTTGGCTTTCTAAAGAACAACTGACCACGATGTTATGCAAGACTACAGGGTGCAACAAATTCCTTCTTCGAGGAGAGGTCTACCATGTTGCTTTCGGCTAAGGGCATCTGCTACAACATTGGCCTTGCCTGGATGATAGTGCACTTCAAGATTATAGTCCTTAATCAACTCTGACCATCTTCGTTGTCTCATGTTCAGCTCGGGCTGGGTGAAGATGTTTTTGAGGGTCTTATGGTCAGTGTAAATATGACACAGATTACCCAAGAGGTAGTGTCTCCAGAGCTTCAATGCATGCACAACTGCCGCTAACTCTAGATCATGAGTAGGATAGTTGACTTCATGCTTCCTCAGCTGCCGAGAGGCATAGGCAATGACTCGGCCTTCTTGTATAAGCACACAACCTAAACCGGTGCTAGAGGCATCACAAAAGACATCAAATGGCTTTTCAATATCAGGTTATGCTAGAACAAGAGCAGTGGTTAGCAAATGGCGTAAGGCATTGAAAGCGACTTCACACTCCTAAGACCACACGAATTTCTCATCTTTTTGCAGCAGCTTGATCATAGGTTTGGCTATCTTAGAGAAGTTTGGGATGAAGCAACGATAATAACCCGCCAGACCGAGAAAACTCCGAATCTCATGCACTGAAGTCGGGGCTTTCCAGCCTAGAACCTCCTGCACTTTTGATGGGTCAATAGAGATTCCATCTTTAGACAAAATATGGCCTAGGAAAGGCACTTTCTTCAGCCAAAACTCACATTTGCTGAACTTGACATAGAGCTGATGTTCTCGCAATCTGGTGAGTACAATCCGAAGGTGCTTCTCATGGTCACCGAATATATCATCGATGAACACCACCACAAACTTATCCAGTTCAGACATGAACACCGAATTTATGAGGTACATAAAATGAGTAGGGGCATTAGTCAGACCAAAGGACATGACTAAATACTCATACAACCCATACCTGGTAGAGAAAGTTGTTTTAGGAATATCTTCAGGTCGGATCTTGATTTGATGATACCTAGATCTCAAATCGATCTTCGAGAATACCTTGGCCTTGGCTAACTGGTCAAATAGATATCAATGTGAGGTACGGGATACTTGTTCTTGATAGTCACGGCATTCAGCGGATGATAGTATACACACATACAGAGAGACTTATCCTTCTTCTTGACAAAGAGAGTTGGGCAACCCCATGGAGAAGAGCTAGGCCGAATAAGACCCTTCTCTAGGAGTTCTTGCAATTGCTTCTTCAATTCTGCTACCTCGTTGGGTGGCATTCGGTATGGCCTTCTAGGGATAGGTGCAGTGCCCAGAATTAGATCAATTTTAAACTCTATGTCTCTATCCGGAGGCAACCCAGGTAGATCCTTTGGAAAAACATCTGGAAACTCACACACTACAGGAATTTTTGCCACCGTGAGTGGTCTTATAGCATTCGCGGCATGACGGATGTCATCATCTCTAGGAAGTTGGACTAAGAAAGCTTCTTTACTATCAGGCTCCCTCAACATGATTACCCTTGTAATGTCATCAACATCGTCCCGCTGGCCGTGCCATTGCCACCACAGCGCCCCATGGGCTCAAGAGCCAGTAGGACATCATCGGGAGGAAGGACAGTGGCGGCTGCCACTAGGCAGGTGGCACCTGCCACAGCACCCTAGCCCCCACCACCACCCCTGCACGGATGCTAGTGGTCAAGCATTGTATTTGTTCCACACTACCTCGTGTGCTGCCCAGTCCAATGCACACCACAAAAAAGGAGCTGTGGCCAGACTTAAGTGTCAGGCCAACCATAGGGGAGATCACCCCTAAGAAGGCAAGCAAGGCCAAATCGGTAGATTCACCAGTCAAACCAGTACTTTGCCTTAGCTTCGACGGGTTCACCAGCAGCACCACCTCGAACCCAAAGCGGGTGCGCTATGAGATCAAAGGGAAAAGGTTCCCCAATGGACACTATGAGAAAGTAATCCATCGTGTGCCTAGTCCAAGCACCACCAAGACGTCCAACGGGTCCCTTTTGGACCCATCTATGTGTCGCCGTCTCTCACCTCCACCGACCAGCACGTCGGTGGAGATGGAGAATAGCGCTGACAAGAATAGCCCGACCTTGGAGTCTCTCGCTGAAAGCCCTAGTTTGGTTTTAGATAATTGATGAAACCCTAGTACTAACCTCTATACTAAGTGTGTGTAGACTTAATGAGGTTGGTACATGCCAAGTGATGGAGCAAGTGATAGTCATGGTGATGATGGTGATGACCACAAGATGATCAAGTGCTCAACTTGGAAAAGAAGAAAGAGAAAAACAAAACCCAATGGAGATCAAGGCAAAGGTATTGCTT
>Ga0182004_10003758_pt1 | contig 12127 bp, 19 predicted proteins | sample Sormic07211540_1_FD_120479 | JGI IMG/M metagenome (GOLD analysis project Ga0182004, IMG submission 120479) | Endophyte microbial communities from Sorghum bicolor roots, Mead, Nebraska, USA - 072115-40_1 MetaG | ecosystem: Host-associated > Plants > Roots > Unclassified | place: USA: Nebraska... | reverse complement strand
TCCTTTCTTCCAAGGAGACAAGCTCTCCTTGCTAGCTCTTGCCTTGCTCTACTACTAATCTAGACTAAAGATACAAGTGAGAGGTGTGAGGTAAATTGACTCCAAATGATGTGTGTCTTGAAATGGGGGGAGTGCCTCTCTTTTTATAGTGGAACTAGGACAGTTCGTCGCATCTAAATTTGGTAGTAGGTGAAACCATCCTATGCATAGTGGCATGCAACCGCCTGAGAAAGATGGGCCCGGTTTGCCGCCTCTAGGGGTGTGCCCGTACCAGGGTGCGGCCGCACCCTAGGTGGGTCCCCCTGGCCACCGCCTTCGCGTGGTTGGTTTGGCTCTAGGCCTCGATCTCTCCCGTGGTTACGATCAGGCCCAGTTCGGCGTTGTTCGGGCCTTTCTCTATTTTCTTGGTTTGCGCATTTCTGAATAAGTCTTTTGGTACTTTGCGCTTTCTTCGTGGTATGGCACATTTCCACTTGTTGCACTATAATTCCTGCAAAATATAATCACTATGGTACAAGTGGAACTTGTTAGTAATAAAATGCATATGTGTATATAATATGATTGCTTCATCTCCTTTTGGATCAAGTTGGCAGTTTATGATTGGTCTATAATGACTGCCAACAAGGATCACATCTTAGATATTCCACAAGTATCCCCGGAAGAAAATGATATTCTAATTAGCCCGTTCACCGAAACTAAGGTGAGGGATGCAGTTTTCCAAATGGAGCATAATAAAGCTCTGGGCCCAGTCGAGACCATCTACGGTTCCGAAAACCGATGCGTGGCTATGAATTCTTTCGAAATTCAAAATTGAGTGGTTCAAACTTTTCCAAATGTAAAGTTGACCATTAGAACAAATGTAGAACTTGATGAGTGTGACAAACTTTGTATTCTTGACTTTTCCATTTGGGACCATCTAGGGTTCGGTCAAAGTGTGTATTCATCAAGATCTACATTTTTATATGATATATAGATTTTTTATTTGATGAAAATTGTACCCTACTCGCATTCTGAGTAATAAATGATAAAAATAAAAAGTTTAACTTCAATATGATGTGAAAATAGATTTCCTGTTGATTGGATATAATTTTTTTAAATTTATTGGAATAATATATTTTGCATTAACAAAATACTAAACATTAGTTACAAACTTATTGAAAATTTCAAAAATACACTAAGATATTTAATGTTAAAATTTTTTCATGTGTACATTAAATAAAAATACAATACATGTCACTTTTTAAAAAATATTATGCAAAATATTTAGTTTACTATACAATTAATAATGTATACTGTATATATAAACACTTTAAAAAGGTAACCCTAAAAAACAGGCGTGCACAGGCCCTTTAGCACTGGCCCATGGTTGGAACCGATGCTAAAGGGTTCTGAAAATTTGAGGACCCCGCCTGAGCCCGCCTAAGGACCCTTCAGCACCGGCCCGTGGCTAGAACTGGTGCTAAAGGGTCCCTTTAGCACCGGCTGGTGTTACGAGTCGGTGCTAAAGGGTCACCCTTTAACACCGGCTCGTGTTAAAAGTCGGTGTTAAAGACCCTTTAGCACCGGTTCCGGCCACAGTCCAGTGCTAAAGGGTTCGCCCCTATATAAGCGCACAGGCGCCCTGGATCTGAACAGTTGCTTCGTCTTCGTTGAGCAGAGCTGAGCCGCCGCCTTGTCTCCACCAGCGCCGCCGCCGTTTGTCTTCGTGCCCGCGCCATTCGTCCAGCGCCGCCGCCGCCATCTCCGCCACCAGCGCCGCCACAGCGGTCTCCAGCGCGCCGTCCACCACCGATCCGGCCCTCACATTTTAGACATCTCCACCGATCGATATGCATCCATGGCATTTATTATATATATAATAAATGAATGTTATGAATTATATGCCGAGCACCGTGGAATATGATTTTAGTGTTTTATATATATATATATAAAGTATATATATACACTAAAAATAATGAAGGATACCCTAATTATATATGCCAACTAAAAAATGCATGTATATTATGAATTTTATTGTTTTGAATTGTTATAAATTGTATATATATTTAAGTATATATATATACATAAAAAATAATGCAGCAAGTATATTATTTTTTAGTTTGGAGCACTCCAGCACTTTCGTTTGTAGTAGTACTAGTAGTATATAAGTCTCTAATTATATTTTATTTTTTAGTGTTTTGTACATATTATTGTTTGTACTGTTATTCTAGTATTATTTTTTAGTATTATTTTTTTAGTATATTATTCTAGTGTATCACTTGGCTTAAAAGATTCTAGTATTATTTTTTAGTTTTGAGCACTCTAGCACTTTCATTTGTAGTAGTACTACTAGTAGTATATAAGTCTCTAATATATATTTTATTTTCTAGTGTTTTGTATATATTATTGTTAGTACTATTTTTTTAGTATATTATCCTAGTATTATTTTAGTATTATTTTTTCTTATCTTATATATATATACATATATATATGGTTGCAGATATAGAAATGGTCGACCGTCCTCACGATGATCTTGATTATATGGAAGATGTCATTTAAAATATGATCGACGATGGTAGTGAATACTTTGCTGATTACAACGAGCTCATGCAAGACAATCCGACTGAGCAACAAGAGGGTAATGCCCCTGAGGAACAAGAGGGCAATGCGCCTGAGCAACAACTCGTCGTGCAACAAGAAGAAAATACCAGTGAGGTATGGAAATGTAAACATATATAATGCATCTCTTACATTAGGTTTTAGACTTACTTGGTTATTAATTTAGTATTTTTTTTTTCTATATCTATGTGTAGCCCTCTGGATCGACCTCTACGGGGAGAAGCGTACCTCCACGAGGGCCAAAGAAGCCGTTGGAGGGCCGCTACGTAATCTCTATGTTTGAGACAGCTACACGCAGACCACTTGGTGAACATGCAACTAAATATGTTGGTCACTGTGGTTACCTTGTGAGAGACCAAATACTGATCAGTGCTCATGAATGGAGCGAGAAGCGAGGTGCTCCTGAAATCACTTTTGTCTCTGATCGTGACAATGAGTTAGTTTGGAAAGCCGTCACGGTAGTTTTCTCCTTCGATACCAATGATGAAAAGTTGAAGGCATGAATTCATGACTGGACTATGAAGAAGATGGCAGTACTGTTCCAGAATTGGAAGAAGACTTTGTACAATAAATTTGTAAAGAAAAATGAGACCCCAAATTTCAACCTCAAGGAATATGTAAAGCTGGGGACCTTCTCGGATGACTTCGTACAGTACAAAACATCAGAAGAGGGCGAGGAACGAGCAATTAGGAACCAAGAGAATGCAAGTAAAAAGACATACCACCATCATATGGGATCATGTGGTTATAAGAGTGTCGTACCCAAGTGGGACCGAATGGAACAGGAGATGCTTGCTAGGGGGGTCACACCCGAGACAATAGCAAAGAATTGGGGCGAGCGCTCCAAGCATTGGTTCTACGGTCATGGAGAAAGCATGGACCTAGACACCGGGGCGCTAATTTGGGGCCAAGAAATCTCTAGAGCAGAAGAGAGACTAGTCCGTGCAAGAGAGGTGGTTCAGTCTGGTGAGTTTAGGCCCAACAGGGAGCAGGATGAACTCACGTACGCGCTTGTACGAGAGGCTATGGGGCAGTTCCGTGGCTACATTCATTCAAAGCTGATCGACAAACCTACAGAAGCCGCCAGAGAAAGAAGGACAAGGAGGCAGAGCGGATCCACCGGCTAGAAGCTTTTGTTATGCAGTCAGAAGTGCGCGAGAAATCTTGTGAAGAATGGATGGAGGCGGAGATTAAATGGCAAGTACAAGAAGCACTTTGTCAAATGACGAAAGGGTAAGGTACATCACAGCCTGAGGTCAACATTAGCCCCCCAGGTCAGTTGAAAAGCAGTAGCGCATCCACAGAAGTACCAACCATTAAGGATGACACAAAGCTACACTTCCCCGTGGATGATGTCACAGAGGCTTTTCCTACTTGTGAGCTGCATGCACTAGATAGGAATGCAACAAAAAAGGTGGCTATCGGTGTTGTCAACCCTATCAACCGAATGAGGACTCCAAGAATCCATAATCGACTAGTACCAGCTGGATATGCTAGCATCTCGGTTGATAGGGTTGAGAGAGGTTGTGGTAGTGTGCCTCTAGAAATAGAAGAGGAGACGGAGAGAAGACCTTAGGTGAAGTTGAGAAGATGTTTATTTGCTGGCGCAAGCGCTTCATAATTATTCCACGAGTGTCACTGTCGTCTCTTCCTCACCATAGGTTTGTGCGTGTTTTTACTTCTTATATAATTTATGTATTGCATTTAAATAAAGTTTGCTCACAGAACTCGTTGTTTTCTCGGTAGGGACTCCTCCAACCTAAGTTTAGTTCTTTCCCCAACGCATCATAGTGTTGCGGGCGGTGACGATGCTGGATCTCCTCGAACACCTACGGCGGCCGCATCGACCCCACCACTGCTTCCACTGCGGTCTCCACCTCCTCCACTAAGGTCTCCAACTCCTCCACCGCGTTCTCCAACACCAAAAAGTTCATCACCACCGCCTCCACCACCTACACCGCCCTCTCCAAAGAGTACACGGTCGGTCCCATCGTCTCCAAAGCGAGGTAGTCAGAAGCGGTCCGCCCTAGAATGACCAAAGTCATCGGTCCCACCTCCAAAGAAGGCTGCCTCAGCAAAAAAGCTAAGACACTAGAGAAATTACCTTATGAAAAGAGTGAAGAGGAGGTAATTGCTACGTCCAAATCTAAGGTGAAACAATGGTTTGATAAATTGCACCAGGAAGCGAAAGAGCGGCGGAACCTAGAAAAGCCATACTTTTATGTAAAGCCAGAGGAATTGAGGAAGAAGGTGGCGGACCACCAAAAGAAGCAGCGGGAAGCTCAGAAGAAGCCAGCACTTTCAGACTATGAGCGCTCTCTGGTCAAGTCTGCACAACCTAGAAAGAGTGTAGGAAAGGGTTTAGGGTTTAGGCGTTGATTGTGCCAAATCAATACAGCTCAAATGAGGACTTGATGCCAAAGCAATCTTTAATCATGTCTGAGCAAGATTCGCTTGAGCATTTGTTGATGCCAAAGTAGATCTGCAAACACAAAGGGCTAATACCCGATTCAAAGTTAAGGCGTGCCAGCCGATTTGACCTTACAACCGACAAAGGTGATAACTCGAATTTTGGTCCCGACAACAGCGATACGCCCGGATGCCACGAACAAGAGGTATTCACGCGGAACTTGAGAACTCACCGAGTTTGACTCGATGAATTCCTAAGAACTCGTAAGTAAAAAGAAAATAAACGAGTTGATGAAGTTGTCAAAAAGCAGATGCTAGAATAGATGTAAAAACTTGTGTTGGATTGATTGTGTTTTGTCTCTTACATTGCCACTAGGTCTATATTTATACCCTGTCCTAAAGAGTTACAAACAGGTACGACTATGATTCTAATTCCAAACTAAACGGAATCCGTATACAAAACAAACTCAAATAACTATGGAAATCATTAACTTATCTATCCTAGGCGATCGGCACACTACCACCATCTTCCCGACGATTCCTATGCCTTCCTCCACTATCATCGGCACATCATCCTCCATCGGCATCGCCAACTGTTAACATAAGCCATCGGCACAAATCAACCATTATTCCTAGACTTGGTCATATCCTGCTGCTTTATCATCGGCATCATAACCCATCGGCAACTCCTTTGTTAGCCAGTCATCGCTTTTTCGCCTGCCGATTCTAGTTCTATTAACTTTCCAGATACATGTCAAAAAACGGTGACAACACATGCCCCCCAATTTTGGGGTATAAAATCATTAATACTCTAAAATTCTCTCCTAATAATGACACCCTTTTCGCACTTATTCCCTTCTGACAGCAATTAATTATCAAATCCAAACAACCTTAACTCGGATCTCCAGCATGCTCCTCGAATTTCTCAACCTTTCGAACCAGATCTCCTAAACATCCGCTCATCGGCAATTGTTCTGTTAGAGTGGACTGTCGATGAACCGACTAGAAGATCCTGCACAGTATAATATCTCCTAAAATCATGACCGCCTGCAGTCAAATCACTTGCACAATCCCTTGATTACCATGCAAACAGTTACCATATCCACCTGAACACCCTCGAATTTCACGGATACGGCAAAGAGATAAGTCAGAAATGCCCCTGCTCATTTTACCCTATAAATACTTTCTTCCTTAGTACTCTTTCTCTACCTTGCCATCCTTCATCCCCCAAACTCATCTCTTCTGGCGGCGGCATTGTTGAAGAGCCCAAGAACTCCAGCAAAGTCCTCCCCAACGGTTCTTCATGTTTCTGATCTTCTTCTCCTCCGGGAAGAAATGGCTATCAACTTTGTCGTCCCTGAGGTTAATCCATTCCCATCTTCCTTCTCTTTACGTACCTTTTTACCTTTTGCAAGTCTACTTACCTAGCATTTTTTTCTTCTTTTTCTCTGTTCTTCCATCCTTCAAACCTTTAGGAACTGAGAGAAAAAATTGTTATTCCTACCGAGCAACCTCACTTTCAATGTCTCGGTCCATTTGGTAATCCGGATCCTACCGATCTGATCAATGCAGAGACAAATAGAATCCCTTTTAGAGCCAAAAATTTTTCTATAGATCTGTGGAAAGATACCTTCCGATCCTAGCCAAGTTCCACCATGGGATCGAAGGATTGGTTCTTGAGAGTTAGCAGCACGAATGAAGTATATTGGAGTGAACGCAAACTAGATCAGTGCATCAGGCTATCTATTGCCGATATGGAGAGAAATGAGTCTCTGCTAATAGCTGCTTCATACTTCTGGTTAGACACCCTCAATGCTTTCCTTTTTGGCCACGGCCCAGCTTCCCCCACTCTTATCGATGTCCTTATGCTCACTGGTTTAGATATTGCAACTGCCGATGATGGCCATTTGTTCGATCGCAAGGCCGAACGCAAAGTAGAAACTCGCAACATCGGCGGCTAGTCAGGATATATCCAGAAGTATTAGAGAATAGGACCAGTTGGGCAGAGAGAACACGCCACTTTCCTGAACATGTGGCTAGACAAATTTATCTTTTGCGGCCGATCGGTAGGACCAACTAATGTGTACTTATCGGCAGCAGAAAGGTTAGCCGATGGTGGCCGATTCCCTCTCCGCCGATACCTGCTAGGCTCCGCCTATCATCACCTCCATCAAGTGACTGAGAAGCTCCTGTTAGGCGAACCTATCGGCAACCTAGGAGGCCCCTGGTGGTTCATCAACATGTGGCTTAATGTTCACATGCACCAACGCCTTCGGTTTAATTTCTTTGCACAGCAATTCCCAAAAGATATTGCCGAAGATTATGAACTAGCCGACGATGAATCAGCAACTCGCTCACCTCTCAATTATGGTGAAGCTGCCATAGTTCTCCCTAGCACCGGCCGCAATGAAAACCAGATTGGCCGATTCTTCCAAACCTTATATGACGGCCTCTCCAAAGATCAGCGGGCATGGATGCCTTACGAAGACCCAGAAACCAGATTCCCGCTTACCTTCCATCCTTTTGACGATGCTCTCAACAAAGATAATGATTTGATGATGGCAATCATCACTCCGAGGGCCAACCTAGTGAACACTTTTGGCAGCAGGAAGAACACCAACCCCACCTATGAATTCTACAATTCATCGTCGATAGCTAGCCAATTAGCTTTTGGTCAACTGCCGATCAGGCTTTGTTATGCCGATGTGGTGAAACCAAGGGAAACCATAACCAGCGGACTTGAATGGATAAGGATAGCTCAACTCCAGCCAAATGCTGATACGACAGACATCGATCTATCGGCTTGGGTGCTAGCTCTCTTTATTACTCAGCTGTATAAACATTGGTGGGAGGAATGGAAAGAGCACCTATTCAGCGCATCGGCTCACACATACCACGGCATGATCGACTCCGACTATAAAGTCCCTGATAACATTGTAAGTCTTCTACCGATACTTTGGTTCCTTTGTCACCTTTGATCTTATCGGTAACTCACTCGTTTCTCTTTATTTCAACAGGTCGATAACCCAGCGTTGACAATTAGCAGAAGTGGGAGGCCAATCGAACTTCTTCCATCAGGTCCGATTTCTCTGATTGGCCACAATGCGCCAAGCTTAGCAGCTCTGATGCATCGGACCATACGCTTCAAGAAGACGACCACCAAACGGTCGAAAGTATCTCCATCAGTTGCTGCTGCTACCCTAGCACAGGCTTTCAAGGTAAACTTCTTAACAATAATTTCCTTTATATATATGCCGAATTCATCCCATACTTCACTCCATCTTTTCAGGGTACATCGGCTGCAACAGGGACTTCATCGGTAACTTTCATTTTCTATTAGAATTTCACCAGTACCTTTCACATCTTTACCCATGAAATCTTGGTTGTTGTAACAGCAAACTGGCAAATCGGCTAAGACCAGAAGCACTAAAATGTCAAGTGCTGATGCCCCTAGCCTAGCCAAGCTCCGACCAAGAGAAAGGGTCCCAAAAGCACCAAGACCCAGCCAAAGCGCCAGAAGATAGCACCATCCTCTCCTCCTCGTCCAGTGTCTCCGATCCAGGTAGCATCATCCCCTTCTCCACAAGAAACTCAGACACAAGAAGCAACTTCTCCCCCTCAACTAGCACCTCAGCCAAAAGAAGCACCAGCCGATGTCTCTAAATAGATTGCCAATCCGGCTGATCTGGGCACATCATCAGCAGCTCTCGCAGAACAGATCATCACCATACCCCCTTAGAGTAAAGTACTAATCACAGAATTATTACCGATGAATTTGTTTCATAGACCATAATCATCTTTGTAACTTTTCAATTAAAGTCATTCCATCGGCAACTTCAGCCGATCAAACTATAGCACCAGCTGCATCTCCACGCCAGAGGCATGAAATCACTCTGAATCAAGTAAGTTATTTGATCTCTAACCTTTATATTATTAATATTTGATCTTCGAGTAACTTATCCTCCTCCCCATTTTAGGAACAAGACTCTCCAAATAGCCTATTCTCTTTTGCCATCGACATCTCCGATGATGAAGGCGAAGAAGCAAGCTCTTCTCAGGCAGTGGCAATCTCATCGGTAGAGATTAAAGCTAAGCTGCAAGACGTGTTGGTCCTGCTGCATCAAGACACGGCCCAGCTAGTAGATGATTTCGATCCGGCCAAAGCTTTGTTCAAGACCCTTCGTGGTCAGATTCCAGCCGATGCCGAAGAGATCCTCTTTCAAGCTGCTCACTCAGAAAGCTGCCAATTTTCGTACCAGAAGGCCACTCAGCGTCTTGCCGACAGAGCTACTTACGCCTGGCTTGCAGAGGAAATGATGCAAGTAAAACGCACTGCCGATGAGAAGCACAAGAGCATCAGCGTCCTGCAATCCTCTGGAGATGAACTGAAGCAAAAGATCCCTGATTTATTGGTAAGAAGGGAAGCCTTGTTGGCCGAACTTAAGCAAGTAGAAGAAGCCCTGACTCAAGCTCACCAAGAAGAAAGTCAACTGCCTGAAGCGCTCAAAATTCTCCAGCAAGAGAGAGATACTTAGGGCCGGAAGGCGCTGCATATGAGGAAGAAGCTAAAGCCAGTTGAGGGTTCTGCCGATGAAGATACTCAAGAAATAGAAGAGGCCAACCAGATACGTCTACGCGCCATATCAACCATACAGGCTCTACTGATTCCGTGAATTCTTCATCGGCAACTTGCTTAGTTCTGCTTCCACGAACCTTAGTCATTTTGGTCCAGTCGATAGGATTGTTATCGGCATTAAAACTCTATGCATGGCTCTAGATACACTTAACATTTTGTCCAGTCGATAGGACTGTTATCGACATTTAAACTTTCATGCATCAATCCAGATACTTGGGTAGTACTTCTTTAAATATTTTCCTATTTAATGCTCTAGGAAATTTGACTCCCTTGAGAGTTTCTAAAATATAAGCATTGCCAGGAGCAGATCGATTTATCCGATAAGGACCTTCCCAATTAGGACACCATTTTCTAAACGTTGAACTTTTAGTCCCAATCGGTACAATTAATTTCCATACCAAATCCCCATCAGCAAACTCCTTGGCTTTCACTTTTTTATCATACCATTTAGCAACCATCTTTTTATTTTCTTCCATGCTTATCAAAGCCCTCAACCGATGCTCTGCCAAGTCATCCAACTCATCCTTCATCAAGGTGGCATAGTCATCGGCATCTAGTTGATCCTGAGAAAAGATCCACCTAGAACCAGTCTTTATCTCCCATGGTAATACCGCATCATGCCCATATACCAATTGATAAGGTGAAACTTTGGTTGAGCCATGACACGCCATCCGATATGACCATAAAGCTACATTTAACAATGTGTGCCATCTCCTAGGATTTTCTTTAACTTTCCGCTTGATGAGCTTAATAATCCCTTTGTTAGAAGCTTCAGCCTGCCCATTAGCTTGAGCATAATTAGGAGAAGAATTCAACACTTTAATTCCCATACCGATTACAAATTCATCAAACTCTCCCGATTGCTAAACGGATGACTGGCTCTTCATCAGAATCTGAACTTGTTACCTCATTAACAAATGACACCTTCTTATTCCAAGCCTTCCTAGGTTCAAAAACCTTGATATCATGATCAGAAATTCTCTGCACTAAATGACTTAGACTTTCAAACTCTTGAGAAACATACTTGTCTTTGATATGTGGCAACAATCCTTGGAAGGCCGAATCGGCTAGCTGTCGATCATCTAGAACCAGGCTATAGCATTTGTTCTTGACATCTGTTGATATTTTTTAACACCATCAAAAAATGATCCACAAGCGCACGGATATCGGTGAGCACTTCACCCGGGAGGTTATCTAGAGTATCGTATTTATATTTTTACCACTGGGAGAAAGCATGCATCTAACTAACCAAATCTATTGCTACTACCCTTTAGGCTACAAACAATGTGATTTGATGTGAGCGATGTATGGAGAAGACTACAACCGCACTCTCTAACCCTGGTAAGGATGATCTACTGTTCTATTGGGGAGGCTTACGGAATCTAGACACCACAAAGGATGTTCGACCCGCACCTATAAACCCTACCAATCCTGCTAACGGGATTGTGGGCTACAAGGGTAGCTACGGAAATGTCACATTCCTCGCTACTACCACAGTTTGGCTAGACAGGGGATATCTATGAGTACCCTAGCCCAAACACCATGTTTACGCTAGCAATGATTACTCAAACTCTATAAGAAGATATTAAAGTAAACTCATAAACCAAAGAACAATAAGAACAAACAACTTACTAGAATTTAGAAGTCGAAATACTGAAGAATCCTAGGAGCAAGCCTCGGTTTAGGAGACTTGATCCCGCAGGTACAACCTCGGAGTAGACACCGACAGGCCGGGCTTCCTCCGATCTACACATCCACTCTATCTCTCTCAATCTACAAGAACTAATTCTAATCTCACATTGGATGCTAAGCCCTATGAGGTTGGAACCCTAGAGGGACCTCTCTCTCTGAATCCTCTGTGGAAAATATGCTAATGAATAATGGGATTGATCTCCTCCAGGGGCCAGGGGCCTGCTTATATAGCCCCTCCAAATGAACGTGGGCCGTCGGATCAAACCGACCATAATCGCATGGTTTTCCTTAATCCTTTAGGTTGGTGGAGCATAGTCCGCGAGGCGGGACCTGATTGGTCCCTATAGCAGGGCGAGCGCTCTGCCCCCGGGCCCGCTCGGCCTCCCGTTCGTTCTCGTGGCTTCTGGACTCTTCCAGATTGAGGAAAATTGCGCGGCACATTAATATCTCTATGTAAACCCGACATGTGGGCCTTTCCTTCATATTTCATGATAACCTCCTGCAGAAATAGACAAACACTAAAACTCATGGAATTCTGTCAGATAAAACCCTAAGTCTGGGTGTTGGTTGCATTTGGATCCTTTTCTTTATTTATTTGATGACTATATTTGGTACTTAAGGACTGTCAACAACTCCCCCAAGCTTTCCTCTTGCTCATCCTTGAGCAAAGATGGACTCAAGAGTTTCTGCAGTGGTTTCATGCCTTAAAAGTACACATGCGTTCAAGCAAGATCTCATCTCTGAGTTAGAGTAAACTGTTAAGACTTAAAACTTACTCATTTTACCTTTCAC
>Ga0182004_10003757_pt1 | contig 12128 bp, 12 predicted proteins | sample Sormic07211540_1_FD_120479 | JGI IMG/M metagenome (GOLD analysis project Ga0182004, IMG submission 120479) | Endophyte microbial communities from Sorghum bicolor roots, Mead, Nebraska, USA - 072115-40_1 MetaG | ecosystem: Host-associated > Plants > Roots > Unclassified | place: USA: Nebraska... | reverse complement strand
TCATCACCATTTGCATAACCTGGGGTGTTGGGAAATTGCAAGAGTGAGCACATATCGTACTCAACAAGTATAACCAGGGTTCATGAGGCTCAAATAGCTGACACTGGTTTAACTGCATTTAGCTTTTAAGTGTAGATATCATGTTCTTAATTAAATAGCAATTGTCAAGGTAGCATAAATAATCCAATAATCACATGATCAAATGTAAGCATAATTAACTCATAGCATAAACGATAGTTCAAATGATCATAATAACGTAATCAAGTACATCATCTTAATGTAGATGTCCCCAAGGCCGCTCCTGACTGTGAGCTCGGCTAGTATACTAGTTTTTAACACTCTGCAGAGGTTGTACATCTTTACCCATGAGTCATGATTTACCCTTTCGCCTGAGGTGATCAGCCTCTTAACCCACTACCAAGGAGGGTCGGCAGGGATCACTATGAAGCCTTTCAAAAGTTCGTCTAACATGTTAGGGCCGCAAGGTTTCCCGGGCGCGCAGATATAGAGCCCCATTCCAATGGCACAATGACTCACATCCTATACACATAAAGACAGAGGCCACACTATACCCAAAACGGCAAGCCCCTCTCGCGCCCTTTTGGGTAACCTCTAACAAGCTAGAAAAGGTCTTCATGCTGAGCTAAAGCCAGAGCCATTATAGCCCTCATGGTTGCACTGTTATCTCGGGTGATCACGTACAGACAAGATCTCATACAGTTATTTGTCATCTTTTTATGTTTATTGCATAGCTATTAATCATCTTACAAGATCATGGATTACATCGAGCACTAGCAAAACTGTACCAAATGCATATCAAGTAGGTTGCAAGGAATCCAGGTAACAAACATCTATGATTTTGCTAAGGTCGACAAGGTGGAAACATGCATATGATATATATGTGTATATATAAGTGTATAGGTAACAAGGATGATCTCAAGTTATACTTGCCTTGATCAAAGCTCTCCTAAACCTACTGCTAGTCATCAAAAGCTTGGTCTTGCTCACCAACGTACGGCTCACCGTCTATTCCCAAACATGAATCAACAACACGCAATCCAATGTAGGCAATCATACATAAAACAAACAAGCTATAATTAGAATAGTACACCAACAGTGAGAAATCAAAGATAAAAGTTTATGAAAATATTCTACGCAGCGCTACGATCACACAAACGTAAAGTTCACGAAAATCGGAATTAAAACGTAGAAGTTATGAATTTTTTAAGATTTTCTATAGATAAACAATTAATTAAATGCTACTGCGAAACTAAAAAGTTTCAAAACAGAGAAATAATACTTCTAACATGTAGAGCTCGTAAATACGAATCTAAAAAAATTTGAATGGACGAAAACAGAGTTAAAATGAGTATTTTATATGCAATTTAAATCCAGTGGTAAAACTATAATTAGCTGAAAGCGTATTTTGAACTCAGCCGACTAGAATACGCTTTTGGATCTAGAAAGCGTAGATCCGCCAAGGCGCCAAGGACCGCGGGTTGTTTTCTCAAATCCTGGGGGTCTCTTTAGCAAAAATTGAAACGAAACAGTATCTTCTTTTCTGAGCCCTAGGATCTCGATCGGACGATCTAGGATCCACCGGAGGGGAGCCACGCGGTGGGCCGGCCGCCAGGGAAGGCTCCGGCACGGCGGGGCCATGGGTGCCGCCCCTGAGCTCGCCGGACTTCACGGACTTCACGAAACCGTGCGCTAGAAAAAAACGGAAAGCTCCAGGCGAGAGAGAAACTTACCCCGAGCTCACCTGGGTGTTCGGTTTGCGTTGGGAAGGAGGAGGGAGCGCTCGCTGCGGAGAAGAGCAAGAATGGCCACGACGAGATCCAAAAGCGCGCGGCTAAGGGCGGCTAGGGCTTAGTTTCGCGATTTAGATGCAAAGGGGAATTCGCTGCGGTGCTTAGGTTCTTAAAAGGGCGTCGTTTCGCCGATTTGACAAGTAATCCCGTTGTTCACGGGATCGATTCGGCCAGTAGGTGTCCACCTCGGTTACGGTTGGGGGTAGGAGAAGAGAGAGGCTCAGCTCGACGGGTCCCGTGTGTCGGCGAGAGAGAAGGTGGGGTCCAGCTGTCGGTCAAAGAGAGAGGCGAGGGGAGAGGCGCGTGGTTGGGCCAGAGAAGAAAGTGGGCCGGGCGAAGGGGGCTGGGAGGCGCGGCTGTCCAGGCTGTGTGCGCGCTGGGCCGGGGAGAAAGAAGTGGGCCAGGGGGGAGTGGGCCGAGCGAGGGGAGGGAGGGGGTGCTGGGCTGCGGCCTGGTTTCCAGGGAGTGGCTTTCTCCCTCTTTTTATTTTTATTTTTTTCAAAACCTTTTCCCAATTGAGCTTTTGAGCAAAATAAATAAAATAAAAACAACACAAAATTCATTATGCTCTAGCATGAATGCACAATCAAGGTTACTAAACCTATGATGAATTTTATTTTAAACAAAATTATATATTCACTAAATTAAATACTCACAGAAATACTTATATAAATCAAATTAAACCCTATTAATTCGAAATCAAATTTTGGGTGTTACACAAAATCACTATAGTTGTATTAGTCAAATCATCTACAGCCGGTTAGACATTTTACGATACTCTACGCGCGAGGCTATTTGCCTTAGGCCTGTTTAGATCCCTTTAAAATTCCAAAAGTTTACAAGATTTTTCATCACATCGAAATTTGCGGCACATGCATGGAGCATTAAATATAGATAAAAAAATAATATTTGCACATTTTTTCTGTAAATTACGAGACGAATCTTTTGAGCCTAGTTAGTACATAATTGGATACTGTTTGGCAAATACAAACTGAAGTGCTACAGTGTCAAAATCTAAAAAGATTTTGAATCTAAACACACCCTTACTTAATTACCAAGCAGGGGATGAGCTATTCATGAGAGTTTGAGTCTATGTATCCATTAGTTTATTGCAAAGTGTGCATGCCGCACACAGATGATCCACAACATCTTAGGCTGCGGGTGTGCTTACTGGAGGAGCACGTATCCACTAGAGCATGTCCAAGGGTTTTGTATTTGAGGTTTGCATTTGAGTAATTTGCCAAAAAGCTTCAAAAGAGGTATCCAACGGTTTTGCATTTGGAGTTTGCAATTTGGGCAACTTGGCAAATGAGGGAGCAAACTTGGCAAAAATGTCAAGCTGTGGACGACTTTTCAAACCCGATCGCGCGAGCAAAGTCACGTGCGAGGAAAGTGCGCGCGTCTGGAGACCTTCTATTTTTATCCTTTGTCAAGTCCAAATGCCAATTCCCTTGGAGATGACCTATTTTTATCCTTTACATTTTGTTATGGGAGTTTACAAATAACAACAAATGTCAAGTCAATTTGCCAATGCCTTTGGAGATGCTCTCTGTTTAGCGAATGTTTAGTTACTCGAGTAGTAGTGGAATACTTATTTTGTTTTACACTGGATCTAGCTAGACTGGAGCCTCTCTCAGTTTCTTCCTTGACGACTGAAACGACGCTCATAGTCTAATTATTGAAATAAAAGGCAATAATCCAAATGACGTGAACGTGTAACCATATTCACTAGCTTGTGACTACTACACCGCTCGTACAATTGCAGTTGCATTGGGCCAAAAAAATAAATCAATGACATCTCTAAAAACGACCTAAAAAAGATTTTTTTATTCAAATGTAATTGTTTTGCTGCCGCACCATGATACATCACCGTCTTGCTACTGTGAAACCTTGGAAACATGGAAATAGGTGGTGGCGACATGGAGGCTGCGTGTGCCATGCCGACGCTACAGTATAGATATGGCATCGGCGTGGCATATTACCGGTGATGTATTGGCAGGACCAGATGCTATATATCTAGATCTGCTCGTGATGGATGGATATATATGTGCGGGGTGGTCGTGGTTAACATGCAGCAATTAATGTTGGATCATGTTGACAAAATGCGTACTGCACTCTCTAGCAACACGGTGTACAGAAAGCCTTCTCACACGTTGCAGCGAGAGACTTTGCCAAACAGGTCAAGAGGCCAAGAGGCCAGAAGTCAGAAGCCACCATCTCCTCAACCAAGTCTGGTCTGCCCGAGAAACTTTGCAGCAAGAGACTTTGCCAAACCGGCACCTGATCCCCTCTTGCCGGTTTTTTGTCCTCCGGAGGGGATCCCGTTTCCTCGCTTTGGCGCGGGGTTGCTGGAGGGTGAGACGAAGGAGTCTTTCCTTGATCGTGTCGAAGCTTCGGCTCGCAGGATTGTGGGAAAGATTTCTGAGAAGGAGTATGTCCAACGGAAAACTACACTGGGGACAATGCCGCGGTTCAACCGTGTTTTTGAAGAGCTAGGGGTCGAGTATGTTGAGTACGCCGTTCCTTCGGATGTGCTCCTCGGCTTGGAGAAGAGGAAGGATGCTTCCAAGACTGTTGCTGCTGCTGAGTCGTGGAAGAGGAGGGGAGGCGGGGCTACCAAGACGCTGGTGAAGAAGCGGAAGGCGGAGGTTGCAGCGGAGGCTCCGGTTGAGTCTTTCTCTGACTGCTCCTCCGCAGCCGAGTCTAACTCTGTGGAGTCTCGGCCTGCGGAGGAAGTGTGGGCTGCACCTGTGGCTGCTTCTACTGGCGGTCTTCAGGGTGAAGTGTCCCGGGCGGTTTCGTCCGTACGCTTACCCTTCGCGTCGCTTCTCGGGGAGGATTCCTCCGATGCGAAGGCTCCTGTGGCTAGTCCTCCGCGGGAGGTCCCTACCGGCGGGGCATCGCCGCCGAAGGAAGGGCAGAATGACTCTAGCGAGGAAGCTGAGTCCGCTTCTGTCCGAAGGATTAAGAAGGCGGTTGAGCCCCCGCAGCCAGCTAGCGAAGGGATGAACTCTCTGTATATGGGTAAGTTTTTGATTTGTTGCTTTTGATGTTTTGGCATATTTGTAAAGCTTGAGTTTTTATCCTCCATACGCTTTTAGAGGATGTTATTGCGGAGCTTGCGAGCGCGGAGGAGCTGGCCCGAGGAGATAGCATTGCGCAGAATGGACTTGATGTTCCTCCGCCGCGCTTTCCTGCGCCATCTGTGCTGGGCAGCAGGCCTTCGCCTGCTAACGTTATTGGTCCTGGTAGGTTTTAAAGATTTTTCCATTTTTATATCTTTGAGTGAGTCGGTTATCTCTGGTTGATGTTGATCATGCCTTGATCTTGCGCAGGTGCTTCTGATCCTTCGATCACAGGTTGGGCTGATACGTTGCATAAGGTTCATTCTTTCGTCGGAGGTTTGTTTTCCGGCCTCCGTCCATTGTGCTTTTAACTTTGTCTTATGTTTTTCTTACTGCTTCTTGTTCTTCAAATCGTTTCCGGCGGAAGCTTCTCGATATGGACTACGCCACGCTGCTTCGTGTGCAGTTTGAGCATCACAGCCTTGTATGTTTGGGGTTTGTTTCATTTCCTTCGTTGTTTTCCATTCGGAGGTTCTGATTTTTATTATTTTGATCAGGGTCACCATATGGCTGTTGTATTGGAGGAGCGATGCTCTCGAGAGGTTATATGCCGAGATGAACCCATCGAGGCTTTGAAGAAAGAAAACGAAACCTTGGAGGAAGTTAAGGGCTTTTCTTCGACCTGACAGGAGGTAGAGTTGTTAAGGAAGGAGAGGGATGAACTCAAGGTTGGATCGAAGGTCCTCATGATGGAGAAGGAGGTTGAAGCTTCGGCCGCCATCCTTCATACGAGTGCCTCTAAGGCGGGAAGGGCCTAGGACTTGGCTGTGCAGCAGGCCAAGAAAGTCGAGGACATCGCTGACCGCCTCCGCAAGGAGCTTGATGCTGAGCGTGCGTCTGCAGCTGCAATGCAGACTCGCTTGCAAAAGGCAGAGGCGGAGGCTGCGGCCGTCACCGGCCTTTACTCTGGTTCGCTGGCGCAGTTTGGGGGCAGCACCTCTGCTCTTTCGGCTGGCGGTGACGTTGGAGTTAGCCTTGCATGGCTTAAGTCTCATATCAGTATGCTCCCCGAATTTGTCGGAGGGGCTGTTGATTTTGGGGCTTTGGCTACGGTTAACTCCTTCGCGCGGCTCCTTCGCCGCGGAGGTTGTTGTCACGCCGAGGTGGTCGCGAAGGAAGAATTTACTTTGGCTGAAGATGTAGGCGAAGCTACCTCTGGCTTGCGCACATCTGTTCGGAACTTTATCAATTCGTTCTGTATTAGGTTTGGGCGGGCTGAGGCAAAGAAGATGGCGGAGGTTCGTCGCGCTGTGGTACGTATTATTTTTTTTTGTTATCCTTTGTATACTGCGTGGTTATTTCCTTTTGTTTCAAGAATTTGCTTTCGCAGGAGCTTGCCAAGAAGAAGGCGAAGGCTGACAAGGCTGCCCCTCACGTCCTGCTGGTGGGGCGCATCCTTCGGCTGAGGCTGACGCGGAGGATCCTGAAGCCCGTGCCAAAGTTTCGGAGGGTGCCGAAGCTCCTGCTCGTCCTCCGCCCCAGGTGTGAGGGTTTTTTAGTTTCTAGGTATTTTTTAGCCTTTGCGTCTGCTTCTAAGCGGCATTCTTTGTAAAAAGGACGAAGGTTTAATTAGCTTGTAAGCACTTGCTGGATATGTAATATATTGGCTTGGTCTTGAATGAATGTCTGTTTTACACTTTATCCTGCGCAGGTCTCTAGCGGAGGACCTGCGCAGGATCATTGTGAAGCTCCGCTTTCCATTTTTTCAACGGAATTTATGTTCTTGGTGACTTATGGTAACGGAATTTATGTTGCGAACTGCCTTTCCTAACATGAACGTAGTAGATAGTTTGACTTTGTCGAGTTTGACATTGACGACGAACGATCCGAGTTCCTTCATTCGCTTGCGTACCGAGGGTCTTGGTCTCCGACTTAGGTTGTTGTTTCATTCTCCGTTGTTTACTTTTTGTTTTTGGTTATATGGTTTTATTATTTTGACTTAAGATGATTTATGTTTGCAGCCTTTGTACCCGATCCTTCGCATTTTCGGCGAAGATGATGGGATATCTTGGCTGCCGGAGGATTCGGATCTTATGGCCGAGCTCTATAATCCTGATCGTGTGGAGGTTCACAAGCTTTAGTTTTGTTTTGCCTTCGTCTGTTTGTGTTCGTGCTAACTTTTTCATGCAGGTTGTCAGTTCTCCCCCCAGGCATGATGTTCTTCCTTCGAATTTTGTTGAAGAAAGTTATGTTACTCCTGTGACATTCAAGCGTGGTGACCTGTACGCGAGGGGCTGGTTACTGGATTGGTGGTGTCACATGTATCCTACGCGCACTGGTGACGACTTAGTTGAATTTCTCGCTTGTGATTATTGTAGTGAGTTTAGGAATTTTGATGACTCATGTACTAGATTTGTACGTGATTCTTAGATCCTTCGGCGTTTTCTTGACGGAGGATGTTAGGTTAGATTTTTTGTTTTTCCTTTTTGATGTAAATAATTGGTGTACATATTACTATCATGAATAAAGACTATTTTTTTTCTCGAGACTCTTTCTATTACAACCTTCGCACTCTTAGTGACCTTTTTATTACAACCTTCGGGTCCTTTAACATTATGTTTAGTTGTGTTTACTGAACACACCGCAACGTCGTAGTAGTGTTGATCCTAAGGATCTTTGTCTTGCTATTGTGATTGCATTCTTGTTGCTCGATGTTGCGAAGGCATTGGTAGTCGTGTTATGTGCGTAGGATTGCTGCTCCTTGACTTTAGAGCCTTCTCCTGTCTTGATTCGAAGGTGCCTTTGTTGGATTGAACTCATTTTTGCCATTGTTCGGCTCCCGTGGAGTGTTGGCGAGGGTAACCTTCGTGTTTGATTGTCAGAGGTTCCAAAGGGATGTTACAAGACTTCGTGCGATACCCTTCAGTAACCTCCGATACTTACTTGCAGTGCTTTTGTCGTGGCTGTACACGACCCTGTGGTCGCTGTTCATCACAATGTCGTGGCACTGATTTTACGAAGCTTCGTGCGGCACCAAGTTTTTGGGTGGCTATGGGGCTTACTCCTGCTTCCATGCTGGCCCAGCTTGTTTTGTTTGAGTGTTTTGGGCTTGCACTGATTATTTGGTTCCTAGTGAATTGATCCTGACTAAGGGTTGGGGTTCTGGTGCGCCTGGTTTTATAGTCTTGCTTGCATTGATTGGCTGTACGTTTTTAGGTTTGCTTTTATTGTCGATTTATGATTGGTTGTTGGGGTTGTTGGTGTTGTTGAAGCCATTTATTTTGCTACAGAGTATAAGCTTAGCTTTACCTTCGTCCTTTGTGGGCGGTGGTTTTGTGTTTTGAATGTTTTTCTTGCTTCAAGCTACCTTCGTATTTTTGACGGAGGTTATGTGGTTGTGGCCTTTTTTGATTCACAGGATACCTTCGGCGTTATTTTGCCGAAGGTTGTGTGAGTGATGGTGAAATGGTTTTCTTTTAGGGTATGTGATACCTTCGTCGCCTTTTGGTAGAGGTTAGATGACTCCTGATGCCTGATTGTCTTTCAGGTCTTTGTCAGGTTTGATGGTTTTATCCATTGTGGTCATGCTGTGATGCCTGATGTGGACAGGGCTTTTTCACTTTTGACCATGTTCTCCTTGCTGCTCGGCTGTTGGCCAGGTCTTTTGCTAAGGAAGTGGTGTTTTTCACCGTTGAGGATGTTCTGAGCTTTCTTAGCCTTCGGCTGTAAGCTGCGGAGGGTCCTTGTGTTCGCGTGATGCTTGGTCGAATAATACAGCTCTGTTGCTAGCTGTTTTTCGACTTTTGAGTTTCGTTACTGGGGAAGTCCTCTTTATATCTCAGAGGTTTTTACATAGGTTTTGCCTCGTTAAAAACCTCACCTCCACTAGGAGTACCCCTATGAGGAAAAGAGTGCAGACCTTGGTTTGCAAAAAGGCAGAGAAAAAGGAAAAAAGAAGTGGATCTAAAAAACATGGGCGCCTTTGCTTATTCTGCGAGGGTCGTCCTTACATTTAAATGTAAAATCTTCATAGATTGTCGACATTCCATGTGTGGGTGGAGGTTCTTCCTTCTAGATCTTTGAGGTAGAAGGATCCTGACCTTCCCACTTGTATTGCTGTGTAAGGTCCTTCCCACTTGGGTTGCAATTTCCTGGTGTTTGGGTGATCTCCCTTTTTCCTAAGAACCAAGTCTCCATCTTGTATGTTTTTTCGTACTACTTTGCGGTCTCTCTACTTTTTGGTTTCTTGCTGGTACTTGGTAATATTCTCCACTGCTTCTAATCTTGTTGATTCTAGAGTTTTCTTGCAGTAGTCTTTATCCTCGGCCAACTGCTACTTCATGGAGCGCAGGCTTTGGTGTTTGATTTCTTCGGGCAGCATTGCCTCTTCCCCGTACAAGAGCTTGAATGGTGTGAACCCAGTTACTCTTGAAACTGTTGTGTTGTGAGACCACACAACTCTAGGTAGCTCCTCTACCCATTTTCCCTTTCGTAGATTGAGTAGTGTTTTGGAGATTGTAGAGAATATTATTCTGTTCACTCTCTCTACTGCTCCGTTTGACTCTGTTGGTAGACAGAGGCGAAAGCGATTTTGGTTCCTATGTGACGGAAAAATTCCTTGAACTTATCTGAATCGAACTGCTTCCCGCTATCGACTTTGAGCAGGCTTGGAACTCCGAATCTGCAGACTATGTTCTGCCAGAAAAATTTCTTGATTGTTTCTGAGGTTATGGTTGCCAGTGGCTTTGCTTCGATCCATCTTGTGAAGTATTTGATGGCTACAACAGCGAATTTGTTTCCCCCCTGGGCAGTTGGCATCGGTCCTACCAGGTCCATCCCCATCTCTACAATAGCCATGATGGTGATATTAGCTGAATTAGTGACAAGGTCTAGCACGCTCTACAGGTTTTTACTATCTCCTCTGCATCTTTGATATGGGTTGGCCAATAGAAGCCTTGTCTTAGTGCTTTGGCTGACAATGCACGTGGGCCAATGTGCGAGCCGCATACCCCTGAATGTATCTCTTGTAAGAGCTCTCTGCCCTCGGTTCGCGATATGCATTTCAGCAGAGGTTGAACTACACCCCTCTTGTACAAGTTTTCGTCAATGATGGTGTAGTTTCTTGCTCTTGCCTCCATCCTTCTCATTGTTGCCTCAACTTCCATGGCCGTTTTGCCATTCAGCGAATCTACTATTGCTTGTCTCCAGTCTTCGCCTTCTGTCAATAGGACTGAGCGAAAAGCCTTTGGTAGTGATTCAGTCGCAGGTGTACTGAGGACTTGGTAGAAGGTTCCTCCTGGTAAGGATAGGTTGTTTGCGGCTGCTTTTGCTAGCTCGTCAGCTTCGCAGTTTTCAGCTCTTGGGATGTGTTGTAGAGTAAATCCCCTAAACCTTCTCTCCAGCCCTCTTACCACAGCCAAGTACTTTGCTAATTCTGCATTGTGGGTCAAGTATTCCTTCTCCACCTACCCTGCTACCACCTGGGAGTCTATTTTATTGAGCAGGGTTTTTGCTCCCGAAGCCTTTGCTTTGTTCAGCCCGAGGATGAGTCCTTCGTATTCGGCTATGTTGTTTGTTGCTCTCAATTCCAGTCTCGCAGCATATTTTAGCTTGAGGCCTGATGGTGCGATCAGAACTGTTGCCGCTCCAGCTCCTGATTGCCCTTAGGCACCATCTGTGTACAGTGTCCACGACTGGTCGACTACCTTCTTCTCTTCTTTGTTCGAAGGTGTCCAATCTGCCATGAAGTTAGCCAGTGCCTGCGATTTGATGGAGGTTCTTGGGACGTAGGTGATGTCGAACTGAGATAGCTCGGCTGCCCATTTCCCTATACGTCTAGAGGCCTCCTTGTTTCTAAGGATATCACCCAAAGGCTGTGATGTGGGTACTTTGATCTCATGACTTTTGAAGTAATGTTGGAGCTTCCTCGATGCTGATAGGACTGCGTATGCGATTTTTTCTATTTCTGTGTAGTTCAACTTTGCTCCTGACAAAGCTTCGGACACATAGTAGTCATGCCTTTGCACCGTTCCCCTATGGTCACTTGTTTCGTGCACCAAGACAGCGCTGACTGCATGTTCGGAGGCAGCCACGTACAACAGTAAGGGAATGTCTGGCTCGGGCACAGTTACCACCAGATTGGTCGCAATATAGCTTTTGAGTTGTTTGAATGCCTCCGATTGCTCCGGACCCCATTCCGTTTTATCTCCTCCCCTTAACACTTTGAAGAATGGAAGGCTTCGTTTTGTAGATCTGGAAATGAATCTGTTGAGAGCTGCTATTTGGCCAGTTAATTTCTACACCTCTTTTTTGTTCGAAGGCTCTGCCATCGACATGATTGCCTTTGTTTTATCTGGGTTGGCCCTGATTCCTTCGGAGTTAACGATGTACCCCAGCATTTTTCCCTTGTTGACCCCGAATACACATTTTCTGGATTCAGTTTGAGTGCAGCAGACCTGAGGTTAGCGAAGGTTTCTTGCAGGTCTCTGATGTGATCCTCCTTGTTTCTGCTCATGACAACAACATCATCGACGTACGCTATAATGTTTCTCTACAACTGGCTGGCCAGAACCTTCTTCATCATTCTAGAGAAGGTTGCTCCAGCATTCTTGAGACCCTCAGGCATTCTGGTATAGCAATGTCCCAAACAGAGTCGTGAAGCTTGTCTTGCCTTCGTCTTCCTTCTTTAACCAGATCTGGTGGTATCTCGAGAAACAATCCAGCAGTGAGAATCTTTGGCAGCCGGTGGCCTTATCGACTGAAGTGTCTATCCTTGGCAAGGGGAAGGAGTCCTTGACGCAGGCTTTGTTGAGGTCCGTGAAGTCTATGCACATTCTCATTTTACCATTCTTCTTGGGGACTGGGACTACATTTGCTAGCCACTCTGGGTACATGATTTCTCTGATGACATTTGCGTCCAGAAGTCTTTGTACCTCTGCCTTGGCTGCTAAGGTTCTCTCCTCAGACATCTTCCTCTCTCTCTGCTTCTTCGGTCTCATTCTGGAGTCGATGTCCAATGAATGTTGTATGATGTCTCTACTGACTCCCTGCTGGTTCTTCTGCAGCACATTCAGCATTTCAAGCTCCTCCTCTCTGCTAATAGTGGCGGATATGGTGACTTTCCTATCCGGCATAGCCTCTTCTAGAGGGACACATTTCGTTTCCTCCTGATCAGCCAGGTCTGTTTTTCCCTTCGGCATGTCTGGTGGTTGGTAATCTTCGTCTTGCATGGAGTCAACAGAGTTTATGTTTC
>Ga0182004_10003756_pt1 | contig 12129 bp, 12 predicted proteins | sample Sormic07211540_1_FD_120479 | JGI IMG/M metagenome (GOLD analysis project Ga0182004, IMG submission 120479) | Endophyte microbial communities from Sorghum bicolor roots, Mead, Nebraska, USA - 072115-40_1 MetaG | ecosystem: Host-associated > Plants > Roots > Unclassified | place: USA: Nebraska... | reverse complement strand
GCTGCTCGGATCTAGGAGAGAGTGGGAGTGGAGGCGGTGTCGATGACGGAGTCCGCCATCCAGTACCGTCCGTGCTTCTTGCCTCCGCCTAGCCTCATCACGAGCTCGCTGTCGATCTCGTTCCTGGCCGGATCCCACTCTGGCCCATGGACGGACCTTCCCGCCTCCGCGTACTCGGACAGGCGGGAGTGCACACTCGCGTTGGTGTACGCCTCGGGCGGGTCGCTCGGGTTGTAGGAAACAGAGGACGAGGCCTTGCCCTTGTGGGACATGGCGTATGCCGTGAACTGGTTCACCTCCACGCCTGGGTGTGCAGCCGCCTGCAAGGAAGACATCAAGAAGGTTAAAAGTAATACAGAATTAAGGGTTAGAATAAAAAATGAGTTCTCATACATATGCTTGCGCGTAGCCGGCGAGGTTGCGGCTACCTTGGTGGTGCGAGACACCTTGCATCATCATGCGTCGGTCGCGTGCCTCCTGGTGCTGCGCGGCCCAATCCTCAGATAACCATTCACTTGCGACTTTGAAGTCGTGTTCCGTCAGCACGAGCTGCAAGACTTCGGCCCTATTCATCTTCACTACACGTCGTTATTTGACACATAATAACGATAATATCAAATTTCCTTCCATAAAATTGCAATATTCAATGCACATGCACTTCAAATATGCATTATACGAAAATATTCATTGTAATGAAAGAAATGCAAGAAATATAGCAAAATGTAATATAAAATATTCATTGTAATGAAAGAAATGCAAGAAATATAGCAAAATGTAATACAAATGTCTCAAATGATAATATTGTGACCAACTATAAATGGGAATAGTACAAAAAAAAATTCAGCCAAAAAGGAATTAAAAATAAAAAATAATTCACCGAGAGCCTCATCCAGCTCTCGGCGAAGAGCTCCTTCGCCGAGGGTCCTATGGTAGCTCTCGGCAAAATGATGTCTTCGCCGAGAGCCTAGTCTAGTGCTCGGCAAAGAAGACGGCAGGCAACGGCTGGTAACCATGCTGTGAAAGTTGTGCCGAGAGGCCTTGTTTGCCGAGGGGCTACCGTCGGCGAAGAATGTTTTGCCGAGCGTTGTTGTTTGTCGACGGTTCGGCTCTCGGCGAAGACATTATTCACCGAGAGCTTGATTTTGCTAGGAGCTGCGCTCGGCTTCGCCAAGCACCCGATATTAAGCCCTCGGCAAAGATTTAAGGCCCCTGTCTCCGGTAGTGAAGGATGGAAACGTGCCAAAAAAACTGTTTGAAATGAAAGGAAAAAAAAAAGATGGAAACGGTTGGAAATGAAAGCAAAAAAAGGATGGAAACGTGCCAAAAAAAACAATGACAGCTGTGGGATTTGAACCCACGCCCTTTCGGACCAGAGCCTAAATCTGGCGCCTTAGACCACTCGGCCAAACTGTCTACTGGTTTAGATTATACGGATAGATTTATATATTTAAAGTAGATTGAACTAACAAAAGACATACACAGAAGATAACGAAATAGAGAAGGTAACGTATGACTTTATACTGCCAGACACGTTTATAAGATCACTTCATGATGTAGACAAGCAAAAGGAAAGTGGAAATAAAGATCAGTGACTATATATTAATTAAATAAAGATGGTTGTTTCAACGGAGGTCTAACTACAATAGAATATTTTTGAGCTTGCTTGGCTAACAGATGCACCATCCATGTGACTAAAGGTCTTTCATCTACATACATCGTATACATTGGTCAAATCTAACTCAAGAGAAGCAAATGGCGCAAATGTTGTAGACATGCGCCATGTTGATGTACTGCCCTAGCCCTGACCTCTGCATCAAGATTCTATGTCATATGGGCAGGTGGTGTTGCACTCTTAGATAGTTCTAGTAGCTTGCAGAAGAACCATTGCCGTCAACTGACACACAAGAGAAGCTAATGTCGAAGAATGCATTGTGGCCACCGACCTGAGAAATGAGAGTAAAAAACCTACTACATGTATATCCTTATTGCTCTGCAGGAGCAGGACATGGAACCATACATGTATGGAGCCTTCATTTTTTTTCTTGCAAAAAGAACTATAACAGACATAAAATAAATCCTTCATTTTTTTCTTGCAAAAAGAACTATAACAGACATAAAATAAATTTAAAAAAATAAATAACATTGAATAGGGCCCATCCGGGTTCGAACCGGAGACCTATTGATCTGCAGTCAATTGCTCTACCACTGAGCTATGGACCCCTTGTGTATTTGTTTTGTATGCAGATGAATTAATTATGTCACATGATTCAACATGGCCAAAAAGTTCACGTAGGATTCTGGTTTATTTCTTATACAACCTGCTACGAGTGTATTTAGTTCATTTCTTATGTAGTTTGGCTAGTAAAACTAAGCTAGGCTAGCCTAAAATCTATTTGTTTGATTGCATACGCTGCTGAGCCTGGCTGAGATGAGTTCGTATGTTGGTTAGTTGTGTTGCTTTGTATACAATCATCTCTTCTTTAAGCTGATGAGACTACCCTGCTAAGGCATTTCTTTGAACAAGTGATGAGCGAGAGGATCGAGCAAGCGTAGTGATGAGATGCCACGATGCGCTCGCACGGAGTCAGCCAGAGCCTAGGCCTAGCCCTGGCTGGCCAGATGGAGCCTGGCTCCAGAGGCTGGCCAGACAACCAAACAGTCTAAGGGGCTGTTTGGTTGCTAGCTACACTTTACCACACTCCACCTTAGGCAAGTTTGATCAAGTTGGTAAGTGTTTGGTTTACAACTAAACTTAGACATGATTTTTTAGGCTCCACATATCATAGAGTTAAAAAGTGTGGCAAGATTCCCTTAAGTATCGCAAAGTGTTGCAACTAATTTACTACTCATATTTTTTGTGGCTTACTACACTTGCCTAAAGTTAGTTATAGTAGACTTATGGCTAACAACCAAACATCCTAAATTTAGCCCATCCAAGCGAAAAAAAAAAAGCAGGTTTAAAGGCCACCAAACGCACCCGTACATGGCCGGAAACGCATAATAAAAAAAAACATACTCTCACGTAGCGACGAGATCCCATCCTTTTGGCAACGGGCATGCAAGGGACGAGCTTTTCACCAACACGATTCCACGACAGGATAACCCCGGAAACAGAACCACAAGCTACATGATACCCATTAGCAAATCTCAACATGTTCTTGCTGCTACAAGAATCGAATACCTCATCTGCAACAGTGCAACTATCCACTCCATGCCAGCAGACTCCGGATATATCGACACGAATCCACCAGCCTAATTACAGATTACAACCTCAGCCCTACCAGGTTGTGGCAGGGAGATTAAATCGATTAGCTCTACCATACATTAGGTAAGGAAAAAACATGGCATCCACACTCGCAACATATGCACAGGACAAACAACAATTGCTTCCTTCCCCTTATATAAATCCCAGCTGGGTGAGGTCATCATCTGGGATTTCCAGGGCGCCCGAGAGATCAATGTCTTGCAACGACTCGTCAAGGCCATCCGTGAACCATGAGCTGATATCATTACCCTGCCCGTCAAGCCCTCCTGGGACGTCCAATATGTCATCTAATCCAGGCAACACTGGCAGTCCAGCATCCGCAGTAAGTCGCTGGGTGGCGTTGCTGGAAGTATTCCTAGTTGGATGTGAATTCGTTGGATGCTGGGTCTTTTTCTCGCTTGCAGGTTCAGGGGGCTCTTGCACTGTCGGAGATGAAAATGGCTCAACCACTCTACCCAGCACGTTTCCAGAAGTTGATAGCTGCGCCAGCTTTTGCTTTGGCTTTGTCTTGTTTTTGCGCTCGCCACTCCTCCCGCTGCCGCCTGATGAATGGCGCCCTGATTTCAATCCAGAACCCTTTGCAGATGCATCCCTGTTGTGATCCCGTTCCCTGTCGCCCTTTTTCCATTTTGCACCACCTGTGATAGGAAAAGCCGCAAGTTGATATACTTGGTCAAACAGGAGGTCGTCTTCTGACATCACCCAGTATAACCGTCAAGAAAATTGCTAAGTTACCTTGATCAAATGGAGTTCTATCAAGCTTTTGATGCTTCAGCCTCTCTACACCTGAACCCCAAACAAAAGCTAGGTAAGTTATGATTTTGATAAAAGAATTAGTTTGACACAAAAATGTGCATGTTACAGTCCACTCTCAAGTACAGAAACATAACAGTAATTTCTCTCTGAGCAACAGTAGCACATAAATTACCCTCTGTAGATTTTGCATCACTGCTTGGCAAGGGTGCAGACAGCACACTCCAAAGAGAAGGCTCACTGAAGCAGCTTTTCCCTGTTTCATCAAATTTGTGGCATCGAATAAGAGTACGCTTGGCAAAAGCCAAGGCAAGCTGCTTTGCAGCTTTATTGGCAGATTTACTGACACCAGCCTTGTGACTAGAGCCAATCCGCCCACCCTACATATCATAAAATAGAGATGCAATCAGGATCAAAGTTAATGCAGCTAATACATATTACCCCCTTTTTCCAGGCGAAAAAATATATTAAGCTTATATTAAAGGGGCAAGGGGAGACCAAAACTTCATTCACCAACTTTAAAAAAACAAAAGATAAGATAATGGTTTTTGTTAAAGCAATGAAGGACAGACATCTTATATCTCCCCAGACCACAACTAAAATAGCAGAGCCAGTGACATTTGTAATCTCATGTGGCGCCAACATTGATTCAAGAACAATCATGTGAAGAGACATGTCAACTACCTTGAGTTTTCTGTATGCCCTTTCAACTAGTTTGTTCATAGCATGTTTCTCCAAGCTCCTGTGAGGCAGTTTTAAAGTTAGCCATTAAAGTAACTTCATGCACTAGCATTTAAGATATAATGTACATAAATATAATGCATCGCTACCTCTCCTCAATATTCTTTGTATCTTGAATTGATTTATCTAGCTTATGTAATCTGCATTTCTTTTGGTTCACCTGCAAAAACAAGAATGGTACCATTTTAATACACATTAGTGAAAATCTAGTGAGAAAAGCAATTTAATTTTTCACAATATATGCATATAAAGTTATGAAAAAATATCACAGATGCATCAAGTGAGACAGTTTTAAAATAGTACAGTAAGAAACATTGGTCTTAGTCATTAGATTGAATGCAGATGGCTCAGATAAGCCACTTAAAACCACCGAAACTTTTCAAATGACCCTTAACTATGCCACCTCGCCTTGGTACCATTCCACCTAACTGTTAGAGTAAATAGGATAGTACCACATTGTGTGCCCACATAAGGTGTTAGTCCTACGTACCCTATATAATCAGCCCATAAGACCCAATGCAATATATCCAATATTCCACCAATTATATTTTCCTTTATGGTACCATTCGCCTAGGTTTAGATCCTAACCCTAGCCGCCGCCGCTTCCGCACTGCGCGCCCCCGGGGAGAGGTCGATCTCCGCCGGGGGCAGCGCCCCTCTTTAGGCGCCCGATCCTATTGATCCGGATGCCATCGTCGTCGTCGCACAGCATGGCTTCTTCGACCACAGCTACTGCGCCCTTACGCTCGGCTACCTCGACGCCTTGCATGAGGACTCATCGGCTTCTTCTCCAGCCACAGCATACACGGCGCATCGATTGTTATGACTGCGGGAGGATGTTACTTATCAGCTTCTTCTCTAGTCTTACCGTCTGTAGCGCTCCCACTGTGACTGTGGGGGGGATGTTAAGAGTAAATAGGATAGTACCACATTGTGTACCCACATAAGGTGTTAGTCCTATGTACCCTATATAATCAGCCCATAAGACCCAATGCAATATATCCAATATTCCACCAATTATATTTCCCTTCACTAACGATATAGGTGTTAGAGTACGCCATGGGCCTATTGGGCCTGGGCTGGCGGTATAGCCCGTTAGTCTTAGGGTTACTTAGAAATAAGGGTTGCTTGCTTAGGGGTCAAATAAGGATTGCTTGGGAGGCAAGAATTAAGAAGGAAATCCCTTCCCTCTTGCCCGGCCGTGGGCAAGGCCTGGCCTCCTCTCTCCCTCACAGCCCCAGCCACCACAATCCCAGGCATGAACAGTACCCGCGGGTACTGTGGCTCCGCAGGTTCTGTAGCACAGCGCCAGTCGTCGCCCCTCCCTCAACTCTCTGCCTCTCAATCCTAGCAGCCACATAACAATAACTATCTTGATCTATAGCATTCAAATCTGATCAAGAGGTTTTTCCTATATACAGACCCTAGCATAAATAAAATAGGAATAAATCTAAGATTTCCATGATTTAAGACATGTATTCAAACCATTATGAGGGGTACAAAATGACACAGTCCTGTTCGCTTGACTTATCAACCGTACTTTTTCAGCGAAAGAACAGTCTTTTCCTCTCACAACAAATCAGCAAACAATACTTTTCAACCTATCTTTTCAGCAAAGCGTGTTTTTCCCAAAGAAAATATGCTGGTCCTCTCTTAGTCCTTATTTGCCAAGATGCCACTTGAATATGTAGCTACTATGAAACTTACTCTTTAAACAAATATTGATGCCAGATGGTCAAAATCAACTTTATATATGTGCTTATACATTATTAACATTTCAAAAATAATTATAATATTTGTAGAAAATGAAATCCTTTACACAATCAAGGTTCCAAAACATGATAGAGATTATGGTAGTTTACATTGATCTGGTGAAGTCACACACATTAACAGCTAACACACTGAAAACAGTACACTGAACCCATCCAAGTTTAATCAAAACTGAAGATATGCTATGAGGAGGGAACGAGGGGTTGTTCACGTAACCTGATCATGCAGCCTTTTCCTCAACTCTGAAATCATTTTATTAATGTCCTCATCTTCTCCGTCATCTAGCTTTGGCTGAAAAGAGTAGTGTTGCAAAGATAAGGCAAGAATCAAAACCAGAATGTATGGGGGGGGAGCACAAATTCTGGTTGTTACATACAGTTCGACTTTCTAGGGACTATATAGATTATAACACAGATAAAATAGCACCCAATATAAAAAATAATAAAATATGTGCCCCTGTGATGACAGCTAGTATCTGGGCACATCAAATACTTCCTCACTTGTTCCTTCTTTTTATCTGATGTTTCAGGGGTGAAGAAAACTCTTCAAGACACCAAGAACATAGATAACTAAATCTACCTAGATTGCCTATATCTCATTCAGTGTGTGCTTTTCGATCTCTTTATTAACAGATCACTGAGGCAAAGAGGGGTGCTTGTAAGAAAATAATGAGGTTGTGACTGGCAAGAAACACAAAGGGCAAAGTAATCAAAACCATATGAGCACGCCCTCCCTTCCTCAAGGTACCACCTCAAGAAACATGTCAGGTTGCCCAAAATCATAGACTATGGTTTTCCAATTATTTGACATGTTTCCTGGTAGTGGTAGGCAATGCATATAGACTTCCATTAAAAAACTGTATAAAGCAACACCAGAGTGTAAGGGGCATACCACTGTCTCTGGACAAATGCCAATACTTTGCAGCTCAATTAAAATCTTGTCTTCCACAGACATCTGCCCATATTGATACTCATATGGAGATAAAGGGAAATCTTTCCCTGGATTTTGACATTGCCGTGGAATCGGTGGTATCAAGTCATGCAAAGGGCCACTTTCTGGGTATACTGTAAAATTGAGTCCATCTGATAAATTCTCACTATGAACCGAATTTTCACTGTTTGAATTGATGAAATTGCTTGAAGCTGTAAAACCATTGCACATGCTCTGATGTACCACAGAAGTACTGTTTGAGTGCACAAAATCCACACTCAGCCCAAAATTAGATGTTATGGCACTAGCTTGAAGTTCATTTTCTAAGTATCTGTTGACAGTGTAAGGGTTGTGGCTATTTGGAAATTCAACAAGTATATCTCTTTGCACCCCATTGGAATCAGGTAAGTCATCTTCCATAATTAAAGCCGAAAGGAGTCTGTGTGCCATTGGAGCCATTTCATTAAACCATTTATCAGCTTCCAGCTTTTGTGGCCCAGTACGGCTTTCGTCACCATGAGAAAAACAGCCGATAGATCCTTTTGCTCCGACTCCATTAGTTTTACTTTGCTGGGATGAGGGAGAAAAATTAGATGGAGTCAATCCCTGAGATGAATGCTCCTCCTGCAGTTTTTTCAGACATATGACAAAGGTCATATATAGGCAAAAAAAAAATCATGGAAGGGGAAACATTTTATCGGAATAATTTGGAATTATTGATGTCATGAAGTCACATACCATCTTCGACATTCTTCTGTGATCAACTGATGCTACAATATCATGTTCACTATCAGACATGCAGGACATGCTCATCTCAAGCTCTTCAACAAGGTTGATCTGACCACAAAGTGGCACATCAGAATCCATCCCAGCAAACAATAAAAGTACATTCAATCATGATGTCTAAAGCAAAACTTGCACCAACCTGATTTTTTAAGAAAGATAAATTTTCTGAGCTCATAAAAGTTAGCATGGGTTCCATTTTCTTCCAAAAAGGGCCAGAATAGGCACTAACTGCAGAAGAAAGGAAGTTAAAAACCATCAACCCAAAGGGATGCCTGACAGAGATCACCAGAAGAGGGGGATAAGACAGCATACACACCAATAGCGCTGCGAGCAGCATTAACAGCAGCTAAAAGCTCCTCTTGGTCATCTTCTGGTTCACCTGCAATGCACAATTATTAGTTATTATAAGAGAAAGGATAATGGCGAGAAACATGAGCAATAAAGGTAAAGCATCTTCAGAAAACCTGTTGTGTCTGTAATATCACTATTTAGAGCCTGTGAATGCCAGGATGAAGCTTTACGGTCAGAGCCTTTTTTCATTGGTGGCCGCCCCAACTTACTGCACAGATGATTAAAAGGTCAAATCAAGTTCCATATGCAAAGCTAGATCCCCAATGACAGCAAAGGATGACAATTAAGTACCTCTCATTCTTTTCAGTTCCAGGCCTTCCACCTTTTATTGGCTTTCTTGTTTCTGCAGTGTCCAGTTTTTCTTTTGGTATGGGAGAACACCCCTTGACATGCATAGCACCCCTTCCACTCCTCCCTTGACGACGAACACCACCATCTTCCAGCTCTTCTTTCAAAGGAATCCTATTTTTATTTGACGAAAATATCAATCCCATTGCATTATGGGCTGTATTTGCGCCCTCGTTCCCCACTTCACCACTATGCATGGCTTTCTCCTTGGACTTGCTTTCAGTCACAGCCGATCCCTCACTTTCTGACAACCCAGCAGGAGATGAGATGCTATCCATTTTGCTTGTTGATGTGTTCTTTGTCAGCAAGACACTGCCAGACTCTATAGGTGCTGATCTAGTGGCAGTGTCAAGTGGTGATCCTTCAGATAACGCTTCATCAAAATTTGATACTGGAGAAACAACATTTGCTCTTCTTGTCCGTGACATCTTCTGTGGGCGTTGCCCAACCCAGGCAATAGGAGGTGAGGAAGCATTTGAATGTGTGGAACGTTTGCGATTTGTCATGCCTCCCAAAGGTGAGGCTTTATTTGGGTAAGGTGCTTCTTCCCATTCATCACTTCCTCCAGTTGAACGTTGGAAATTAGAAGACGAGTTCATAGCAAGTGAACTGGTTCTTGGTGCCCTGCAAGCTTTGGCCTTGGGCAAGGGGCTTAAGCTTCCGTTTTGCATATCATCAGAAGTATTTGCCCTAGTTAACAAATTGCATATCATAAAAAAAATTGGCAATTTTGCAGTACTCTTTCACATATATGTAGCAAAGAAAAAACGTGAATTTTCAGGACAACAGAAGTATCTTAGCTTACTTGTTTCCTTTTACTGTAGTCCTTTCTTTTTCAACTCCAGCATGACGTTCTCTTCTTTCATTTGGCTGAGCCACATAGTCGACATCTGACTTGGACAGAATGCGGGATACAATGTTATTCTGCTGAGAAGTGCTATCCAACTTGTTACCTGCTAGTGCTCCAGCAGAAACTCCATGTCTGCAATGTGAGAATTAAGATGAGCTCTAACAAGGATACATAGGCAAAGGCAAAGAAGGTTTTTCACATATAGCACTGGAAGAGGATTCAGGTGGAACTATAAATAGCAGACATCGATTGCGAACAACAAAAAAATGTGTTGACCAAAGAACACAATTAAGCCCAAGCAAGCGCTAGAAACACAAGCTGCCAAACACCACCTTTCTGATGATGCATGTACACAGTAATATCATTCTACTCGCTGATGTTGGACAGTTGGACAAAAAAAAGACAAATTCATCTCAACCTTACATCTCTATTTCAAGGTAGCAGATGATATCAAATTGTCAACATACCACACATATCTTCTCAGATTACATGCTTTAGCTCAGCATGATGATCAATCAGGCAAAATCATTTCAGGGAATCAACAACCAGAAACAAACTAAGTTATAACTCAAGGAACAAAAAAAATAATGGCAAGCACAAGTTTTTTACCTATATCCAAGGCCATCACTAGATCGTGGGCGTACTTCATTGGCTGGTCTATGCTGGCCCACGGATTTGACATCTCGATCAGCATCACTGCCTCTGCTGAGCATTGTTCCAACAGAGCGCTTACGCTTCATCTTTTTTTCCCACCCTTCACTGCCAGTAGATAAACCCCGCAATTTGTCATCAGAAAGCGCAGAGACTGTAGCAGATATTCTTGTACTGCTCTTTTCCTTCTCCACGGGTGAATTTTTCTCATTACTAACCAAAGGGCCTTGCCTTGTAGGAACACTACCACGTCCTTCCACCTGAAACATGTATAAACAACAGAACCAAGATTTTTAAGTGAAGAAATGGTAACACAGGAAATTCATAAGGAATGTGAAAACATTATCATGGTAAAAAAAAAATTGTGATTGAAGTTCTATTCAGAAGAACGCATCATACAAGAAGCGCATCAATTAAAAGGCCATATTTTTGAAGGTAAAGCAGCATTGAAACTAGGTCAACCAGAGTTGTAGTAGTTTTAAAACCCAAGAAAAATAAGACTAGATACAGAGGATTATGAGTGACGTGAGTGTGAGAAGAGAATAAAAAGGCTATATCAGTTGACTGCGGAATTCAACCAAGATCACCATTTTCCCACACTTGTCCTGCATGCTCTTAATAAGTGACAAATGAGGTGACAACAGGGTGGTAACCAGGTCCCCATGCAACTCAGCTTACAAGAAGGGCAAGCTTTCTGGAATCACACTGATTTCGACCGATACGCGACAAAAGAACATGAGTAGCCAGCTACACTTGTTTGAGTTTAATTAGCTGCAAAGACTGAAAAGGTACAACCTTTTCAACGACCATAATCCAGATTCCAGAATCTGATGGGAGACTATTAACGAAATCAGGAACATTTCGTTGCAGCCAAAACAAAGTAAGGAAGGTAATAACAAGTGCAGACGCTGTGAGAAGAGTGGGCCGAGCAGACGAACCCGGGCATCGGCGAGCGAGGAGCGCACACGCTTGCTCAGGACAGCAGAGTTGTTCTGCGCGCCCATCCTGAGCGCGCCCGAGGACGAGGAGGAGGGGCCGGCGGGCCCGAGCTTGTCGGGCGCCGACGACGCGTCGGTGGAGCGCTGGCGCTTGCGGGTGACAATGTTCTTGTACTTGTCGAGCTTCTGGATGGCCTCGTGCAGCGACCTGGCCTTCTCCCTGCGGTGGCCGGGAAGGGGAAGGCGGGCACGGAATTGAGGCAGCGGGCAGTCAGCGTCAGCAATGCGATATCCGACAGAGGAGGGGGAAAAAAAAGGAAGGGTACGCACTTGGCCTTGCCGGCGGAGTCGTGGACGCTGGCGCGGATCCGCCTGAGCTCGTCGGCCTGGTCGTCGGAGGCGAGCGCGCGGCGGAGCTCGGGGTGGCGCCAGTGCGGCTGCTTGGGGTCGGAGCCCCAGGAGGGGAGCGCGTCGAGCGCGAGGAACTGCGAGAGGGGCGGGGTGGGCGTGGGCGGGGGCGCGTGGGCGTCCCCCGGCCCCGCGCCCTCGCGGAAGCTCCCGGCCATGTGGGGGACCGGATTGCTAGGGCTAGGGTGCCCCTCCTCCTCCTCCTCGTCGCCGGCTATCTGAGCGCGGCGGCGGTGGCGGCGACGCGCATCGGATGCCGCGGGAAGGGAGAAGGGTTCCGGCGACCGATTGGGGGCGGAATTGCTCCCTGGGCGAGGGGAGCGGAGAGGGAGAGGGGG
>Ga0182004_10003755_pt1 | contig 12131 bp, 18 predicted proteins | sample Sormic07211540_1_FD_120479 | JGI IMG/M metagenome (GOLD analysis project Ga0182004, IMG submission 120479) | Endophyte microbial communities from Sorghum bicolor roots, Mead, Nebraska, USA - 072115-40_1 MetaG | ecosystem: Host-associated > Plants > Roots > Unclassified | place: USA: Nebraska... | reverse complement strand
TGCCAACGTTTGGCTCGCCTCCTCCACTCTACCACGCTCCGGCCAAACATTGAGTCCGTTTTGTTGCCTTGAAATGATGGGTACCTGATAATCTTGCATGATATTGCACTACTATGTATTGGTATCTGAAGAATAATGGTTGTGATACAAGTGTGAGCGAGAGACTCTTTTTATTTTTCCCAAGACACAAGTGTGGACTACCTAGAGTCATGGACTCATGGTTATCCATCTTTCAGCTGCAAATGAGTGTTTAAATTTATTGTAATATTATCTGAATGAGTGTATGTTGTGACAAGATGTGTGCTTTATCGTTGGTTTAACTTTTCACGTACGTCTTGTTAGGACTGATCTCTGCTTTCTCAACAATTGACTGGGTCTAAGGATCCTAACAACACAAGTAACAGAAAGAATCTGTCTATTGCAAACTTGAGTGTTTCAAAGCCTCCTGTCACCCAGGTGACTGAAGCCTTTAAAACACCCAAATCCCACATCAAGTAAAAAACAGGTGACAAAAGACAATGAAATACCCGAAATTTAATATTACAATATTTATATGAAAGGGACCAGATAAAAAAGAAAGGAACCAGGAAAATAACTTAATAAAAATTGAAAAAAGCAAAATTAATTCTATCAAAAACAAATGGAAAGAAAGACAAATAAACAAATCAAATAAAAGGTGGCAAATTTTTCTATTAAAGGCAAATAGGAAGAATTTCAAATTGAAAAACAAAGAAAACATACAAATTCCAGAATGTAGAAAAATAAAAATGAACAAATGACAGATTAATTTTATGGGCAAATTCAAATAAATTCAAATTGAAAACATATAATACAAACAAATTACATAAAGGAGATAAAGAAACCATATTTACACTAGTAATACAAAGCCAGTATTTGGCTCAACTTGTGGAGATTGCTGATGAGCCTGCGTTTAAAGTGAGGTTCTTTCCTCTTTCTTTGTCTAGGCCAGCATTTTCGTGGTTGAAGTATGGGAAGATCTGAAAACCAAATTTCATCATTACTTTGATTAAAGAGTTATGGAAAAAGACATTACAGATTTAGTCGATGTGAGGCAAAGGAACAATGAGTCTGCACTTTCATTATCCGTAGAGATTTAAAAAGGTCAAGAATCAATGCTATACCTAGACACCTTCAGAAGCTGAGTTGGTTAGCATTATAATTCGAGGGCTAATGTCAACTATTAAAGAGAAAATTGGACTTGATTGTCCCAATTTAGCAGCTTTGGCCAGAAAAATGTCTAATATGGAGACAGTTCAGATATGCACACTTTAACAAGCCTCTGAAGAAAAGCAATGTCGGCTATGAGTCTGATCTAGAGATGGTTGATGACACTAATGAAGAAGTTCAAAGTGATGAAGTAGCTGTTGTAGGTTGGGTTTGGAAATATTCTGAGTATATCCCATGGGCCAAAAACAAATCTACCGAAGAGGAAAGAAAGAAATTCAACATTGATATCACTAAAGCTGACAAAATATTTTACTATTTGTTGGAGAAGGGGCAGATCTCGCTGATCGGAAATCATAGGATACCTTCGGCTGAAGAACTTAAAAAGAAAAGCCATTGCAAGTACCGTAATTCTAATACTCATAATACTAATGATTGCAAAGTCTTCAGGGATATTGTCCAGCAAGCTATTAACAAAAGAAGAATTAGGCTAGAGAAGACTAAAGGTGGTATGGGTATAGAAGGTCATCCTTTCCCAACAAATATGGCAGCTTCCTCTTTTCCAACAGGAGGCTATTGTAAGATAATTTTTAGACTTTGATCTTGTAATGATTATTATTTTTAGTTCATAACCATGTTTCCTACTTGCTTGCTAGACTCATGGAAAATATGCTATCTACATCAACAGAATGGTGAAGAACCTAAGTCTACGTCTCAAGTTGTTGCTGATGTGCTTGTTGTGAACACCAAGAAGAGTCGGTTATTGCAGAATCTGGGGTTCCAGAATGTTCGACCTAGATCTAGTGAGCAAAGTAATGAGATAGAACTAGAAGCGGACAACGCTAAGCTTCGTACGCAGGTGGCTGATTTGTTAAATAAAGTGGAAGAATATGAGCAGGCAAGGATTATTGATCGAGAGGAGATAAAGAGAAGTCAATCTGAGATGGAAGCAAAACATAACCTTTTGCTTAGTCAGATTGAACGAAGTTAAGTCAGGCATGGTGCATATTTTTTGCCATTAACTTCATGCATTTTGCTGCTGCTAACTTGTGTCAAGCTAATTTCGATCAAGTTAAGTCATGCATGCTGGTATATATTTTGTTGCTGCTGCTTGCATTTTGCACCTGTTGTATGCATCGAGCTACTAGACTTGTAAGAATTTCTATGTGTTGTTGGCTTGTGCCATATTGAATTGTAAGGTTGTGTGCGCTTTTGTGCGATAACTATTGTTGGATGAAGACACGTAATTTGATATTGGATCAAAATTTATGTGATCTATTGTCGGATGGAAAGTTAAAACTTTTTATTTAATGTGCTGCTATAATAATTACTTGTTGGCTGTGTATGTGGGCTGAATGTTTGAAAATGGGCTGTGTATATATGAGCTATATGTGCTGTAGTAGTGGGCTGAAAAGTAGGCTATAAATGATGATGAACTTGGGCTATAGTATGCTGAAATGGGCCTGCGAAAATGGCAAAAAAAATTGCATTAAAAAAGGATGAAATTGAGCCAAAATTGGCCCATCTTTGATTCTGGCCTGTTAACATATGGGCTGAGGTAGTGTCCATGTCATCATCCATGTAAGCAACCACGTAAGCATCTATAGTGACATGACAATTCATCTGCGACGGTTATTTTTCGTCACTGGAAATGGGCCTGGGCTGGACTAAGTAGGCCTCGGGATCCATCGTGACGGAATAAAACCGTCGCTGATTCTGTTAATCCATGATGATTTACGACAAACCGTCGCGCAAGTCAATCCTTGACGCTCAATCCGCGATGGTTTCTAAAACCATCACAAATCCTATTTGCTAACGGATTTTTAGTGATCCATGTCAGAAGTTTTCCATCACTGATTAGCAGAATTCTTGTAGTGTACTCACTTCTGATAGAGCTAAGGAAGCCAAAGCAGTGGATTCTACAAAGCAAATATTAGCTGCTGAATATCAAGAGATGAAGAAGAAGCAAGATCGGAAAAATAGCCCATTTGACCATCTCGAGACTTCCAAAGATAGTGAAGCACGCAGTCGTCCTATTGTTAGGATTCTATTGAATAAATGGTAGAGGCGGAAAGAAAAGGAACAAATGCGTCAGAAAAGAGATTATTTGAAATACCAAGAGATGCATAAAAAGGGAGGATTCAAGAAGAAAATGAATATCATTGGAATTGTCCTTTCTTTCAACATTGCTGGAATGAAGGCTTAAATTTGTGGACTCTCAATAATTGTCCTGAGTGCAGTGATCAGTATGTGGAATAATGTCAGGCAAGAGTCAACCACCGACCTGTGCATGAGCGACTAAATTTTGAAGTAACAAGTCGGCGTATAAAAATAGAAACTGTTCGTGATTGGTTGGAAAGGGAAATAGCTGATGAGGAAGTAGAAGACAAAGAATATGTTTGGCAGAAAAATCAATGGTGCTCAAGTGGACTTACCAGAAGTCAGAAGAGAAGGGTTCAACGTCTAAGGAATGATGAATTCAATCAAAAGAGGCATAAAGTTTGGCAAATCAAACAGACAGTTGACAAGGGCAAAGGTAAGGCACTAGTTGAAGTTTCTACTATCTTTATATTATTTGCTGAGTTCAGAGCCAGTGACAATGAAGAAGAATCAGATGAGGAAGTGGTTATGGCTCAATGGGTTTGCCAAGCAGATAATGCAACCATTGAGGAGTCTGAAAAGCATTTGCATCTAAAAACATTATATCTTAAAGGGTTCATGGATGGAAAGCCATTGACTAAGATGCTAGTTGATGGGGCAGCAGCTGTCAATCCAATGCCTTACTCTACATTCAGAAAACTTGATAAAAAAGGCAGAAGATTTATGTCCAACTGATATGAGATTGATAGATTTCAGTGGAAATATTTCAGTAACCAAAGGTGATGTATGTGTTGAATTGACAATTCATAGTAAGAGATTGCCTACTATTTTCTTTGTTGTTGATGCTAAAGGCGAATATGGTTTACTTCTGGGAAGAGATTGGATCCATGCCAACTTCTGTATTCCATCCACTATGCATCAAAGTTTGATTTAATGGATTGGAGATCATGTGGAAGTTGTCCCAGCTGATTCTTCTGTTAGTATTTCTTATGCTGAGGCAGATGAATGGAATGTTGAAGGTGTGGAATGTTTCTCTAGCAAGGTATATGAAAGAGACGTCATCATTGTATTTGAAGATGGTCAACAGCCGATACAAGCAGTCGGCTCTTAGAGTTTTAATTAATGGATTCTTTAGTCGATGAAGATAAAGGTAAGATGGGCAAAGGGTTATGTCTCCCTATGAGTTAGAGGCAGTAGATATAAGTGATGGTGATAAGCCTAGGACGACATATGTAAGTGCTAAGTTAGATCCTGAGTATAAGCAAGAATTGATAGCCTTCTTAAAGGAATATATAGATTGTTTTGTTTGGTAGTATTATGAAATGCCTGGTCTTGATAGAAAATTAGTTGAGCCGAAGTTTAGTGCACGAACAGTACAAACATAATAATATGAAGAATGTCGAAGTTTAGTGCACGAACAGTACAAACATAAACATAGCTTTTCAATGGGAGAATATCTAGTCTCTGATCCAGTAATCTTCTACTTAAATAGAAAATTACTCTTTCTTAATATGTAAGTGATTTATGCTTTGACATAATAATATGAAGAAATCACTTACATGATATACTAAGAAATATTATGAAGAATGTCGAGAACTTTTTAATTCTTTTTCTTTCATTATTATGAAGCATATTCCTAGAAATCAGAATCAAGAGGCTAATCGGCTAGCTCAAAGTGCTTCTGGGTATTGGCAAATTGTTGAAGTTTTAGCTGACGAAGTTGTTGATGAAGGAGATTGGAGGAAAAGTATTATTGAATATTTGAAGAATCCATCACAACACGTATCTTGGAAAGTGAGGTACAAATCTCATAAATTTGTTCTTCTTGATGATCACCTATATCGTAGGACGATTGATGGTGTACTCCTTAAGTGTCTTAACCAAGAAGAAACTAAGGTTTTAATGTGAGAGATTCAGAGGGAGTTTGTGGTGCCCATCAATCTACTCATAAGATGAAGTGGATGATTAGAAGAGCGGGTTATTTTTGGCCGACTATGTTGGAAAATTGTTTCAAATATTACAAAGGTTGTCAAGAATGTCAAAGGTTTGAGAATATTCAAAAGTCTCTAGCATCGGCTATGAATCCTATTGTGAAACTATGGCCATTTAGAGGTTGGGGAATAGATCTGAATGGCCAGATATTTCCATCATCAAGTAAGGGGCATAAATTTGTATTGGTGGCTACAGATTATTTTACCAAATGGGTGGAAGCTATTCCTTTGAAGGAGGCCTCATCAACTAATGTGATTGAGTTTATCCGAGGACATATGATTTACCGATTTGGGGTTCGTCAGTCCATTACAACTGATCAAAGGAAGATTTTTGCATCCAAGGAATTTGAAGACTTTGCTGCCAATATAGGTTTTAAGTTGATTAATTCTTCTCCTTATTATGCCCAAGCCAATGGAAAAGCTGAAGCTTCTAATCAGATTCTCATCAAGATTATCAAAAAAAAGATCAAAGAATATCCAAGGAAGTTGCATTCGATACTTAGTGAAACTCTTTGGTCTTATAGATTGGCTTATCATAGATTGACTAAGTGTTCACCTTATGATTTAGTATATGGAAATGAAGCTATGTTGCCATGGGAGATTAGTTTAGGGTCTCAAAGGATATCACAGCATGACAAGTTGATAGCCGATGATTATAAAAATATTATGTTGGATAATTTAGATGATTTGAATTTTCATCGGCTAAAAGCTTTGGAGAATATCAGGGCTAATAAGATCAGAATTGCCAAATTTTATAATCAGAAGGTATGAGAAAGAAAGTTCAGTGAAGGTGAACTGGGTTGGAAGGTGATTTTGCCGATTGAGTCTAAAGATACCAGATTTGGTAAATGGTACCTAATTGGCAAGGACCATATCGGATTACTAGAGTTGCTCCTGGCAATGCTTATTTCTATAAAACTTTGGAAGGAGTGGAGTATTCTTGAGCTATTAATGGAAAATATTTTAAGAAATATTACCCTAGCATCTAGGTTGATTTACTTTAGTTGATCAAGTCAGTTAAAGGGTGAATAGCCAATACGACAAGTTTCGCCTTTAGCATAAAAATCCAGAGTACTAAGTGATTGGAGATAGCCGATACAATAAATATAGCCTTCAGCGCAAAAATTTAAGGATTTTGGCAGTAAAAAGTTGATGCAATGAATATCATCTTCAATGTGAGATTTGGAACTATAATTTCATAGTGGATACAATAAATATCGCCTTTAGAGCAAAAATCAAGAACACAGAGAAGTTTTGTTGATTCAGAGGTATACTAAATTGCCTCGATGGGCAATGTCACAAAAATAATGAGACAGTGGATCAGCAAAACAAAATAAGATAAAACTGCCTCAAGTGCGGTGTTCTTGATTCATTGGAGAAGTTTTTACATCAACTAAAAATAAAAAACCTAAACTAATCGTCGTCGTCGAAGACAGGAGCAGTGATGTCTTAGGGCAATGAGAACTGCACCACGGCATCGCCATAAGGGGGCAAACTCCTCCATCAGCTCCTCGAAGCCTTCGTCGTTGCTCTCTGCGACGAAGTCCAGAGTCACGGACTTCGAGAGCTGAGCCTCGTGGTGGACCTGGGCTGCTGCAAAGTGTTCGCTGCCCCTAAGCAAACGCCGTGGAGGATGGCCTCCCGAACATGGTTGGGGACATCCTCGAGGAGCTCCACCTGGGTATCCCCATGCACATTCACCATCTCGGTGACCGCGTTGATGGTGGGGGTGACGGTGTTGAACTGCTCCTAGAGCCCTGTGATCGACAAAAGAAACCTTTCAGCAAAAATAGTTGATCGACTAAAGGAAAATGTAGGGGAAGATGAACTTACTGACAACCATAGAGTCTGACTTTGCTAATTATTCCTTGGTTCAGGCTAAGGATCCCTCGGTGTTTTCTAACACTGCCTCCAGAGCGTTGAGCTGCTCCTAGAGGTCGTGAGACCTCTTGCACTCCTCGGAGTAGAGGTCCTAGGCTAGTCTGTGACGCCTGAGAAAGCCCCACGCGTCTTCGTTGCCGAAGACGACATTGTCGTAAGGGGGCATCTTCATGGCTAACTGACTACGACCCTGCTTAGCTTGCCTCGGCTGCCTGGTTCACAGTAGCCTCCTCAAAGGCCACTGCCACCGGTGGCAGAGTGGATGCTGAAGCTTCATGGACAGGATGACTAGGGAATGCCCCAGGATCCACTCAGGGGGCATAGTTGTTCAGAACATAAGATGAAATGAAGACTAGATTGACTAAGTTACATGTTCAAGCGCCTGCGCTGCATGCAGTTCACCTCTTTAGAAGAAAAGGTGATGTTGGACACTTGCCTTTGTTGTCCGCCATTGGGGAAGAGTTAGGGCTTTTGAGAGAAAGGCAAAAGACTTAGAGATTGAAAGGAGGAAGATGTGAATCTGATGGCTGTGTGCTCTTACCCTCAGTGCTTCGGTATTATTTATAATGGGGTAAGTGGAAGGCAAAGCAGTGAATAGTTAATTCTTGGAGGGAGTCGATCAGCTATCTTAATGACGGTTCCTCTAATTCAGGATGAGTGGATCAGTTAAAGGATAGCTGATCGACTTAATTATGGCTGTGAAAAGCTTAAATGGTGGATCGGCTAGCCTTGCCGATGGAAGTTTTGACTTATCCAGATTCAGTTGATATTGATGATAAGTTTTCGACAGGACTATATGTTTACTAGTCAAATTTAAACAAATAGAGATTAAGTCTGAGAAATTACAAAGTATGAAGTAAATATAGTGAATGTTTGGGGTTAAGCAGACTTAATGGAATTCAGAGCGGAAAGCCTAATGCTATCTACTTCGGCTATTTGTTGCTGATCTTCTACGGCTAATCTAGGAATCTTGGCTTTTTTCACATGCTTGATCTTGTCTAATTTGGTCTTCAGGCTTGCCATATTTTTCTTTAGATTAGCTAAAGATGCAGAGGTCTTGGATAAAGCTTCTTCCTTCTGTTTGATTGTGTCATCGACAATTTTGAGTCTGGCTAATAGGAGTGTTCTTTCTTCAATAAGAGTAGCTAGATCTTTATTGATCTTAGTAGGAGATTCTTTAGAAGATCGACTGCCTTCTTGACTGATAAGATTTCTTGGATGCGCTGACTTTCAGCAGCAATTGAATTCTTCTGGACTTCTCGAGCTGCTAATCTAGATTGAGCACTGAAGAATTTGGGGCCATTGCCCTCCAAGAATGAAGCCAGCTGAATCATTTATTTTAAGGAAGAGGGAAGATCATCCTTAATTTGATTGAAGATCTTCGTGACAGATCCTGCATTTTGAATTAAGATTGAAATGTCTAGCTCTAGATGGGTAATCAACCTTTGCAGTTGAGCTTTGATGTAATCAGGTATCATTGGAGGTGTCTTCTGAGATCAAGATTGTTTATTCATCAAGGTATTCATCCAAGGAAAATGGCAAAAAGGGTGAAGAAACTTGATCCTGCATGGGGATAATAGAACTAGAATTCATCAGAAGTTATCACCAAATAAGAATAAGTGTTTTGATATACCTGCTCTACTGAAACCATGTCGAGACTAGGAGTAGCCGATGAAGTTACTTCAAGGAGTTGAAGATCTGAGTTTATAAAGATAAGTTAGTATGAACAAAAATATTTATCTTATCGGCTATTATTTGATATTACCTAAAGAAGCTTCTAGGATGATACCTAGGTTGGGATTGACATCCTCATCACTACTGGAAAAGAACAAATCTGCTTGAGGATCAGGAAGTTTAGGTCCCTTTTCAACAATAGGTTTTTGAGCAACATCCTGAGAAAGATCAAGGATTAGCTGATGCATAGATATAATATATAATTGTAAGTTGGCAGAAGGGTTACCTCAGTGGCTGCATCAGCTAAAGATTTAAGTTGCTTGGAAGAAGTGACTTTGACTTTCTTTGAAGCTGTGTTTTGAGAAACAAGCGATTGTTTTCTCTTAAGTTTAGGAATCGGGTGATCCTGAAGAAGATCTGATGCTGGCTTCTTCATATAGGCTCTCAGGGAGGGTGCATCCTAGCCTAGTCTTGGGTCAGGACACCATAAGCCATAGTTCACCAATGGAGGAGTTGGGCCAACAAGATCCTATAGGAAATTAAAATGCATATGTATGAGTGTATCATGAAGTATGGAATAATAAGAATACAATATGAGAAATCATACCTCATGTGCAGCTTGGAAATCTAGATCTAAGAAGGAACAATAAACAAACACTACTTCACTGAAAATGTGCTGACTCCACTCTTGCCACTAGTGATCAAAAGCTATGGAAGTAAAACGGATACATTCCCATCCACTGATAGCTTCTGGCAATAGAGATTGTTCAATGTGAAGGATTTCGTTGTACTCTACGCTAGTGGTGAGGGTTTCCCTCAGCTTCACTTTATCAGCAAAGAATAAAGTTGGGGGCAACTAGCCAAAGCCCATCTGCCTAGCTACTATTGAAGGGTAGAAGAACTCATAAGAAGTTGGAGGTTTCTCCCTATCGTGTCTGATTTCAACTGGTAGCAGACTTGGCCTTACCAAATGGCCTAGAATTTTGAATTCCTCAGGATCACTTTAGACAGTTTGAATTTTGAAAGATTCTAGAAGTTTAAACTCTAGAGTATTTGGGTATTCCAACCACTCTAAAGTGGCCTCCGGGGAATTTCTATAGAAGAGATTGAAGAAATCGATAATCGATCTATTGATAGTAATTGCCGATGTTGCCTCACCAAAAGACATGCATCAGTGAAATTTTTAATTTCTTTGAAGTTGTTCTTCATGCTCTTCTAAATATTCTAAAGAAGGGAAGGATAGGTTGATCAGATCCGAGACCACTAGCTTGTGCAGATGTAAATTGAGCCATACTACAACAACCACCAAGGGCCCGTAAATGTTGGGACAATCTCATCTTTCATCAGATGCTGAGAGACTCTGTTCAGTAGGCTATATAGAGCTCCAAGGAGAATTTTTCTGAGTGTAATTTTATAGTTGCCTGATATTTTTTCTGCTAGGGTAAGATAATTAAATGTTGGAGAACAGGTCTGTCCACAAAAGACATATCTATCCAACCACATGTTTAAGAAAGTTGTGTGCTCTCTATCCGACACAGTCCTATTATCGGCCTTCTAAATGTTGATGTATTGGGACTAACCCCCAGTTCTTACACTTTCTAGCTTGTAAGAATACTTTATCAGCAAACTAAAGGGGTTGATTTGTCCTGCAATGTTGAGACCTGTGTGTAACACTCCTAGTGTTAGCTTGCATGTTAACCATGAGCATTGCATCAACATAAGCATTATCATTCTCATTCATAAGCATCCATCATGATCACATGTCACCTTATGTATATCTTGTTTGATTGAATTGCTTGTATGGCTTGTTATGAGTGATTATAATGGGTGACCAATGCATGTGAATGTACAATCTCTTCCAAAATACTTCAATCATGTTTAGAATAAATTTTTGAACAAAGTTCATGTTGGAAGTTTTGGCCAAAAATGCCCCAAAGTCATGGTTAACCCTAGATTGACCTAATTGACCCCCTAAACCTCTTTTTAAAGATGTTTTATGAAACTGGTGTTAGAAACCTTGCATGTAAATGACATCTAAAACAAAGTTTTAGTAAATTTCATAAGCTAGAAAAGTTATGTTAATAACTTTTTATGACAAAGCTTGGAACACATACAAATTTAGCCCACAATCCAGAAATCAGTGCTATTTCCACACTTAGCCGAATTTGGCTAAGTCTGGGATTCGGCAGATTCGACATAGGGTTCTTGGGAGCCTTGTGGTTTGAAATCCAGGCTGAATTAGACTTTGTTCTTTTAAGCAAACCTGTAGATCTCTTGTAGCTCTATCCAAAGGATCAAATTTGAGCCAAAACCATCGAGTGAGCTGAGAGTAAAACGTTGTTGAAGATCGCGTTTCAGTCACTGCAATCGAGCATTTCAGAGAACGATTCAGTTTGGACAGAGTTCACCCGCCGCCACGTGTCTGGCCACCTGTCGGCCATACGCCATCGCCGGCCCCTCCTGTTAGCTCCCACAGCGTCCACAAGTTGCCACGCACCGAGTGGACGCCTCAGACGCGACCTCCACTCGCTCAGAGCGCTCCATTTCGCTCTGCCATCGCCTCAGCGAGCTCCACCGCGCTTCGGCGATCTCTCCCGGCCGCTCCACCGTGTCTCCGACCAAGCCAGTCCACCCAGAGCTCCACCTCAAGATCCTCTACCTCGGCGTCCACTCCTTTCCCTTAGCCGAGCACTAGTGAGGCCACATTGCCAACTCCGTCGCGAGCTCCACCTCGCCGGAGTTCACAGAGATCACCGGCAACATGGCCAGACCTCTCTGGTTCACCTCTGGCCGTGATTCTTCTTCCTATAGTTTCGCCTTGAGTCACTCTTGCTCGTCCGCAACCTCTACCGCATCGCCATTGCCTAGGTTCGCCGGCGTAACGCCGCGCAGCACCACCGCTCCGCCATTCGCGACGGCGAGCACCCTAGGGTCCAGTAGAGCGCAGGTAAAGTAGGTCAACGAGTTCGCCTTGAGGAGAGGAACGCGTAGATGCCCTTGGATGTGACCGAGACCTCGCCGTCGTCGAGTTTCGCCAGCGATGAGCGTCTCCCCTATCTTTGTGTCGATGTCGAGCGGGTCCCGCTGACCAGTGGGTCCCCCTGTCAGCCTCTCTCTCTCACACCCCTGGTTTTCTGTTCTGCAGATCCTGTGTTGATTTTATAAAATCCATATCTCGATTTTTACTAATCCAAAGGATGTGGTTCCAATTTTGCTAGGTTCCTGTGGTAATCTAGTTTTTATTAAAAATATGAAACATGCCATGTTTTTGCAGAAATAAATAGATATGATTTAATCTTG
>Ga0182004_10003754_pt1 | contig 12133 bp, 10 predicted proteins | sample Sormic07211540_1_FD_120479 | JGI IMG/M metagenome (GOLD analysis project Ga0182004, IMG submission 120479) | Endophyte microbial communities from Sorghum bicolor roots, Mead, Nebraska, USA - 072115-40_1 MetaG | ecosystem: Host-associated > Plants > Roots > Unclassified | place: USA: Nebraska... | reverse complement strand
TATATATATATATATATATATATATATAGTACAGCAACGAAAGCCCCCACTACAAGATTTTATTAATAAAAAGAAAAGAAGTTGTACAAGAGACTATTCACGTTCTTGAACAACTGCAAGCTGAAATTGCTGCTGGCAGGTCAGTTCCTACAGATATTTCACTTCCGAAAGAGAGCAATGAGAAGTTTAGGAAGAGGAGGATGTTTTTAGCTATTGAATCTAGCTTCAATTAAGTCCATAGCTTACTTTTTTTGAACGGGAAATACAGAAGGGAAAGCCCCCAGTGTAGGATTTTATTAAACAAAAACAGAAACCTGTATAACAACCAACCAACCAGCCGGAGGGCTGAGGTAGCCACGGCGGGAAGGGAAGTGCAGGCCAAAAACCAGGGAGGCCTAAGAGGAAGATCTAAACAGAGGAGAAGTCCATAGCTTACTTGATGAACTGATAGCTGTTTTTATTTTTATTTTTTTTAATCAGCATATCCCTGTAGTTTTGGGAGAAATGAAGGGTATATTTGGTTGCTCTGCTGCCCCAGCCTGCATGACCGGAGCCGTATAAAGATGCCTGAGCAGTCTGTTTGGTTGCTTGTATGCGCTATCTAGCCTTCACGAGTGGATGCAATTCATGGGCGGATGCAGGATGAAGATTGCGGACCGTCTCACAGGACAGACAGGCAGCATCGGCTCATGCAGTCAACCAAAAATCATCTCAGCTTTCTTGCATCAGCTCATGCAACTTCACCAAACACATTCTTTTCTGAAATACGGTTCCACCAAGCCTGTGTCCGCGCATGCAGGATATACGATGCAATCCCAATCTGGCAACCAAACACACCCTAAGTATCAGAGTATCACCGTATAGCATACTAGTATCTGTATCCACGTACTCGGGCATCATAGATTTGATTGTGCAAGCAAACAAATAAAAATGGATGGAAGTTTGACTTCACAGGTTCAGCTTCAGAGCTTACCTGCTATTTATTGATCACTAAAAAACACCACATGACTCCACACAAGCCAAGTTGCACAGCAGGCAAACATGACAAATATTAGAATGCACATGCATTATGCACTGTCATAGTGCCTTCTAGTCACTTTACATTGTTCTTTCCCCTTTCCTTTTTTGTTAAACTATTTGAAGTTCTGTTCATATTAGGACAGAAAATTTATTCTTGCTAGAAATTAAATGAAGTATTTTAAAGTCTTCACCAAAGTCAATATAACCAGAAAAAAAAATTAATAATTCCATTAGCCAATACCTCTGACAAAAGACAGGTAGCCTCTCCAAGAAACTCTTGCTCCTCCAGCTTAAGCATCTGCATTGCAGAGCAGATTAGCATATGAATTGCAAAGCAGCTGCAAAAAATCAATACGAATGTATGCTTAATGGATCAAATCATGATTCAAATAGGCAGGAACTCCCAGTTCTGAAGCACAAGACCAAGAATATGCATTTGCTTCTTTTTTGTTTGGGAATTCTACATACAGTCACTTTTAATATATCTGTAGGTGTTCCGGAAATCTGTTCAATGAAAAAAATACTATTGACATTTTAAGATAAAAATAGGTGTGTATTATTCTACATATATTTGAGACAACTAAATACTTTTTAAGCACGAAACAAACCAAATTTAAATGTGGCATATGGTATAAAAGTATCAGTGAAAAATAAAAATAAAAATATCTGAATCTGATTCTACATAATTCCATTTTGAACCCAAGTAAAACAGTAAATACATAGATCACAAGGTCCTGAAGATTGAAAACATGCCAGCTTTTTTCAGCTTGGAACATGCCAATTAATAGTATCAAGCTTGCTTGACCATTAGCAATTAGCAGGCTCAGTGGCAAGTGACATACAGGTGTGCAGCATTTTTTAGTTGACCGCATAGGCCCCCAAATAGCACATCAGGCCTACCCTCTACTCCTTGATCCAATTTCTAGCGCTGCAACATGCAAGCCCAACCGTGCTTATGATAGGACTAGTGAACCACAGAATAAGTACAAGCTTGTTTATTTTTTGATATATGATGTAGAGTATATCCCTAAATTTTGTTCTTTTCATCTTTTGTATACATGTGCATCAATTGGTCAAGACGTCTAGTGTTCCAAGATCCAAGCCATGTCTTTTGCAAATTGGTCTAGAAATTATGAATCAGGTTACCAAAAGCTTTTCTAAGTTGAAGTTATTGAAGCCATACTTGCATTCTAAAATGAATCAACAAAGGATTAACGATTTGCACAATAGCGCTTGAGAGTGACATATTGGAGAAGATTGATTATGAGTATATGATTGAAGAGAATTTCATTTCAAAGAACACCAAAAGAATGTTGTTCAAGTACAGATTATGCAACCATTTGAATAGGTACAATTCTTAATATACCCCATTGCAATGTAATACATTATCATCCATATACTGTTTTATCGTTCTCTTTTGCTAGCCTCCTAGGCCCCATTTTATAGTTCAGCACTAGGCCCCGATTCATGCCAAGACGGCCCTGATCCAATGCAACCACTTTTATATCACAAACTTTTCATAAAGTTAGACTAATTGTGGGTCAAATATCACTTAATTTGAATCTTAAAATGTGTGCACGCCTGTACTTTGGGATAAGGGAGTACAAGAGAAGAAGTAATACAGAATTGCAACAGTAGTCACCTTTTCACTGACATCATGGAACTGCTGGTGGATGTCAAAGACCTGAAACCTGCAAGTAAAAATATCAGTTAAAGCAATAAGATAATTAAGAGGCAACACCCACTCTTGACGATTATATAAGATACAACATTGGAGAAGTTTAAAGTATTCATTGACAGAATCTTACACCAATGGCTGAAGAACCTCAAACTGGTACTGCGCACTGATTTTGGTCGTCCAAAATGGGTTCAATGAATTTAAAATGACTTCACTACGCCCAATTTCTTCAAGTGCCCCATCTCTCCTTTTGGAATACACAACCACCATGGGATTACTCTGAGGTAAAAGAGAAAGCAATTAACAAAGGGAGGCAACATAAGAACTCGATAAATATTCAGAGGTAACTTGGATGCAGAGAGAAAGGTAGCTGCAGCTATTTTCCTTGAAGCAGTGAGCAAGGAAAGGTGCTAGAAAGGAAACAAAATCCAAGGATGGCAGCGGATTGGGTTCAGGGAGGATATCCACGGGTTTCGGTTTCGGTGTCTGGTTTTCGCCCATGGATTTTCAGGTTCGGGTACCCGAAATACAGCGGGTTTGGGGCAGATCCTTATTTTCACCCGTGGAGCTCCATCAGGGCCCCAAAAGATTCAGCCCACTAGAAGCCCAACTAGTAACCCTAAGTATATATGCCTGAAATCCCTCAGCCCTCGACCCTCATTCGCACCCTGGTGCCCTGCAGTTGCATGGTGGCCGCATGCCCGCACCCACTCAAAGCCCCGACGGGTGACCTTGCCAGTCTGCGACCTTGCCGGCCTCCCTGCACCCCGTTCGCGACCTTCCCCGCATCCGCCAGCTGCCGGCATCTGGCTTCTGACGCCGCCGGGTGCACGCAGCCTGTGGGGACTAGGGAGGCGAGCACACGGCGAATCCAGCAGGCTAGCAGTCCGCGACCTCGCCGACCTTCCCCGCACACAGCCTGTTCAAGTTCTGTCATTTGTTTGGACTGTATTATGTGAACTGTACCTGTACTGAACTTGTAGCGATGCTTTTTTTAAACAATCTCAAGTGTCGTGTATGACAGTATCATGTTCTGGACTATCAACTATGTTCTGGCTAGCTGCTAGTACTTCAATGTTTTGTAACATCTATCAAGCTCAGTATGACAGTATCATCTATCATGTTTTGTAGTGTTGTCTTTGCTGATTAATTGTAATATATTCTCGGGTTTCAGTTAATCCGTCGGATTCCAGGGATCCGTGAGTTTCAGTTTTGGCGATGGATTTTCACCCGAATCGGTGTTCGGGGGTGGTTTCGGGTTTTAAGTTCGGGTTTCAGTTTTGGGTGACCAGAGACTCCACCCGATCCGAACCTGCCCCGTTGCCATCCAACACAAAGTGTCAGTTCAATGACGTATTTCGAATTTCAATTTCAATAAAGGCCTTGGAAACATGATGAAATTGGAGCTTGAGAAGGAGGGTACATGTGAGGAGGAAGCTATAGAAGATGGGAGCAGAAAAAGGGAAGACTTTGGTAGTAACTAGTTGTGTGTATGGTAGAACAAGTGAGGAAGTGAGTGTATAGGACATGGCACCCGCCTGTGACTGCGAGTGTGTCTAGCTTTGTGGTGAGAAGAAAAAGAGGGAAGGAAAAAGAGAAAAAGGAAGGGTTTAACTTCTCTAGAGTGTGTTTAGAGCCTGCGGGTTTGTAAGGGTTTTCCCCCTTTTTTCTTAACATAATGATACACAACTCTAAGAATATGCCACAAAATTTGGTGATATTGATAAAATGGTAAATGGTAAAGTATCATCTGAAACACGAGCTAGCTTCTCAAGTTTCTATTATAAGTTTACTGGGACATAATCAAATGCTAATCAAACAGAATTAAATCGTGCATAGAGTCCTTAAAAATAAATGACTTCATCATAAGAATGTTCTTGCCAGTACTAACCTATATCTATGTAGCATATTAAGGTGCCGTTTGGATGATCCGGGATTCTAAAAATCTGGATTATCTAGCATGAAGGTGATTCTGAGATTTTGAAAATTTGTGTGATAAGACTTTGAGAATTTGCCTTACTATCTCCCCCATTTGGATGACGTACAGATTTTTTTTATCAGAATCCCAATAACATATTCAAATGGTGTTACGTTACAGTAGCGGATTAACATTGTACACTATGAGATAAGTCTATTGTTTCTGTTATAATTAGCCTGCTACTTCCCTTTTATGCTTTGCAGTCTTAGAAATTAATAATGCTCAACTAAACACTTTAGGCTTTTAAACCAAAAAGATGATCCAACATGCACTAACAAATCCATTCAATAGTGACATGACAGATCAGTATATATAGATTCCAGTGAAGATACAAAGCAGAATTTAACACAATAAGTAGTCCTTTTCCTTGTCTTTTTGAAGGAGATGCAAGGAAATGAACAATAGCAAGAGGTGCAACAAGGAGTATACCTTGGGAAAATATTCTTGATCGCCCAAATTTGATGCTGAGAGAGATAACTGCAACATGTTATACTGGCAGAATCAAAATACTACACAACTAAACAAGCCCGATCAATTTCAGAAACTAAAATTCTACTACTACAAATAACAGATAACGCAACAGAATCAAAGTAACACATGACATAAAATCACATATATGACCACAGTCCTCACATGGAGCAAATTGGAGTAGCAAACCTTTAGGAATCAGTACCAAATAACACTAAAACAGCAATATGAAATGCCCAGGTACCCAAATCAAATAATTCCAAGTAAGTATACCCCGGAACATAGCATTAGTGAAGAACTTGCTATGGTCATACTGCTTAATTACAGCTTAAAGCCTGCTACTCACAAAATCAAATCAATAGAGATATCATAAGACATATGACTCAACCATCATAATCACCTTCAATCACAGCTCAATGGCAACACAAAAGCCACTGACCAGAATCAGCAGAATTGTTGGAAAAGCACCAAACCAGTGGCCAGCAAGGTCAAATCAGCCTAGTGCCCAATCATCACAGCATATATGTCCTGCCTCCCATGCACTTCTAGTTCTAGCAATTAAATTTTGCCCCACAATAAATGGACTTAACCACCTAGCACTATTTCAAAAGTGCAACTATTGTATGTTGTGAAAACTTTTGACAGGGGTACCAATGTCATTTCATAAAAACACTAATCTTCAAAGAATCTTAGAAGCCCATTTATAGCAGGACGGAGGGAATAACGTAGTAACATGAATACATGACAGTGTCCTATCCCAGCCTAAGCCCACCGGTCATTTTCCCGCGCTGCCACTTTTAGATCGCGTGAACGAAATGGTAACACATCGAATCCTCACAGAAAGGGTAATCCGCAGCCTAAAAAGCGTGACGGGGGGACCAGATAGCTAGTAGTATAAACCGAAGATACTAAGAATTCCATCGCTCCAATCACAAACCAACTAGTCCCCGCTGCCCCGGTGTGTCCTCCGCGAACGCCACAAAACGACAGCACCGATCCGCAAACAAGCAAACGGACAACACGCGGCGGGAGCGAGCCGTCGCCAGCGCCGGGCGCAATGCCGGTGGCCCGAGCTGCTGGCTGCTGGCGCCCGCGCCGCGTACCACTGACCCAACGCTGCAGATAGGTAGAACCTTGAGGGTGCTGGGGGGAGGCTCCGTACCTCGATCTGCGTGGACGCGCCGGCGCCACGGGAGCGGAGGAAGCGGTCGGCCGCGGCGGAGGCTGCGGAGGCGGCTTTGGCGGCGGCGGCGGCGCCGACGTGGTGAGCGCCGGCGTGGCTCACCTCGTCGGAGCAGCAGTTCCCCATAGCCGGAGGGACCGTCAGCCGCTCGCCGGCGAGGCGGGTGAGATCTCAGATATCGGATGGGAGCGAGCGCGTGGGGATGGGAGTTGCCGCAAGTAGCCAGAGGAGAGCCAGCAAAGAGCAGCAGCAAGTGGGGATGGGAGTCGTAGAGACGACATGGAGACTTGGACCCAGGAGCACAGTGCGCGCAGAAAGGCGGAAACAGGGTGGGGGCCGGCACAGGGAAACGTGGCGGAATTTACGGCTTTGTCCCTGGACGGCAGGAGTGAGGTTTGACTCTGGCCTTGTCTTTTGCTCGACGTAACGTAAAGAGTAAAATTAGTTCACTCTAACCTTTGCACTATTATGTTTTATTTTAATATCATATTTATTTGGTATCATAAATATTAATATTTTATTTATATATATTGTTGAACTTAAAGTTAATATGCACTTCAAATACAAAACGGATACATAGTTGAAGATAAAAAGGTAAATAATCTCTAAGTTTAAAATTGTATATATATTTAGATATGTAAAGTTACAAAGTCACTTTATTAATACCTAAAATTATATTATTTATAGTAAAGTATGTCGTGTATGCAGAGCCGTACTTCTACAGTTATGTCACTTTATGATGATGATTGTGGTAGAGTTATCATGTCAGTCTTAATGTATAGTTTCAATGTATAGTTATCAAGACTATAAATTAGGTAACCGAGTCACATGAGTTTCATGGGATGAAACTCTTCTCTTATCTGATGAAACTCCTTTATTTAATAACTCTATCAAGTCAGCAATTTTGCTTATGTGGCATCCTATTTAATGTGCATAACACTCTTATGAAACATGCATTGAGACTAGCCTCATCTTAGGCTTTCTGTCTACTATTGGTTCTAGTGCCCTTATTAATAGACGGTTTGTTGTTACTTGAGATACTTGACACCTAGTGTGACCTTGAGAATGGAGAAGCGCAGCTCGAGGGGTGGCCCTCCCAAAGAGACAGTAGGGAGAGAGCATGTAGGCTCTACCTGTCAGGTGCACTGTGCACAGTTTGCAGCCATGCAAATGGTTTTCGTGAATAAATAAAGTATAATTTGAATCTAATGTCAAACTTATTAATATCATTTTTCATTGGGATGAAACATTTTGGTACCAACAACATCATTGTATTGTCATAATATTAATAAATAGAATATTATAGTTAACAATAACACAAACAATACCTAATATGAAGTAGCATTTATACATCATAAGTTCATAACTTTAATAAGCTGGTAAAGTCGACTATATGACTATGTTAGATGGGCAAAAGAGCCCATACATGTACTTGAGGGATGTGCGGTGGATTAAGCTAAAGACATCGGCTTCCTTTTTCATTCAAAGGGGGGAAACTAAGGAAAAGAATAAAACTTTCATGTATGACCTTACCCATTGCATGTGGCTCCACGCGTATGCAGGCATAGGTGTTAGTGGTTCCCAAAGGAGTATGTGATACAAGAAAGTCTACAAGCATTGAGGTGGTGCTACCAATATTGATGGAGTCGTAAAATGCCTTGAATTATTAGTGGAGTCCCAAAATGCCTTGAATTGACCATAATTGGTCAGAATTGTGTTACTACAAGATTCGTCTCATGTTGTGCCGGTCTCTGTGGCAGTACGAGGCATTTTGGTTGTTCTGGTTGTGAGCTTCTAGGCCTCTTGGGTAAGTGATTTTAGTGGTTAATGACAACTTTGTTTGTGTGACTATCATGTGTGTTCTGGAGAAACATGTTTTATGTTGGGTCACAAAACATGAAGATGAAAATGTCCTCACATGATGATGACAAAAGAAACTAATGACAAGCTAGCATGTGTGGCTAACATATGGTCTCAAGAATTAAGTGTAACATTAAGCCACAATGCGTAAAGGTGAAGACAACCTCAAGAGTTAATGACAATACAATCAAGAACTCAAGATTGAAGATGAATATCAATCAAGAGTCAAACAAAATAGTAGAGGACAAGGGCATAGATCTAAAAAGAGAGTGAAGTATTGCAAGTGAGGACTGACAATTGAAGACCTTTCAAGAGTTAGGCATATCGTCAATAATTATATGAATGTGAGAAGCTCGACCAAATTTTTTAGTGTGCATGATGGTGCATTCTTGGTAAACAAATGGTCTAGGGAGCTTGGGTATATAGCAAGGAACAAAAAAGTCAAATTTCATTTCAATAGAGTTCGTATGGGAAAAAAATAGAAATGAAACTAGACGCCATGAGAAAATTGAACTCATCCAACAATTGAAAAATTGGGTGTATAATTTTGTACTTAAATCATATGGCTCAATTTAAACAACACTAAAAAAATAACCTACTCTATCAAAATGTGCACTTAAGGTTTTCCTAGTGTGCTCTAACTTATCCTTCACTAATAATGAGTTTTGCAACCTAGAGTCAACCCTATTAATTAGCCTAGCTAAATCTAATCTAGGAAGGTAAATATCACACAAGTAAAGTGCAGAAGCTACAAACATGAGAAGTAAAGAGCTAAGGATAGAGAGGGCAAACATCTAGACACATGATGATGTATCTCATGGTATCGGCTGCCAAGTCGCAACCCCTACTCCGCAGTAAAGTTCTGCTACTAATTACCAAGTCTCTTTTGGTCACAGTGTTAAATTCTACATGTAAGGCCTCTACCAACCAAAGGCTAGTATGCGAGTGAAAGGACCTTGTTTGGTTTTGGTAATTGAGTGACAACTTAGGTGGACTAATAGTGTTTATGTGAGATACATCGGAGATTAGTCCACAGGTGATTATGTGATGATGGAGGAGCTCATTGCATATGAGACATGACATGGAGTCATATGACTAAGGTGGAGATGATCAAGATGAGGCTTGGCTCGATGGACCGGTTGCAAGAGTGAAGGGCAAGTCGAGGGCTTTAAAGCGAGGGACCGCGTGTGACGGTGAAGCTTGAGCAAGACTTGGCGCCGATAGACCAAGGCAACGGTGAAGAGCAAGTGAGGTCAAGATCGATGAACCAATACGGTCACGTGATGATATGAAGTGGGCCATATCATTTGGTGATTGGTTGGTGCATGTGTTGCATCAACATCGGAGGAGATGGAATAGAATGCACATGGCAAAGGTATAACCTAGGGCATTTCTATTTCACCGGTCATAGGTGTGTAGAGAAGTTTTATGACTGAATGTAGGATAGATGGTCGTACTATCAAAAGGGGCAAACTTGTTTGCATATCGGCCATCTAGTGCCACTTAGTGATCTAACTTTGCGTACGTGTTAGGATCGAGTGGCGTGGCAAGTTGAGAGGCTAACTCCTTTGGGAAAATATTTGTAAAATGTTAACACACATGCACATTGGTGGTGGACACTTATTGGTGTTAGCACATTTGCAAAGGAGGAGGAGTTCGTAGGGTAGAGAGGGGTTTGAGTTTCTCTCTCCCTCCCGCCAAGCTTGCTCGGCGAGATTCGACGCTTTTGAGAAAATTAAGTGCATATTTTCTATTGCGCTGGTGGAAAGTTTAGAAAAGTCACGAGAGTGTCACCGGATGCTGGCCTCGGAGGCATCGGACGCTGAGCCTGCGCGTCCGGTGTATTGTTAGTTTCTGGTGCGAGTGAGCAGTGCGCTTTGGACGCACGCATCGGACGCAGGGCGGACACTGTTCGTGCGTCCGGTGGTGCATGATGTCAGCAATAAGTTTTGTGAGTGTTTCTAACATAGAGCATCGGATGCCCAGGAGAGCGTGTGGTGGTTGCGTCCGGTGCCCCCGCGTGTTTTGCACCCTCTCTGCGTACGGATTCGGTGTGCACCAGACGCGTCCGGTATGGACCAGCAGAGAGTCCGGTGCTACTGCTTCAGGGGCATGCAAGTGTTAGCCGTTAGCGACAATGGTCGAGTTCAAATGGCTAGTGACACGTGGCTGTCGTCTGAGCACTGGATGCTAGGTTCGAGCGTCTGGTGGTTCCCTACAGCGCGTTCGGTGCCCACGACTTTTGCCCAGTGAAGGGGCAACGACTATTTCAGCTCTTGGGGCTATAAACAGCAGTATTGGCTAGCTTTGGCTGGTGGTTGAGCACACTAAGGCCTTGGTGGATTGTGTGGTGGTGCTTGGAAGCCCTCTAACTCACATATGCTTGATAGTGATCATCCGATTGTGTGAGTGAGCGATTCTAGTGCGTTGCAGTGAGAGATTGCATCAAGTGGCACTAGGTGTTCATGTTGCAAGCTGGTGGTGCTTGTTACTCTTGGAGGTTACCACCTCCTAGATGGCTTGGTGGCTTGTGACTCTGTCGAAGCACGCAAGAAGATTGTGCGGTGCTCCGGAGAAGAGATTGTGAGGGGTATGGTGCTCACCCCGTGAGGATCACGAAGAGCAACTCTAGTAGAGCGAGACATGAAGGGCGACAAGTGGTCTGGCTGGGTCAAGTGCTAGAGCTTGTGGTAAGCACTCCATGTGGGAGAGTGTGCCTTGCAGGTCACCACTAGCAAGAGGACTGACGGCAACCTTGGAGCTTATCTCAATGGGGACGTAGCTTGATGGCAACCAAGTGAACCTTGGGAGAAAATCATCGTGTCAACATTGTTCTTCCTGATGGTTTGCAAGTCCCTAACACAAGCTTGTATTTACATTCTTATACTTGTGCTTGTGTAATTGCTCCTGTAATAGTTAGCTTGTGTAGCTAGAAATAGTTCCCCTTGCGTGACTAATTTGGTTTGTGTAACCTTTTTAGTCACATTGCTTAGTTTGTGTAGCTAAGTAATTTGCGCTCTCTAATTTGGCATTGGTTGCCTTGTTATTGAGCATTACTAGTGATCTTAGGAGCTTTGTACTTTAATTTACTAGTTGTGTAGGAGCTCCTCAGTTTGTAAAGTACCAGTGGCATAGGTTTGTGTGACCTTGCTCCTAGAATTGGTTAGGTGAGCTCTTGCTAAGGTAGCATCTTGTTTGCTTGTGTTAGGATCTTTTACAAGGTGCTAGAGAACTTAGATAAAAGGGTGCAGTCTTGGTTAGACTGATAGTTTTAATTCCGCATTTGTTTCGGTTAGCTGGCGCCATAAAGTTTTAGAAAGGACTATTCACCCCCTCTAGTTCGCCATCTCGGCCCTTCAGCGAGTCACATAGTCTCACTAGTCACTACTACCACGCGTAGAGATGTCAATGGACCCTGTTCCTTATTTCCTAGTGGGGAATTCCACTATTGGGGATGAGGATGAGACAACTTTACCTCCACGGTATCTTAATAAGGAGAAATTGCCCCCATCGAGGATGGCAAAAAGGGGATGGGAAACCCATCTTCGTTCTTTCCACGTAGCCCCTATGTACATAGCTAGTGTACAAGTCCAAACTTCCAAGAATGTCCCCATTGTGACCACACGACTCTTCCATTCTCCTTGAGTTGTGTTCACTACATAGTTTCTCCACATAGGGGGGTCTCCTTGTCCCCCACACTAACATGACTTCATTCCACACAAGTATGTAGGGTTGTCAGCTTGAAGCTCACCATGCCTTCTACAAGAGGCTCACAATGACTTCAAGTGATCCAGATCACCAATTTACAAGGGCAACACAACCCAATTGTCGACGAAAGCTGGTCGGCAGTCTACCTTGGGGTATACCCACGGTAGTAGTTTATCGGTAGACGGTGCGCAAGCTACGAACTTGATGGTGACGCAAGACACAGACAAGGTTTTTATCC